>Ga0187873_1001492_pt1 | contig 19268 bp, 12 predicted proteins | sample June2016WEW_16_1_2_FD_133012 | JGI IMG/M metagenome (GOLD analysis project Ga0187873, IMG submission 133012) | Peatland microbial communities from SPRUCE experiment site at the Marcell Experimental Forest, Minnesota, USA - June2016WEW_16_100 | ecosystem: Environmental > Terrestrial > Soil >... | reverse complement strand
GTACCATTAAACTTCACATAGATATCGCAGTCGCCGCTACCACCGGAGGTCGTAATCGTCAGTTTCGTCTGACCGGCAGGAACTGAAATACTGTAATACGCTACACTATGGTTTGATCCTGAAATGTTTGTTACTGTCTGACCGTCATTCAGTGTTACATAAGACGTTGCCGCTTCATAATGTGCAAGCAGGGACAAGCCCGAATAGGCGCTATAGCCGTAAAGCATAATATACCATGTCCCGGAGGCAGGATTATTGATGGTGATGGTTTCATTGTTGCCGTTCAGGCTGGATTTATAATCATAAGTGCTCGTAGATGGCGTACCATTAAACTTCACATAGATATCGCAGTCGCCGCTACCACCGGAGGTCGTAATCGTCAGTTTCGTCTGACCGGCAGGAACTGAAATACTGTAATACGCTATACTGTGGTTTGTTCCCGAAACGTTTGTTACTGCCACATTGTTCTGTAACACAGTCGCTGCAAATGCGGGGCATGTACCCACCAGAACCAACAAAGTAATCGTTGTGATTTTTGCTAAGGTTGACCTGTTCATTTTTTCCTCTCCTTGAATATTTTAATCTAAATACTCCCCATATTAAACACTTGAATGTCCTTCAATGCAACAAAAAATATCAAAATCTTACTCGAATTACCTTTTTTGGCGATCATTTGCCTAACTGCCTTAAAATAAACGACTTACCGCCTTTTTGATTGTTATTATGCGATATTCAAGTTTTTCTTTCGGGTCAGAGGTTTGTAACTCCTGCTTTTGCGGGTATTATCCTCACGATTGTTGTCAAAAGCAACTATAATCGCAGCGGGCAAAAACGGTCAGCTTTATAAAATGGCAATAGGAAAAATTGTCAGCCGGCACTTCGCTCTTGGCGATAGGCGACAACGTCGCCCGGCAGACGAGATAAAGGTCTTGCGCACAAACATGTTTGGAGCACAGGCCTTATCGAGTATGTCCCTCTGGCTGACTAACCTGTCCTGAGCTTGTCGAAGGAATCCGCGAGAATCCGTGCCAATCCGTGGTTAAAATCTTCGTGTTTCTTCGTGCCTTCGTGGTGAAAAATCTGTGTAAATCAGTGTAATCCGTGGCTAAAAAACTCTTTTCGGGAACACCTATTTATTAATCAATTTAAACAATTCGTTTGCCTTTTCAGCGTCCAGTGTCTTTAAAATTTTGTATTCTTCAAGGGCCAAACCCTTGTCGCCAATTACTAAATAGGTAACGCCAAGATTATAGTGTACCAAAACAAAATCCGGCTTGATTCTTATGGTCTGCTTATAGGCCTCTACCGCATCCTGATAGCGGCCAAGTTTGTAGCAGGTAACGCCAAGATTATAGTGCGCATCGGCGTAATCCGGCTTAATTCGGGTGGCTTGCCTATAGGATTCTACCGCATCCTGGTAGCGGCCAAGTTTGTAGCAGGTAACGCCAAGATTATAGTGTGCATCGGCATAATCCGGCTTGATTCTTATGGCCTGCTTATAGGATTCCATCGCCTCCTGATGGTGGCCAAGTTTGTCGTAGGCATTGCCAAGATTAAAGTGTGCCATGGCAAAATCCGGCTTGATTCTTATGGCCTGCTTGTAGGATTCTATCGCATCCTGATAGCGACCATGTTTGCCGTAGGCATTGCCAAGATTAAAGTGTGCGTCGGCGTAATCCGGCTTGATTCTTATGGCCTGCTTATAGGATTCCATCGCCTCCTGATGGCGGCCAAGTTTGTCGTAGGTAACGCCAAGATTATTGTACGCAATATAATTGCTTTGCGTTACCTCGATGGCATGCGAAAAGAGGGTAAAGCTGTTATTCCAATAGCTTATCTGCCGTTGCGTGCATATTCCGAGGGTTGTCAGTACTATTACCATCGACAGGCCGAGAGCGTTTTTTCGCTGCGGCCATTTAGAAAGCAGTTCCGGCAGACCCCAGGCAATCATTATGAAAAGACCTATATAGGAAATATAGGTGTAGCGGTCGGCCAAGGCCTGCATGCCAACCTGAACAAAGCCTATGACGGGCACAAGCGTTACGACAAACCAAAACCACCCTACCGGCAAATACTTTTGTTCTCGTCCAAAACGAATTACAAAAATGGATATAACAAGCAATAATAAAACACACATCGCCGCCTGCCAAAACGCAAAGCTGTTGACGTCAAAAGGATAAAATACCGCGAGATTTTGCGGCCAGAACAGTTTACCTATGTATCTTGCGTAAGATAAGAAGGCATTGGCAATTCTGTCCTTCAAAGGGAGAGCGTTGATATGTACCACTGTATTGCTCTCCAGCTGAGCCAGAAACGTAATTACACTTGAGACAATGGAAAGAGCAATGAAAGGAATTTTTTCGGCTATTAACCGTCCCGCCGATACCTTTTGAGACGCACCCTCAGTCCTCTGCCCGCCCGGCGTAGCCCCTTGGGCGAAGTCGGGTCCTCTGATTCGTTCAAGCGGCCAATAGTCCAAAAGCAGAAGCAGTACCGGTAAAGTAACGAGCATTGGTTTCGCAAGAAGACCCAATGCGAACAACAACAATGTCAGCACATAGCGAACCAGGCCGCGGCGTTTTACATAGCTGATATAAGCGGCCAATGTAAGCAGAAGAAACAGTGTGCTCGATACGTCCTTGCGTTCGGCAATCCACGCGACCGATTCGACATGCATCGGATGAATCGCGAAGGCCGCCGCGACAAATGCGCTTGGCAATAATGCGCCGGTCATTTTCCTGAGTACCGCAAAAAGCAGCAGGGTATTTGCAAGGTGCAAAATGAGATTCATAAGATGCATCCGGCCGGGGTTTGCGCCAAACAACTGACAATCGAGCATAAGCGACAGCCACGTCAAAGGGTGCCAGTAGCCCGTGCGGTTGGTGGTAAAAGCCCAGATGACACCGTCCCAGGTCAGGCCGTTCAAAACATTTGGATTTTCGGATACGTAGTCATTATCATCATAATCAACAAAACCTAAATTGCGTACCTGCCAGAAGACCAGCAATGTACCCAATATCAGGACAAAGTACGTGAAAATAACGAAAGATTTTTTCGCAGATTCAGGCATAGTTAAAATAATAACCCGCGTCGGATATGCCAACAACTAAAAAACATTGTTGTTACAGGCCATACCATTATTTCACAACGGCCAAGAACTCTTCGGCTGGTTCTGGAATACCTACTTATGAATCAATTTAAACAATTCGTTTGCCTTCTCAGCGTCCAGAGTCTTTAAAATTTTGTATTCTTCAAGGGCCAAACTCTTGTCGCCGGCTACTAAATAGGTAATACCAAGATTAGAATGCGCCTCGGCATAATCCGGCCTGATTCTTATGGCCTGCTTATAGGCCTCTGCCGCATCCTGCCAGCGGCCAAGGTTGGTGTATGCAACGCCAAGATTATAGTGTGCCTCGGCATAATCCGGCTTGATTCTTACGGCCTGCTTATAAGCCTCTGCCGCATCCTGCCAGCGGCCAAGGTTGGCGTAGGCAACGCCGAGATTAAAATGTGCATCGGCATAATCCGGCTGGATTCTTATGGTTTGCTTATAGGCCTCTATCTCATCTTGCCAGCAGCCAAGGTTGGCATAGGCAACGCCAAGACCAAAGTACGCAATATAATTGTTTTGCGTTACATCAAGAGCATGTGAAAGGAGGGTAAAACTGTTATTCCAATAGCTTATCTGTTTATGCGAGCATATCCCGAGGGGTATCAGCGCTATTACCATCGACAGGCCAAGAGCAATTTTTCGCTGTGGCCATTTCGAAAGAAGCTCCGGCAGACCCCACGCAATCATTATGAAAAGACCTATATAGGAAATATAGGTGTAGCGGTCGGCCATTGCTTGCCAGCCAACCTGAACAAAACCTATCACCGGCACAAGCGTCACGACAAACCAGAACCAGCCCACCGGTAAATACTTATGATTTCGTCCGAAACGAATTACAAAAATGGATATAACAAGCAATAATAAAACACACATCCCCACCTGCCAGAACGCAAAGCTTTTGGTGTCAAAAGGATAAAATACCGCAAGATTCCGCGGCCAGAACAGTTTACCTGTGTATCTTGCGTAAGATAAGAAGGCATTGGCAATTCTGGCCTTCAAAGCAAGTGCGTTGATAGGTGCTAGTGAACTGCCCCCCAGTTGAGCCAGAAACGTAATTACGCTTGAGACAATGGAAAGTGCGATGAAGGGAATTTTTTCGACTATTAATCGTGCTGCCGGTCTCACCGCAGAGACCGCAGAGTTAATTTTGTTTTTTTTCTCCGCGCTCTCCGCATGCTCAGCGGTGAAACGACCGAGCGGCCAATAGTCCAAAAGCAGAAGCAAAGCCGGCAAAGTAACGAGCATTGGTTTTGCAAGAAGGCCCAATGCGAACAACAACAATGTCAGCATATAGCGAACTATGCCGCGGCGTCTTACATAGCTGACATAAGCGGCCAATGTAAGCAGAAGGAACAACGTGCTCAATACGTCCTTGCGTTCGGCAATCCACGCTACCGATTCGACATGCATCGGATGAATCGCAAAGGCCGCCGCGACAAATGCGCTAGACCATAATGCACCGGTCATTTTCCTGAGCACCGCAAAGAGTAACAGGGTATTTGCAAGGTGCAAAAGCAGGTTCACAAGATGCATCCAGCCGGGGTTTGCGCCAAACAATTGACAATCGAGCATAAGCGACAGCCACGTCAAAGGATGCCAGTAGCCCGTGTGATTGGTGGTAAAAGCCCAGACGATACCATCCCAGGTCAGGTCGTTCAGAACGTGCGGATTTTCATAAACGTAGTCGCTATCATCATAATTGACAAAACCGAAATTGTGTACCTGCCAGAAGACCGGCAAGGTGCCCAATGTCAAAACAAAATACGTGAAAATGACGAAGGATTTTTTCGTAGATTCAGGCATAGTTAAAATAATAACCCGTGTCGAATATGCCAACAACTAAAAAATATTGTTGTTACAGACCATACCACTGTTTTACGCCGGCTAAGAATTCTTCAGCCGTGTTTGCCGCAAAAAGGGCTTTTTGGACTTTTCTGCGCAGGGGATGAAGCTTGCAATATGCAATCGCGAATTTTCTAAAATGCGTGATGGCCTTTTTGTCCCCATAGAGCTTGCAAACTAAATTGAAATGTTTTGAAATTATCCGGCCCTGCTGCTCAAGAGTTGGGGCGACGAAATCATCTCCCTCGCGAAGCTGATTGAAAATCCATGGATTGCCAATCGCGCCGCGAGCGATTACCGCGCCATCAACACCGGAATTTTTCATGTTACTTTTAATTGTATCAACGGAAAACAAATCTCCGCTGCCGAAAATTATTGTGCGGGGAAATCGTTTTTTGACCTCTGATAAAAACTCCCAGTTTGCCGAGCCGGTAAATCTCTGGCAAACAGCGCGCGGATGCACAATTAACGCATCGACCTTTCCCGCCGCGGCCCTGGTGCTGATGTCCCAGAAATTATCATAGGACTCATTATCGAAACTCGTCCGCAATTTCATAGTTACCGGGCAATCAACGGCCTCTCTCACGGAGTTATAGATTTCCATTACTTTATCCGGCTCATTGATAAGAAAGCCCCCCCGCTTTCGGCGAATAACTTTCGGCGCAGGACAGGCAAAATTCAGGTCTATCAAATCGTAACCCGCCTTAGATACCACCTTGGCCGCCCTTGCCATTATTTCCGCGTCCTCGCCTAAAAGCTGGGCTCCTATCGGATGTTCCTCATCGCCTGGTTTAAATGCCGGACTATTAAAGACCCGCGGATGGACGACGCTTTTTGCGAGCATTACGCCGGCAAAAGTCATAGGAGCTCCACAGTCACGCGCGATTGCCCGCATAGCGTAATCGCTGTATCCGCTGAGCGACGCCTGAAAGAAGGGGACATCAAGAATTATATTGCCGATTTTCAGCATTAATCTTTGCCTTTCGGCTGGTCAACCAACGTTTGTTCTGTCTTGATTGCCATGGCGGCGTTATCGCGATTCGTCAATAATGGCTTTGACGATGTTGTTGATGGCTTGTCGGCTTTCGCCGTTTGTGTTGTTGGTGATTATCGAAAATATCCTGTCGCCCGCCTCGGTTGTGCATACGCCGGATAAAGATTTTACGCCGCCGATGTAGCCGGTCTTGGCGAAGATTTTGCCCCTGTATTTCGGCTCGTTGAAGAATTTACCTACTGTGCCGTCTTCCCCCCCTACCGCGAGCGTCTCCTTGAATTTCTGCCATTCGGGCTTTTTGTAAATGTCCAAAAGGATGGCTGTAAGCAGATTTGCGCTGAGGCGATTGTTCTCGCTCAGCCCGCAGCCGTCGTCGAGAACGAACTGGTCGGTCGATACCCCCAGCGAAACCAGGTAATCCGATACGAATTGCTTGCCCTGCGCCCATGAGCCGCCCTTGCCGCTCGGCTGCCGATATGCGGCGATTGTCTTCAGCAGTGATTCCGCGGCGACCTCTAAACTGTCTTTATTACAGCGGTCAAAAACATCCCATATAGGTGTGCGATAAACAGCGAGGAGCTTGAATGGCTCCTGCGGCAAAATTTCTCTTTCGACAAGCTGCCCCTTGATGGCAACGCCGGACCGTTTAATCTCTTCGGCAAGCAGATAGCCGAAAAATGCCTGTGGCCTGTCGATTGTAACGCGGACCGGCTCACATTTTTTGTAGCAGACGCCTGATACCGTAATAACGTTTGAACCGTCGGGCCTCGCCCCCCAGATAGTAGTGTCAGTTTGCGTGGTCGATACCTTGCAATTATTGATTATCTTTACATAGCTTGTCGGCGGGTCGATAGTCAGCTCGACTTTTGAACCAGCCGTCTCCGCAGTAATCTCGATGCAATTATCGTTATAGTTAATGCCCGCTATCTCTGCGGCATACCAGCGGTTCAGCTCCTTTTTCGGCCAGTTCGGCTGAACGTATTCATTGTCGAATACGGTATCGTCAATAATAACATCGGAAATCGCCGTTACGTTATTTTTGCGCAGAATCTCGGCTGCGTCTTTTAATACCCAGCGCGGGTCGAGATTATTTTTCTGCATCGTGGCTTTGTCACCCAAAATCGGGTCGCCGCTGCCGATTACCGCCACTGAATCACCGATTAAGCCAACGCCCGTCAGGTAAGTAAAATCCGGGCCGAGATAATGTAACGCCGCCGCCGTCGTAACAAGCTTCATATTCGACGCCGGCGTCATTGAAGCGGAAGCGTTATGGCTGTAAATAACGGCTCCGGTGGCGGGATTTACTATTTTCACCGCGATGCGCACCTTGCCCTGTGCCTGCGCCGCGACAATCGTCTCGACCTTCCCCGCCAAATCGGCCTTGCTTATGCCTGCTGATACGCAGACAACAACAAAACAAACTAATAATTTTTTCAAACCCGTTTTCATAAGCGGTTGTTAATATCAAAACGCCAACGCAATATCAAGGGCGATTTTGTTGAATAATGGATTGTAGCAGAATCTTTTTTAACGGTGAAATACAAGTGGAATTTTATGAATGCACAATGTAAAATTCGGCTTCTTGTAATTGGTGTGAGGTAAAAACAGGGTTAAAGGTTTATGCCAAGGAGAGCCGCTATGAGAAACAGAGGAATTGTCGTAATCGCCGTTATTGTGTTTTTCCTGGGGAATCTCTGTCTTGCGGACGTCGGGACGGACACGACAAATGAAAATGCCGAATTAAAAGCAAGGATAGAAAAATTGGAAAAGGAGCTTGCAGAATTAAAGCAGATGGTCAAACAGCAGGATGAGGCGAGAATAAAAGAGGCAAATAACATCGAACGCAGAACGTCTAATATTGAACAGAAAACGATGAATGTGGAGCCGGCCAAACCTGTTTCGGAGAAAAAGCCGGTCATGTCAGGCCTTGACGTGCAGATTTATGGAAGAATTAAGGCCGACGCCTCATACGATTCATCGAGAATGGACGTCGGCGATTATGCGAAATGGGTCAGGCCCAACAGGGGCACCAATGACCACAGCCAGTTCGATTTGACGGCCAACGAAACACGGCTCGGAATGTTGATATACGGACCGAATGACCAGGAGTTCAAAACCAGCGGCCGCGTGGAAATGGATTTTTACGGCGGCGGAACGGAAAACAAGCCCGTCCCGATGATGCGGCACGCCTACCTGAATCTTGAATGGCCCGATGACAAATTCAGCATACTGGCGGGCCAAACCTCGGACGTGATTTCGCCCTTGTGGCCCGATACCCTGAATTACTCGGTCGGATGGTGGGCCGGCAATATAGGATATCGTCGTCCGCAAATCCGGCTGACAAAAAGCTACACAATAGATAAGGATACGGAGCTGAAACTCGAAGGCGCCCTCGCCAGGACAATAGGTCGGACGAATACAAACATACTGGCAGCAGACCAGTCGGACTCCGGTGAAGATGCTGGCTTCCCCTGCATACAGGAACGCGTCAGCTTAACGTTGCCCTCGTTGGGATATAAGCCCGCAACCGTCGGTGTCTCAAGTCACTACGCCAAAGAATCCTATGACGTCAACGCCGCTGGCAGCAGCAAAATAGCAGCCCACAGAGAAGATTTCGACAGTTGGTCTTTGAACTTGGACGTCCAACAGCCGGTCAACGAATGGCTCAGTTTCAAAGGTGAATTGTTTACAGGCCAGGACCTCGACGCCTATCTCGGCGGTATCGGACAGGGTGTAAATACCGTAAAGAATAAGGAAATCCGAAGCCAGGGCGGCTGGGCGCAGGCAAGTTTGGGACCCTGGGGCAAATGGTCTTTCAATCTTGGCGTTAGCGCCGACAGCGCCAACAAGGATGACCTTGAGGGAATGAGCGGAGACAAACGCAAATACAACCAGTCAATCTTTGGCAACGTCCTTTACAACCTCGACAAAAATGCTCAGATTGGCTTCGAGCTTTCCCAATGGCATACGGAGTATGTTGACCTTGGCTCTGCCGACAGTGTGCGGGCGCAGACGTCGTTCATATACAAGTTTTAAAAAAATCACAAATATATCTCGTCCGGCGTAGCGATAGCAAAATCGGAAGCCCGCCGGTTCCGGCCTGTCTCTAAAGGCAGGCCGCTCCTCGGCTTCAAAGATGAGGGGTCTGTTTCGAATAACCGAACCAGGCCCCGTTTGTTTTTATGCGAACAGTTTTTTTAAACCTGTTTTCATAAGCGGTTGTTAATATCGAAACGCCGGGGCAATATCAAGGGCGATTTTATGTGCTGAAAAAAAATGATTCTGCCCCACATTTTATGTGGAGCAGAATCATTGTATGCTTAGTTCGACTATACCAAACCCGATAGCGAAAAAGTTTGGTTGGCCTTGGCCTTACACAACCGCACTATTAGCCGGAGTAACCAACCAATGATGTTTGGATAGCTTGGAGCACATCATCTATCTCCTCTGACGACAGATTCGCGGCCTTGGTTTTCGTAGAGTTCAGCGTTATTGAAATAGTCCCCGAACCTGTCAACGACTGGTTATCGTTAAGAACAACGCCACCGTCCATCGGGATGATAAGATTACCCGACATGCTGTAGGCGATAAGTTGTTTGCCTGCCGCTAAGCCGATGGCCTTATTCGTTATTTTGCCTACAACAGTTATTGACCATCCATCCTCTGTATCCATAGAAACGCTCTGGCATTTGCCGCTAACCGACAATTGCAGTTGGTCTGGCTCGGCCCATGTGTAAACTTTGGTTCCATCACCGTCCTTGCCGTAAATCAGCCAGTACGAAGCGTCGACATCTCCATCCGTGTCGTTGATATCCAGAATCAGATAACCTCTAACTGCTATTCCAACTAAGGAATTAGCCACGCTGTCAATGGCTTTTATCCTGCTAAGCGCATTATAAACAAGGATATAGCCGAATGACGGAGTGCTCACAGCCAGCAGTACCAGAACCACAACCCACACTTTTAACATTTTCATTGCTGTCTCTCCTTTTCATAAAGAACGGGTGTTATGTATTTTGTGTCTTACACCTCATAATTACTTGCCAAAGGTGTCTGGCTAATATGACTTATAGATAAAATGCGGCAATTTATTACTGCCCTTATATTATTTTCGATTTATTTAATTAAAGTATAATTAATATATTGCGAGGTATTGGTTATTCCGCAGATTATGTTAAATATCATCGTTTGAGTCCCATAATTCCCCCTGCCCTCTCATAACAAAGTTTACCCTCCGTCGTTTTGCGGACAGATTTTCACTGCTCACCTGTTCGACTTTTCTAATATCTCGCGCAGCGTCCCCCGCCTCCGGCGGATTGGACATTTATCCGCCATAGTGCCTGCCCTACATAGCGCACAGTGCGACGGAGGGTTAACGAAGGCGGATTGAACATTTAATATTGGATATTGGACATTTCTGAACGCTGTCCGCTACACGCTGCTTGCCTCGGCATAGTCAAAGACGTAGCCGGGCCCGTCTTTTCACTTCTAACTTCTAAATTCTTACTTCTCACTTCTGCCTTGCGTCTGTGTTTCCGGGAAGTTCAATCTCGCAAACTCCCTATGGTATTTCTTCGCCGCCTCATCGTATGCCTTTGCTGCCTCAATCTCGTCAACAAAATTACCTATCATCCTTGATTTCCCCTGATACTTTATTCTGGCCACCCATTTTCTTTTCGCCTTGTCCCAATAAATCCCGATAAACTGCGATGATGTATTCGCTCTCTTTCGTTTGTTGCACGAATTTTGAGACCGGGTTGCCAGACGCAGATTAACCCTTCGGTTGTCAAAGCTGTTCCCGTCTTTATGGTCGACAACAAATCCCTTTGGCGCGTTCATAATTTCCCTGTGCAGATACATTCTCTTTGTATGCTTGTTATCGACCTTGATTTGTCGAACAGCGTAGAACTTGCCGTTGGTCCCATTGACGTGCCACTTGAAGTTGCAAAGCCGATAGTAATCCTGCTGGTCGAGAATTGCCCATTCCCCTTCGCCTAAGTAAATCCGCCGATAGTCATAACCATATTTGTGCCTGCGATACAGCATCACAGGATAAGTGCAGATACGGTCGAGCCAATTTGGTATCGTTACGTTAATCGTTGCCATTTTCTCAATCCCCCTTTTTTGTCATTACTTCTACATTCGTAATTCTAAATTCTAAATTTTTCATCTTTCCGTCTTCCGCTTTCTGTTTTCGAGTCTCGAGTCACGGGCCACGAGGCACGGCCAGCGCGTCCCTCTATCCTATGGCGCAATCTTGCGCGCTTTTGACGAAAACTAAGGGATTTCCTGATGGGGTCAAAATTGATAAGTCCTTATGAAATAAGGAATAAAAAAATTTTATTTTTTTCACATCTAAGGGTTTTGGACTTGCGCGAAAATGGATAACAACTGTTTTTGTCCAGAATTTAAAACCTTGTCGTAAAAGAAGTTATGGCAAAAAATGAGAGAAGCAATGTCCCCACTGTTTTTTGTAAGTATTGATACATAAAATAGTTATGTTGGTTTCCGCATCCCTAAATCGACAATCGACATTCGGAAATCGGCAATCGATGCTGTCCTCTGTCTTCCGTCCTCGAGTATCCAGTATCAAGTATCGAGAATCAAGCATCGTAAAACCCATTGGATTGAATTGCCTAAATTAACATCTCTCCGCCTCCGGCAGATTGGACATTTCTTAAGTATTTACTGCACCCGCAGGCAGGCCTACGGGCTAACCATTGTTACTTTTGACCGCAAACGTATGCGATTTTTTGCTGTATTTCTTCGTCGTTATAACAAAATCTTTTATCAAAACCGCGGGTCCATATCCTCTCTGTTAATCCTGTTTTTTTCAGGGCACATGTCGCGATATTTTTATATCTGGACACGGTATCTTCTATCGATTCATTTGTTGAACCAACCACTATATGTATGTGATTTGAGAAAACCCCCAGCGCAAGTATCTCTTGATTGATTCGTTGTGCTTCTTTAAGAATTACCTCTTCGACAATTTTTTTCTGTTTATATGTTAATCGGATGGTCTTTGATTTTTGCTGCCGTTTATTTGCCTCTTCGAGTTCCTTATCCGCCTGCAATATCTCTCCGTCCTTAACGTATTTTTTCTCATTCCCTTGCAGCCATGTCCCGTATGTTGTCCACGTCGCCATATACCCTATCATTTTATCCATAGGACAAATGTTATCTATGACCCCGCCAATCCGCAATTATTTTTTTTGGTTATCCTCGAACCCCATTTCGGGGCGTGGTTAGCCCCCAAGCCCGCTTGGGGGTGCTTTTAATATCCGCCGTAGGCGGACTGCAATCCTGAGGAATGCTTAACCTTTTCTCCGCCATCTCCGCCCTTGGCAAGTGGCGGGGTTTATCCACCGCAGGCGGAAAGAAAAATGGCCGGAGTTAATTTGAACGCGAAGCATGCCGTACACGCACCCATGCGACCGCACAAGTGCCCCCAACATTCTTGTTTTATTGGTTTATAGTGGATTCTAATATTTTTGTCATCTCTTGAAGTTCAGAAACTTTCACCACCCAATACTGTTCAAATCTTCGATAATTTCCTGATGGCGATTTTACGAAATCGCACGCTTCAATTATGATGTTTTTTGCAATATTTAGTGATCTTACCTGTCTTTCCGTCAGCGTTTGTTTGTAGAGGTCAAGGTTTGTGTCTATTTTTTTCATTCGTGTGGCCGTCAATTCCGCAAGACCTCCATGTTTTTCGGAGGAAATCCGGACAGCCCTTTCAAAATCATTATCATACTTAATGGCATCTGACCAAGCAGATTCAATATCTGCAAGCATTAGAATAACAAGGGTTTTTCCCCCTTCGACCGCTTTTATGTCGGAATCTCGCACACAAAGTGCTAATTTTGACAATCTTTCTTGAGGAGTTGATTTGTGCATATCTGCGTATTCAGAAAAAATATACGAAACAGGAAGTACGTATCCGATATTTTCTTTGTTAGTTTCTTTAAGTGTTGCTATTCCAATCACTTTCCCAAATTTATCAAATACTGGGCCGCCACTATTCCCTGAGTTTATTGCCGCATCGGTCTGATGGTAAGATATCCCTGCGATGCTCGTTCTGTTACTAAGAATTCCGGTAGTTACGGAACTGCTGACAGATTCCCCCACTGTACCAGGATATCCTATGACTACGACTTTTTCGCCACGCTTCGCATCATCGGAATTTGTGATTTCAAGTGGAGAACGATCAATGGTTACGCTTAGAAAGGCGATATCAACATCAGGATTAAACCAGAGAATTTGCGCTTTTGCGGCAACATAATTTCCAGGAAAATAGCAATTCAACTCATCCCACGAATCCACGACATGCGCATTGGTAGCCACTATAGCCGGCGCAACTAAAAATCCTGTGCCGGAGCTAAAACCGCATTCAATTTTACATATTGATCGGTCAACTTTTTCGACCAGATCACTTGTACTTAACTCTGTCTGTAAATTTATGCTAGGATTTGGACCATCTACCTTTTTTGGGGAAAGTGTAGTATTTTTTACACTCTTCGCATTTTCTGACACACGAGACAAGCTTGAATCTGTTGATGTTGTGGGGTTTATTTTCTTTTCCGATGTTTCCTGATGATTGATAGTCGTTTTGCTAACAGGTGAGTTCTCTGTATGAACAATCCTTCCTTGATTTGCAGAAACCACCTCAGACTTGTCAGTGTACGAACGTCTCAAAGCAAAAACGGTTATCAAAAGTGTCGCTACGCAAGTCAATCCAACCGCACTGATAATCATAACCCATCTTTTCTGTCTTTCTAATTTTGGGTCAGCAATACTTTCTGCCATCTTATGCGTCATTTGCGTAGATTGATGTGCAGGTGCATCAATAGCATTGGCAGTCTGCCGATGTTTAAGTGACTCATCAGATATGGATGCAGACAGATCGGGACACCTCTCTGCGGTAACACGAAAGACAGTTTCACATTTAGGACATTTGGCTCTGTGTCCCAGTGATTTTTCTGTTCCTTGCAGTACCTGCGCACAATTAGGGCAAATAATCTTCATGTCTATCTCATGAATAATTAGGGGCAGTCACCTATATTTATAAAATCGTCTGCCGGACGGCAAAGTTGACGGTCAAAGGTGCGAATCTCTTTAATCTTCACCACAAAGGCACTAAGAATACACTTTGTGTCTTCGGGGCTTAGTGGTTAGTAGTATATTGTTAAACTGGAAAGAAAACAAGCATTTTAAGAATCCGCAAGCGGCATCCGAATTACGATATACTAAATACTAACGACTATTAACTATCGACTAATTAAATCCCCCTTATTGCTATTCTCTTAATGGCAGCATAAAATCATTGAAAATCTGTGCCATAAGTAGAGTATATGTGAAACAAGCGCAGGATTATTCAGGATGCTCTAAAATGCGGGTAAACTATAAGATAATTCAAGCCAAGGATTTCATAAAGGCCAAGCCCACCGGCGAGATAGACCTTGATGAGAGCAAAAAATTACTCGTTCAACTTGCGGAGATGGAGCATCTAATCGGAGATTATGAGATACTGATGGACTTGCGGGAAGTCCATAGCCACATGAATCATGCCGACTTGTTTGAGCTGATTGGTGAACTTGGGCGACACAAGGAGGCATTCCGAAGTAAAATCGCTGTCCTTGCAAGAGATGATGAACAATTCAACAAAGCGGTTTTTTTGGAGATGTGCGCAAATATCGACAGATTTACCGTTATGGCGTTCACCGATTTTGAAAAGGCCACAAACTGGCTCCAGTCCACTGATGGCATAGAAGACCTGTGGCCATAGGCCTTGTCGTAGCGCAGCGCAGACCCCAGACCGCGATCTGGGGCCTTTACGAGTATCAAGTATCCAGTATCGAAAATCGAGTATCCAGCATCAAGTATCGAGTATCTAAAACAACCCCCTTGCCCCCTCGGAGCGTAGCGAAGATCCTCGGGGTTAGCTCCTTTGGTCTTCTGCCGGGGACCCAGTTTTTCCTCTTGCCTTTTGAAAGCGAATCCGCTATCATCCCTCAACCCAATGCCATTAACATCAACCGATATTCTGTTTGACTATCGGCCAATAAGTCGCTAATATGCCTCATCCTTTTGTAAACAGTAAGGAATTTGCTTTGACTCTTTTTCAGGTAAACGGGCGATTATGGATAATCGATTGATGCTCCTTTGTGTGGTGCTTGTGCCGTGTATCGGGGCGTTTATTTTGCCCCTGGCGGGCCGAATATCAACGGGCCTGCGAAATCTCCTTGCGCTGGCGCTGGCTTTAATCCCCCTTCTATTGGTAATCGCTATCCTGCCCACGGTTATGCTCGCAGGGCCGCTCAATTTCACGGCCAATATCAATAATATATTCAGTTTCACCCTGTACGCCGACGGCTTGGCGGTATTTATGGCGATGGTTTCCGCTTTTATCAGCGCAATCATCATTTTTTACTCCTTTGGCTATATCAGCCATTACGAAAACCAGAACGAATACTACCTGATGGTGCTTCTGTTTTTGGGCGGTATGATGGGCCTGATTTTCGCAGGCAACCTCGTATTCCTGTATCTTTTCTGGGAAATCACAGCCATAACAAGCTGGCGGCTCATCGGGTTTTTCAGGGAAAAGCAGCACGTCATTAAGGCCGACAAAGCATTCCTTGTTACGATGTTCGGCTCACTTTTGATGCTCCTCGGCTTCGTCATTGTTTACCAGCAAACCGGCTCTTTCGACCTCCAGACCATCAAAGAAACCCTCGGCACGACCCATTTATCGAATCTGGCGGTCCTTCTAATGCTCGCGGGCATCTTTTCCAAATCCGCGACGCTGCCCTTCCACACTTGGTTACCCGACGCAGGCGTGGCTCCGAGTCCGGTTACCGCCCTGCTGCACGCGGCGTTGCTTGTTAAGATAGGCGTTTATGTTTTCGCGAGGTTATTTATCGCGACGTTTACGATTGATGATTCCTGGCACACGATAGTGCCGGTAGTCGCGGGCGCAAGCGCATTAGTTAGCGCAGCCGCGGCGATGGTCGATACCGATTTGAAACGCATAATTGCATATTCTACCGTAAGCCAGATTGGCTTTATTTTCTTAGGCCTGTCAATCGGCAACGAAATCGGCATCACAGGAGGTCTCCTATACATTATGATGCATGGTTTAGCTAAGGGCGGGTTGTTCCTGTGCGCGGGAATCGTTGAGCAGAATACCAAGACCAAGGATATTACCAAGTTGGGCGGGTTGATTAAGACGATGCCCATTACGGCGATTGCGTTTCTGTTCTGTTCGTTTTCGGTTATGGGGATACCGCCATTCGGCGGGTTTTTCAGCAAATTTATGGTTATGACGAGCACGATACGGGCCAACGATTATTGGATTATGCTGACTTTCCTGATAGGCGCGGTTATGACCATTATTTATCTGCTGCGGGTGTTCAGTATGGTATTTCTGGGCGAGCCAAAGACCAAGCTCGTCAGGGAGGGTTCAGCCACGATGGTTATTAGCGTCGCGTCGCTTGCGGTGTTATCGATTGTCGCGGGATTCGCGATTGCGTGGCCGACGCAGTTTGTTATGGCCGCGATTCAACATCTGCCGGGGGGAATCAGATGACAGACAGCTATATTTTATTGCCAATAGTCATACCCTTTGTCGCCGGACTTCTGGTGCTGTTGATTGGTCAGCAAATCAAGAGCGTCAAGGAGGCGATTGCCCTGCTTGCCACGGCTGCGACACTTGGCCTGACCGTATCGCTTTTCGGGGAAAATATAAGTTTATCGATTCCCTGGACGGGCTTCGGGATTGATTTTGCTTTGCGGCTGTATCATTTCAGCGCGTTTATCCTCGTGGCGGCATCGGCATTTTCGTTTCTGTTTGTGCTTTACAGCTGCTCATTTATGAGGGACAAGCCCTACCTTAATCAATTTTACAGCTACCTGCTCATAACGCTGGCGATGACCAACGGCGCGGTGCTGTCGGATAACCTTGTTCTGATGCTGTTTTTCTGGGAGGGGCTGCTGCTGACGCTGTTCGGAATGATTGCGATTGGCAGGCCTGGCGCATACAAGACGGCGATTAAGGCGTTCGTTATCGTGGGTATTTCCGATTTGTGCCTGATGATGGGTATCGGTCTTGCAGGGTATCTGGCGGGCACGATGACAATTTCCAAAATCAGTTTGCCCGTCGTTGATTCGCTAAGCGTTTTGGCATTTATCCTTATGATGATTGGGGCGATTTCAAAGGCGGGGTCGGTGCCCTTCCATACGTGGATTCCCGACGCCGCAGTTGATGCGCCGCTGCCATTTATGGCATTTTTACCCGCATCCCTTGAGAAACTTTTAGGCATTTATCTTCTGGCGAGAATATCGCTCGATATGTTCAAACTCAGCGGCGAATCGTGGGTTAGCACACTGCTTATGGCAATCGGCGCGATTACGATACTTCTGGCGGTAATGATGGCCCTTGTGCAGAAGGATTATAAACGGCTGCTTTCGTATCACGCGGTAAGCCAGGTCGGGTACATGATTCTCGGTATAGGGACATGCCTGCCCATCGGCATCGTAGGCGGGCTGTTTCATATGATAAACCACGCGCTGTATAAAAGCTGTTTGTTCCTTACGGGCGGTGCGGTGGAAAAGCAGACGGGGACAACGGATTTGGCAAAATTGGGCGGGCTGTGGTTAAAGATGCCCGTAACTTTTATATGTTTCGCGATAGCGGCGGCGTCGATTTCGGGTGTGCCGCCATTTAACGGGTTTTACTCGAAAGAGCTGGTTTATGACGCGGCATTAGTAAGAGGAAATATATTTTACTTAGCAGCGATTTTAGGAACGTTCCTTACCGCAGCGTCGTTTTTGAAACTGGGGCACGCGGCGTTTTTGGGCAAGATGAGCGAAAAAAACAAGAACGTCAGGGAAGCGTCATTGCCGATGCTTGTGCCGATGATAATTATCGCATCAGTATGTGTGGTCTTCGGCGTGTGGCATTATTTGCCTTTAGATAACCTCATAAAGCCGATTCTGGGCGAGGAACGATTAGCGGGACAGGAGTTCGGCCCCAATACGATGCTGATTACGATTACGGTTATCGTTCTTGTCGGCGCGCTGCTGCATCATTTGTTTGCCGCGAAGGTCAACGGCGGCGGCTACCATGCGAGTGACCACATCAGGCACGCACCATTCCTTGAGGGAACTTACACAAAAGCCGAGAACCGCTGGTTCGACCCCTATGATGTCGGGTTAAAAATAGTCAGGGGCTTATCGAGAGTCGGCTGGTGGATAGACCGAGCAATTGACTGGGTGTATGAGGATTTCACTGTGAAGGTCGCAGCGGGATTATCGAGCTTGATAAAACTGGCGCATACGGGAAGTTATTCGCTGTATGTCGTCTGGTCGTTAATAGGCGTTTTGTTTGTCGTAATAATGTTAATGAAGTCGTTTTAGTTAAGGGACAATAATGCTGTCACCGTTTTTACTGATGCCTTTGCTGGCGATAGTGCTGCTGAATCTGCCGATGCGAAGCATAACGCAGAAACTGGCGTTTTTCTTCGGGGTGATAATATCGCTGTGGCAGATATTCGTGGTTATAATGATGGCGATGGGTCGCGGCAGCATAGATGCGCTGGCGAAGTATTTTTCGCTGGGGCTGACCTGCGACAATCTGACGCTTGTTCTGCTGCTGGCAATCGGCATAGTGACGCTGACGACGATCCTGGTCGGCATGCAGACAATCGGCGACAACAAACAGCGATTCAATTTTGTAAACCTCGTCCTGGTCGCAATGATTGGAATGAACGGGACGGTGATGCTGGCGGACCTGTTTTCGCTGTATATATTCATCGAGGTAACGGCTGTCGCATCGTTTATCCTTATCGCTTTCCAGCGAGACACCAACGCCCTCGAAGGGGCATTCAAATATATAATCCTGTCGGCAACGGCGACGATAATGATGCTGCTTTCGATTGCGATAATGCTGCTGGTGGTCGGGGACACATCGTTTGCGGCGGCGGGCAGCGCAGTGAAACAATCGCAGGGTAATCCTTTGGTGATAGCGGCAATCGGCCTGTTTATATGCGGTTTGTTAATCAAGGGAGGCGTGGTTCCGTTTCACGGGTGGCTGCCCGGGGCATATTCGGCTGCGCCGGCAGCGGCATCGGTGCTGCTTGCAGGCATTGCAACAAAAACCTCCGGTATATACGCACTGATTCGGCTGACGACATCGGTATTCGCGAATAACGAATCGGTAAATCACATACTTTTATTAGCGGGCGCTATTTCAATCCTCGTCGGGGCATTCGCGGCGATGGGGCAAAGCGATTTCAAGAGGATGCTGGCGTATTCGAG
>Ga0187873_1001491_pt1 | contig 19269 bp, 10 predicted proteins | sample June2016WEW_16_1_2_FD_133012 | JGI IMG/M metagenome (GOLD analysis project Ga0187873, IMG submission 133012) | Peatland microbial communities from SPRUCE experiment site at the Marcell Experimental Forest, Minnesota, USA - June2016WEW_16_100 | ecosystem: Environmental > Terrestrial > Soil >... | reverse complement strand
CTGCACCGGGGTCTTGCAGTTACAGCTTACGCCTGCTCCGCCCCAGTTGCCGGCGAATTGCGACATGCCCGGCGTCCCGGTAAACGGATTGGTGAGCTTCGGATTCAGGAATGTCCAGCGATCCTTGACCTCGTGGAATGGCGGCAGGTAGTCCCAGCGGATTCCGATATTCAAGGTCAGCTTGCGCGTCACTTTGAAGACGTCTTCAGCATAGGGCGACAACGGCTTATAGCGTCCGCCGGTTTCGCTGAGTGGCTGCAGACCGAGGGATGGCGAACCCCCCACCGCGCCCAGCAGATAGCTGGCATATGCGAATCCGGTTGTGCTCGTGGCAAGCGTATTCGACCCTGAAGTGAAATTGGCTGTCGAGTTGGCGTTGTAGGACAGGTCAAGTACGCCGGAATAGGTGGCCGGGTTGGCGTTATTGATCTCCTGGAACTGATAGGTGAAGCCGAAGGTGAACGAATGTTTTCCTTTCAACCACTTGAGATTGTCCGTAAATGCGTAGTTGTTGGGCGTGGTGAGCTGTGTGGAGATAGAGTTGCCGTTTTGGGTCCATCCGGTTAATTGCGCGCCGAGGCCTGGCGTTGCAAATTGCGCACCGGGAAATTCCTGGCCAGCCTGACCCGGAGGAAGGTTGGTGATTCCGGCGGCGGTTAGACCCCATGGCGTCACACCCTGCGTGTAATCGTGAATGTTCTGGAAGAACCGGGTGAAGGAAGCCTTCAACTGATTCACCACGTTCGGCGAAATGGTATACGTATCCCCCATCACAAAGTTCTTGGGGTAGATGTTTGCCAGGTCGCCGCCCATGTACGGTCCGGGGATATATCCATAGGTTGTCGGAGCCGTTCCACCAGACCCGAAGTTGTTGAGGTAATTCTGTGTCCCCATCATGCCCTCGGAAAAGAGCCGATGTTTGGAGTTCATATCGTAGTCAACACGCCAGTTGATCACCCAGTTGTCAAAGCCTCCCGGAGCGCTCCCCAGGTAGTTATTGGTGAGCGTGGCCGTGTTGGTGGGCGCCGGCAGGAAACTTTGCATGTACTTGGCGATGGGAGAGAGGTAGGCGGGGGGGATGACATTGTTGGTGTCAACACTGCCGCTGCCCTTAGGGGCATGAAACGGCTGCCGGGAGCAGGAACTGCCTGAGCAGTAATTGCTGGTGGGATCGAACAGGACAGCGGGATTGCCGGTGTTTCCGGTATAACCGGTGCCGGGATTGCCGTTCAGCTCGGTAAAGTCGCCCGCCTGCATCAGTGTGGTCGGAATGGTGTACAGCGTGGGGGTCTTTACATTCCGATAGTGGTATTTGAGGTAAGCGCCATAGAAGAACAGCTTGTGCGCCGTGTGAGGCACAACGCCGCCCGCGGACGCGGACAACTCATTCTGATGTTCAATGGGCTTGGGAGGCGCAACATACACACCCAGATAATTTTTTATCGGCGCTTTGCAAGTAAAGCACCAGGAATCGAAGACCGTGTTGCGCACAAAATCCGATACCTGCCCGTGATACTTGAGGCCGCCGGACTTCATAGTGTAGTTTTCAGCGCCGGCGCCAATGTACTCCGCCGGAGGCGTACTGGTGACAATTTGAAACTGATCGACAGAGTCCATGCTCATGGTTAAGGAAACCAGCCGGTTGTCACCCTGTTGGGAGACGGTCTCGGCCGGCATGCCTTCTACATAGAGCTGGCCCAGGTAACTTCCGGTTCCACCGACGATGGGCAAACGTCCGCCGTTATTGGCTCCCTGTGCCGCCGGAGCGAGAAGACCGAATTGCGTCGGATCGCGCTGTGAGCCGTTCATCAGAATCGGCAGGTTGGCATAGTTCTCGTTCTCCATCACCATGCCCAGAGTGGCATTCTCTGTCTCCAAAGGAGGAGGCGCCGTGGTCACGGTGATAGTTTGCGTCTCGGTGCCGACGCTCAACACGGCATTGATGGTCACCGTCTGCAGGGCGTCCACAACAATATTCTCTTGCAAGAGCGTCTTGAAGCCGGACGCTGTTACCTCGACGGTGTACCTGCCTACCGGCAGAGGGGCGACGCTGAAGTAACCAGCGGACGACGAATAACGCGTCGTGGTTATTTTGGTGGCAGCATTGACTGCCGTGATTTTGGCCTTCGGGATGACCGCGCCGGTCGTATCCGTAACAATACCGGAGATGGTGCCTTCACCAGCGGTTTGTGCCGCTGCCCGATGAGCCGGCCAACCCAGGCAAATCAACAGCCCGAGTACGAGCGTAAAGACGCTTGCCCAGAGTCCGCGGTGCATGCGCCGCGTCTCAATGATGTCAGAGATTTTGTTCATATATCCTCTTGGATAGCCTCCTCGAAAGTGGGGCTGTGCGTTGCTGCCTTTTCAGCAACACAAAACCCTGGTTGATAGAATTCACCGCAAACGTACTCCACCGACGGGCAGAATGTCAATAGGAGAATTATTTTCTTAGTTTTACGAAACGTGCGGTTTGTTCAGGCAGTTTTTCATTCACCCTGTTTTGGCCGCATGCGGAAAGATAATGGCCTTGACAGCCCAGAACGAGGTCTGTTTATCACAGCCTAAGTACTTGATATAAAAAGAGCTCCTTAATCAGCTTGCGCCAGGCGTTGCGGGCCTGCCACCCCTATGCTGGCTTCGGAGGTGATAGCCCCCGGGATGGCGAGTGCTCTGAGTTGCATTGGTTCAAGGCCTAACCCAACACTCATCCCGGGCCGCAGCATAGACGGAAGAGAGAAATCATGGTTCTGCCCTGTAGATCTTGGCCTCCGAGATGGTCAGAACGGTTTTAACCGGCGGCAGTGCCGGCCTTGGCGGGGTGGCAGCATTGAGTTCCCTGATCCGATCAAACTCCCGCACAGGTGTGCCGGTAAGAGCAAGACGCAGATGCGTGCCCGATGTGGGCTTCAGCGACAGCGTGCAATAGCCGAAATTGATGGGCGTCATCCCTGCCCAGACCGTCTTGCAGTCCAGCGTAATCCGCAGAGGATAGCGCAGGATGCGGAAGTCGGCGAGCTTGAGGTCGAGCTGGCCGGGAGAATGTCCTCGAACTCGATGAATATCTTTTTACCTGCGCTGGAGGCAGGCAACCGGAAGTGCTTGCGATACCAAGCCACGCCGGTCGGCAGATCGTGAATGCTTACACAAAAGGCAGAGTCTTCATTCCAGGCGTAAGGCGTCGTGACCCGCTTCCACCCTGAGTTGTCGAAGCCGGGCTGGTCAGCCCCTTGCGGGTCGCCCACCAGAAACTTCTAGTCGGTGTTGTTTTTCACGCAGCTCGCCCCGGACTGGGCATGGCTGAGAGCGGTCAGGAGAAACAGGCTGGAGAGAACAAGGAGAGGTAAACGGTAACGCATTCTGTCACACCCTATCATAAAACTTGCTGAATCTAAACCCGTTACGCCAAGACAACAGGACTACTACGCACAGGCGAGGAGGCCAAATCACAGCCCTCCATTGGTCCATTTTGGGCCGTCCGGGAGCATTTTATTACGGCCCGCCTGAAGAGAAACCCATCGTAAAATAAATTCTATAGGAAAAGCAATTCTATACAGAAATATGGTTTAGGCTGTATTGTATCTGCATCTGGATTTTCGGGTTTGCGGCAGATTCCTTGTCTTATCCCGAGGAATCCGGATTGCAGCAATCCGGCTGATCGCCTGAGCGCATTCTCACTCCGCTATTCAGGAGTGCCCGAGCAGCGGCTTGCCTATCACATGGGCAGCGTCGCCGGTCAGGTTGGCACAGAATTGCACGTTGAAGAAGGATTTCTATGCGTATTTGCTTTTTGCTCCAAGTTCGCCCTGAAAAGTTGCAGGAGTACAAACAGCGCCATGCCCAGGTGTGGCCAGAGATGCTGCAAGCGCTGCGCAAAACCGGCTGGCGCAACTACTCGTTGTTTTTGAAGCCGGATGGGCTTCTGGTCGGCTATCTGGAGACGGATAACTTTGAAAAAGCCTGCGCCGATATGCAGAAATACCCGGTCAATGCCCGTTGGCAGGCGGAGATGTCTCAATTTTTCGTGCCGATGCCGGGCGCGGCGGACAAAAATATGTTTCCTCTGGAGGAGGTCTTCCACCTCGACTGAAAGGGAGGATCTGTTTCAGAGCCGCTCGTCAAGCTTCGCGTAGCCTTGCGCTAGTCGATCAGGCAAGCAGCGGCGCGTACGGCCGCGACGAGTGTACTAACTGCAAAGTAGTCTTTGACAAATCCACATGCGCCTGTTTACTTTACTTCAGATCGATACGAAATCAATTCTTGTTTGAAACGCGCGGCGCATAGCCGTGCGTATCCATTGGGAATACAGAGGCAGGATGATGAGCGCAAATCCGTTGTTGGGAGTTTTTCTTTGCTGGCTGGGCGGCGTGGCTTCGGCCAGCTTTTACGTTCCATTTCGCAAGGTGCGCGGCTGGTCATGGGAGACCTATTGGCTTGTCGGTGGCGTAATGAGCTGGATCATCGCGCCGTGGGCCGGGGCTATGTTGCTGACCCATGATCTGCTGGGCGTTCTGCATGGCGTCTCGCCGTCGGTCTTTTTCTGGACCTACTTTTTCGGTGTCTTGTGGGGAATCGGCGGCCTAACCTTCGGACTGGCCGTGCGCTACCTGGGCATGTCGCTGGGCATGGCCTTGTGCATGGGCAACTGCGCGGTCTTTGGCACGCTGATTCCGCCCATCTTTCACGGCAAGTTCGGTGAACTGCTCACGCAACGCTCGGGCATCGTGACGCTGGTGGGCATCGCCGTCTGCGTCGTGGGCATCGTCTTTGCCGGAATGGCAGGCATCTCCAAGGAAAACGAACTCTCCGCCGAAGCCAAACAGGCCAGCGTAAAAGAGTTCAACCTCAAGCTGGGTCTCTCCCTGGGTGTGTTTGCCGGCGTAATGAGCGCCTGCCTTGCCTTTGGACTGGATGCGGGCAAGCCCATCAAGGACCTGGTCGTGGCGCACGGCAGCAGCGCCCTGTGGCAGGGATTGCCGGTGCTGGTGGTGGCGCTGGCCGGCGGCTTTACCACCAACTTCATCTGGTGCGCCATCCTCAACGCGCGCAACCGCAGTTATGGCGAGTACCTGAAGGCGACCGCAGACGGAGCGAAGGTTGGAAGCAAGCCGCCGTCGATGATCGGTAACTACTTCTTCTCCTTTTTGGCCGGCGGCATCTGGTACATGCAGTTTTTCTTTTACACCATGGGCGAGTCGCAAATGGGCGACTACAAGTTCTCCAGTTGGACGCTGCTGATGGCCAGCATCATCATCTTCAGCACGTTGTGGGGCATTGCGCTGAAGGAGTGGCACGGAGTCAGCCTGCGGACCAAGGTGCTGGTGACTCTGACGCTGATCACTTTGGTCGGCTCCACAATGATTGTGGGCTATGGAAATTATCTGAAAATGTAGTAAGAGAAGCAGATCAGAGCGCCAGCAGCGGGCGAGGCCTCGCAGACTGCTGGCGCTTTTGTTTATTTTGGCTCGCCGTAGGGAATGTCGCTGGAATTGTTCTCCGCAGAGTCCGTGAAAACTACCTGGCTTCCATCGGCTGTCTTGATCTGATTCTCCGAGAGCTTCCAGTTTTTGGCGTTGGCAACTGTGCCTGCCGTGGCCGCCTCGATGTCCAGGTGGTCGATGCGGAAGTCGTCCAGCGTGGCATTGGGATAGGCGCTCACGTTGAATGCGCTACGTGCGCCGGTGGCCTTGATATTCCAGATGTGAACATCGCTGAAGTGGGGAAGTCCTTTCTGCTCATCCACCTTCGTCGTAAGCACCATCCAGTACGGTGGAATATCTTTTACTCCCTGCGGCAGCGTTGCGTAGCTATAACTCGGATTCCAGTTCAAGGTGATGTGAATCGGGATGGCAACGCCTGTCAGCGTCAGATCGTGAATGCGAATGTCTTTCGCCGTTCCGCCCCGCGTGCGCGCCGACTTGAAGAGCACGCCGGATGGAACGCCGCTGAGCGCGGTGAGGTTATAGGCTTCGATATTGCGGAAGCCTCCCGAGGTCTCGCTGCCTATGGTGACCGCAGCCGCACCGTGGCGAATAATCGTGTCGCGCAGCACCACGTCCTCCGTGGGCCTGTTCACCCGCAACCCATCGGAGTCGCGGCCGGCTTTGAGGCAAAGGGCATCGTCGTTGACGTCAATATCGGCGTGTTCCACCAGGATTTTGCGTGAGGAGTCGATATCGATGCCGTCGGTGCTCGGCCCCCTGCCGCCCTCATTGTTGCGGATGGTGACGCCATCGACGTGCACATCGTGCGAGTAGAGAATCTGCACCGTCCAGAATCCCGACCGCTTGAGCAGAATGCCGCCTCCGAGCAGAACATCGGATGAGTTCTGAATCAGGATCAGGCGCGGCCTGCGTGCATCATAATCCGAGGCCCAGCGCAGACCCTTGGGCTCGTAGGTTGCGCGCAGATCCCAATAGGATTTCCACCAGATCGGGCCGTCGCCATCGATGGTTCCCTTGCCGGTAATGGTGACGTTGTGCTGGTCGCGCACGTTGATGAGCGCCGCAGGCCAGTTCATCTCGATTCCCGCAATCCGGGTGGGAAGCAGGGGATAGTCTTCCAGCTTCTGCGAGCCAATCAGAGTAGCGCCCTCCGGCAAATCGAGCGTCACGCCGGATTTGAGAAAAATTGAGCCGATGAGGTAGATCCCGGGCTTGACGGTGACCGTGCCGCCCTTTTTCGCGGCCTTGTCAATCGCTCTCTGCAGCGCGGCGGTTTCGGGTTGCTTGCCATCTCCTATGGCGCCGAATTTATTGGCCACGAAGGTCTTGGGTCCGCACCAGGCTGTTGTGCTCACGCTGAGCGCCGTCAGCAGCAGGGCGCAAGCGCTACGGTTTGCATGGTATTTCATTGAGGTCTCTCTTCCAAGAGGCGAATCGGCCCCATCAGCCCGGAAGGAACCGGTTGCAGATGGTCCATATCCTGCATCTCAAAGCGCTTGCCATAGAGGGCATTCAGCGCGGTGTAATCGCGCGGCGGCTGGCCGGCCATCTCGTTGATCGCGGTGTTGTAGACAGTGACTTCGATCCGGTTTTCTCCGCTCTTGAGGAAAGAAGTAATGTCGATTCGGTAGGGCGGATGCCAGAGCGATCCAGCGCGCTGCCCGTTGATGGAGACAATGGCAGCCTCGCGGATGGGAGGATCGAGGAGCGCGCGCATTCCTGAGGCGCGGGGTGGCCGGTTGTCGATGGTTGCAATGCCCTCGCCAAAGTCCAGCAGTACGCGAGTCTTGGCAGCGGGCGCGTTCTGCAAGGTGAACGCCCGCGTGTAGACGGCTCCGCCGGAATAGAACTGCTTGCCCGGAATCTCGGTCCACGAAGCCAGATGATCGACGGCTTGGAAGGCAGCTTCATCTCCGAAGCGAATCTGCCAGCCGGTGCTCAGGTCCTGAAGGAGACTCGCTTCCTGATATTGTGTGTTCACGCTCTTCTGCGTTGGAGCCTCCCCCAACACAAAAATGCGCGACTCGTAGGGCGCAAGCTGGATCGCAATGCCTGCGCTGGTATCGTACTTGGCGCTTGCAAGAACGGCGCCACCATCCGGGTTCCAGGATTCGATGATGGCGTGCGCGGCGCGGAACTTGAGGCTTCCATTTACCGGCTGATTGGAGGAATTGACGGCGTAGTAGAGATCCAGGGCGGGCAGCTTGCGATGAATAAAGCCGAGGCCTGCAACCTGTCCGGTTGTTTCCACATCGGGCAGCAGCGCATGGTGAAGGGCATCGGTAAGATCGCCAGTGGACTCCAGCACCGCGCCCTTGTGGCCGGAGCTTTGGAAGAGACGGCCGGAGATCGTGGCAATCTCAGCGGAAGCGTCCTGTTCCTTGAGTCCGGGGGCAAGCGACGGCGTCTTGCCGATGGCAATCACCTGGCCGCCTGCCGCGGCGTAGGCTTCAATCTTCTGGTAAGCGCTGAGCGGCATCCGCGTAACTTCGGGAAGAACGATCACCGGGTAAGGAACTCCGTTCAGCTTGTCGATCATTGCGGCGTCGATGTAATCGATGTTGTAACCCGCGTCGAGAATCGCCGTCATCAGCTCGGGAGAGATGCGCCTTCTCATCTCGTCTGTCACGGAGACATGTCCCGGCACGAATGCGGCCTGCGCGTCGTCTTCCGGCAGCAGTATGGCTATATCGTTGGCCGGCTTGCCCTGACGGAGCAGCCAACTCATGCGCTGCAAATAGCACATGACATCCGGCATCACCGGGAACCACGGATTATGCGCATTGAAGGCCGCGGCGGCATACAGAGACCATCCCGGCTCTCCGGCTGCGGCGGGCGAATACGGATAGCCGTGGCCGACAATCTGATTCACACCCAGCAGGAACATACGGTCGGTTTCAGCCTTCATGTCCAGCGGCGTGGCGCGGAAGGCGGGCGAGTGGAGCCACGTCCATGTCTCGGCCGAGGTTACATTGTTGCCATAGAGATGGTTGGCGGAGCTGGCCCAGCGGGTAAATGAGAAGGTACGCCACTGCGGACCTTCGCCTTCCGGAAGCTGAGGAACCACCTCATCGGCGAGCGTGACCGCGGGTTCTCCATAGGTCTGCGCGCGGAAGCGGGAGTGATACTCCGCGGCAAAGCTGGTGACCGGCGCAAGGTAATTTTCGCGGACCAGATCGGAGAGCGTTACGCCCCAATCGTGGCGCACCGCTTCAGCCAGCGGCGCGCTGCCGGCGACGAGTTCCGGCAGATGCGGAATCAGATCGTAGCCGCGCCGCGCAAGAAACTCCGCGGGAAGATTCGCGGTCCAGTCGGAACCGTAAACCTCCAGCGAGTCGGAGAAGACGGCATACGGCGGCTGGTCGCCAAAGGCCTTTAGCAGCGGGGTAGCCACGCCGGTAAGATGCGTATCGATGGCGGCGCGGGAGAAATGATCCAGCACGTAACCCTCGGCGCCAAATGCAGCCCGCTTCACCATCTGTCTTGTGTGGCTGGCAATAAAGATCAACGCCGTGCGCGTTCCCGTGCCGTCAGGAATCGCCCAGGTATTTATGTCGATGCGTTGCGCCGAGGCGGGATCGAAAGATTTATCGGTTCCTGTGACGACGAATGCGGCAACGAGCTTTTCTCCCTCGTCCAGCTTAGGCGTAGCAAGAGTGGTTCCTGTGACAGGAACGGTTACGATGCGCAAACGGCCAGCCGCCAGCCCCAGCGTCGTTTTGGGACCTCCATACGGCCAACCGCTGCCCATCGTCAAATCGACGCGCATCCCCAGCGAGCGCGCGGTCACATTGGCGAAGCGCACAGCGTCAAGAAACTCCGGCGACAGGTAGGCCAGATTCTTGATGCCCTCGCTCTCATCGTCGAGCATCAACGGATAGACGGGCTGAATCTCCACGCCGCCAATGCCCACCGAACGCATGGTTTCAAGCTCCTTCTGCAACTCCGGCTTGGTGACGGCGGGACCGAACCACCACCAGCGCATCATCGGCCGGGCATCATCGGGCGGAGCCTGAAACTGGCGATAGAGCGTGCGGATCGAACCCGGAGAAGAAGAGGCCGCAGCCGGTTGCACCGCTTCAGACGGGGTTGCGCCGGGTTGACCGCTCACGAAGCTTTGAGCGTGGGCTGCAAGCGCCCCGCCGGCAAGAATCAATGCAAAGAGACGTTGCATGATTGCCCTCGATTCAAATTGATTGTCGTACTTCAAACAAATTCAAATGGCGTTTACCGCACGCCCGATACCTCAAAGCTATACGTGCCTGCCGCAAGCTCATAACCTGTTTTCCCATCCTTTGCAGAGGGCTTTCCTAGAGGCTTTCCGTTCAGCGTGTAGCTCGCGGCCTCGGCTTCAGAGAGGCTAAGCCAGCCGTTGGCGTTGGGCGGAATGGTCACCGTCCAATGCGCCGTGTCGCCGTCCACTTTCCAGTTTGAATGAATCTCGCCGTAAGCGGACTGGTAGCGCAAATCCAGGCTGCCGAGCCTGCGATTAAAAACCGGATGCAGAATGACCGTGTGGAAACCGGCATCGGGCGGCGTGGCATCGATGCCCGCGGCATAGCGGTAAATCCAATCGGCAACCGCGCCATAGGCATAGTGGTTAAAGGAGTTCATGCCGGGGTCGGCCAGCATCTGGTCGCCGTTCCAGCGCTCCCACATGGTTGTTGCGCCGTGCTTCACCATGTAGCCCCACGACGGATAGTCGGTGTTGAGCAGCAGCGTGTAGGCAAGATCGGGATAACCGGCCTTGGTCAGCTCCTCCAGCAGGTACGGCGTGCCGAGGAAGCCTGTTGCCAGCAGATCGTGATTAGCATGGATTTTGTCCGCCAGCCTCTTTGCCGCCGCGGCGCGCAGCTCCTGCGGAAGCAGGTTCATGTGCAGCGCCAGCACGTAGCCGGTCTGCGTGTCTCCTCCGCTGCTTTTCGCGTTTGGATTATTAAGAGCGCCAAAGGTAGACGCGCTGTTGTCTGCCCCGGCCACAAAGCCGTCGTCATGCACAAACTGCTTTTCAAAGGCGGCGCGAATCTTCTCGAAGAGCTGTTTGTACTTTTCCTCGGCTTGAGAGCGGCCCGTGGCATGGGCCATCTCGCGCATCAGAGTCACGTCGTAAGCCCAGTAAGCAGTGGCGATGAGCACGATGTCGGTCTTGCCCTCCGGCGAGAGCCAGTCGCCATAGGGAGTTCCGGATTCGTTGCGCCACAGCCCATCGGGATTGGCGGCCGCAATGGCGTCCAGATACTTTTCCATCGCAGCCCAGTTTTCCTCGATGATGCTTTTATCGCCGGTCTGCAGCCACGAGGTCCAGGGAATGATCACGCCCGCATCACTCCAGCCCGGTCCTTTCCCGCTTGATACACGAGACGGATTCGGCGCATAGACGCCATAGAACGGCGTTCCCACCTGCGTGCCGCGCATATCCGTGGCGAATTTGCGCGAGAAAGCCGCCAGATCCATGTTGTAACTGGCCGCGCGCCAAAAGACCTGCGCATCAGCCATCCATCCCAGCCGCTCATCGCGCTGCGGGCAATCCGTGGGTACACCCACAAAGTTCGATCGCTGGCCCCACAGAATATTGCTCCACAGCTGGTTGATCATCGCGCTGCCGGTTATGAGCTGAATCGTGAACGGCGCGTCGGTATGAAAGACTCCGCTGGTGACCGCGTACTTAGAGTCAGAGATTCGCTTTAACTCCGCATCCAAGGCAGGTGGCGTAGGCAGTCCGGTCAACTCGGCATAGCGGAAGCCGTGGAAGGTGAAAAACGGCTCAAGCCCATAGATGGCATTCGGGACGTCAATGGAGCTATATAGCGTAAAGGAGTCGGTCGCTTTCGCTGTGCGCAAATTGTCCGTGTAGATCGTGCCGTCCGGATTCAGGACCTCGGCATACCGGAGTTTCACCTTCGTCCCAGCCGGATTGTGCAATAGCACACGCACCACGCCCGAGAAGTTCTGCCCGAAGTCGTAGACGAAGACGCCGGGCTTAGGTTCGGTGACGGCTTTTGCCTCAAGTGCGTGCTCCACGCGGATGGGTGGAAAATCCTGAGCGACGATCTCGGTTGGCATGGGGTCGATGATTTCGACGGCCTTCCAACCGCTTTGATCGAACTTTGGAGAACCGCTTTCCGGGAGCAATTGGCGCACATCCTGGCTCTCGCCGTCATAAATTTCGGAGTGGAGAATGTACGACAGGCTCGCCTTCCAGCTCGCATCCGTCGCCACCCACTCCACGCTGCCGTCGGTGTGCTCAATGCGCAACTGCGCCAACAGCGCGGGAGGCGTATCGCCGAAGTTGTTCGGTTCCTGCGCCCACTTCAGCGAAGTCGCATACCAGCCCGGCGCCAGCAGCGCGCTGATTGCGTTCTCCCCTTGCGCAATCAAGCCGGTCACGTCGTAGGCCTGGTAGACGACCCGCTGCCGATAGTCCGTCCAGCCCGGCGCCAGCACCTGATTGCCCACACGCCGGCCATTGAGAATCACATAGTACGCACCGAGCGCCGTGGCATAGAGCCGCGCCGACTTCACCGGGGACTTTACCTCAAATGTCCGCCGAAATCTTTTCACCGAGTCGGGAATCCAGGGATGGCCCGGAGTTTCATCAACCGGACCCGTCGAAGGCTTCCATGTCATCGCGTTTTTCCAACCCGCATCGTCAAAGTTCTTCTGCTGCCAGCCAGAAGCGGTCTCAAGAGAGCTCTTCCAGCTCGTTCCGCTCGCAAAAACTTCCGTGCTACCGTCCGCGTACTCCACAAACAGTGTCGCAATCATGGGCGGCGCATTGGCCTTATCGTTGGGCCAGGCGGCGTAATGCACCTGCTCAATGGCGATGATGTTGGCGCCTGTTATCAAAGAACCCGTCGCATCGGCGCTCACAAACTTCTTCCACGGCAACTGCCTCCAAGGCGGATAAGGACTGGCCGTCAATACCTGCGCGCCATTGATCCATGCGGAAACAGTCTCCTGCGCGGTGGCGTAGAGCGTAGCGTGCCGCACGGGCTTGGTCACGTTCACCGTTTGACGGAAGGCTACATGCTGCTCTGTGGGTTTTCCGTTGGTCCTGGCTTGTGTGTTCGGCGTTGTGATCCAGTCCGGAGAAATGATCCACGCCGCCGGCGCGTGGCGCACCGCGGCCTCTTCAGGCGTTTCATAGCCAATCCACTGTGCGCGCCAGGGTTGCGTCAGCAGTCCCGACTCCCACCAACTGACGGGACTTTCAGGCGCAAGCTCGCCCGCTTGATCCCATACCAGGACCTTCCAGTAGTAGCGCGTCGAAGGAGCAACTGCGGGTCCGGCATACTGAACCCCGACCGACTGCTCACTGGCAACGCATCCGTTATCCCACACGTCCGCATGGCCCACGGCGAGCAACTCCGGCTGGGAGGCTACGAGCAACCGGTAAGCCGTCTGGCGCGCGCCATGGCGGCTGTCACGCAACTGCCAGGAGAAGCGCGGCTGAGTGTCGTCGATGCCCAGCGGCGTGGTCATTTCGTCCACGCGCAAGGCGGCCGGACTCGACGCTTGCGCCCCTGCCGCGGGGGTGTTCAATACACCCAACACAACGAAGCAAACTGCGATTTCCGCAAGCCGCACGCACGCGCGGCAGGTTTTCATATTGATCATTGCGCCTGAACCTCAACCTCTGAATATTGCGGCGTTGTGCCGATTCTTCAACAAGCCTAAGGTACAACGGCGCATTGATACTCTGCTCAGCTCGTCTTTCCACGCTTAGAGAGCGTGTTCTTTTCGTAGCCGCGTACCGTCTCCAGCCATCCGATCCCTTCGGGAACCCCATGACTGGCGCAGTAATACTCCCACACCGCGGACCAGGGCATCGATTTCGACTCCTCGAAGATGGCCATGCGGGCGGTGCCGTCCCATTTCTTTTCCGCGGCCAGCTGCTTATCTGCCGGTTCCAGCAGCGCCAGCAGCAATGCCTTGCGCATATTGCGCGCGCCAATCACCCAGGCCGCGATGCGGTTGATGCTGGCGTCGAAAAAGTCAAGGCCGATGTTTACCCGCGAGATGGTTCCGCTGCGCACGATCTCCTGCGCAATAGCCAGCGTGGGATCGTCCAGCAGCACCACGTGATCGGAATCCCAGCGCACTGGCCGCGAGACATGAAGCAGTATCTCGTCCAGAAAGCACAGGGCCGTGGAAATCTTGTCGGCGACGCTCTCGGTGGGATGGAAGTGTCCTGCGTCCAGGCAGAGCAGCGTCTTGCGCGTGGCCGCATAGGCCAGATAGAAGTCGTTGGAGCCTGCCGTATAGCTCTCCGAGCCGATGCCGAAGAGCTTGCCCTCGACGGAAATTTTATGGTTCCGGCCAAGAGGCGCGGCAATGATTTCGTCAAGGGCCTCGATCAATCTTTTCCGCGGCCCAATGCGATCCGCGGGCAGATCCTTGTCCCCATCCGGAATCCAGATATTCATCACCGAGGGGGTGCCCAGTTCTTTTCCGAAATATTCGCTGATGCGGCGGCACGCCAGGCAGTGATTGATCCAGAACCTGCGCACCTTTGCGTCCGGATGGCTCAGGGTGGCCTTTTCGCTGAGCGGATGCGAGAAGCAGGTGGGATTGAAGTCCAGGCCCAGGTCTTGCGCCTTGGCCCACTTCACCCATTTCTCGAAATGCTTCGGCTCAATGGCATCCCGCTCCACGGGCTTGTCCGTTTCAAGATAAATCGCATGAAGATTGAGCCGCTTTTTGCCCGGAATCTGCGCCAAGGCAACTTCCAGGTCTGAGCGCAGCTCGTCGGCAGTCCGGGCCCGTCCGGGATAGTTGCCGCTGGTCTGAATGCCGCCGGTCAAATCGCCCTCGGGATTTTCAAAGCCGCGAACGTCGTCTCCCTGCCAGCATTGAATGGAAATCGGAATCTGCTCCAGTTGGGGAAGAACCTTCTCGGTATCCACTCCAATCTCCGCGTAACGTTCCTTGGCCAGATCGTAGGCTGCTTGAACCTTCTTCGTCACATTCATTCCTGAACATCCTTTCTTATTTTTGGTGCTGATATTGTTGAAATTTGCCCCATACGGAATCCGGTATCGGCTCCTGGGGACGATACTCGTCGATCTCGAAGGACCGCCGGATCAAGGCGCGCGCTGCATCGAGGCTGGGAATTTCGCCCAGGGCGATCATCTGCGAGCAAATGTTGCCCAGCGCGGATGCCTCCACCGGGCCGGCGCTCACCGGCAGTTGGCAGGCGTTGGCGCACAGTTGATTGAGCAGGCGATTTTTCGTGCCGCCCCCAACAATGCGGATTCTGGTCAGGCTTTGGCCGCGCAAAGATTCCAGTTGCTCCTTGACCAGCCTATAGCAAAGCGCCAGGCTCTCCAAGGCGCAGCGCCCAAATTGCGCGAGCGTCTCGGGCGCCGGCTGCTTGGTTTCCACGCAATACTCCTGGATTGCCTGCTTCATGGAATCCGGGTTCAGAAATCGCGCATCGTCTGGATTTACAATCGACCGCCAAGGAGTGGCCTCCGCCACGGCGCTCAACAGGGCATCGTCGATGGGAACCTGGAACTCCTGAGTTATACGCTGCAGGAGCCACAATCCCATGATGTTCTTCAGAACGCGGTAACGGCGTCCGAAACCACCCTCATTGGCAAAGTTCCATCGCAGGGCATGCTCGGAGGCATACGGAACCACGCTTTCCACGCCCATTAAAGACCATGTCCCCGAACTGAGGAAGGCTTCTGTTCCGGCCTCGAAGGGAGTTCCAACTACCGCCGAAGCGGTGTCATGGGTTGTCCCCGCTACCACCTTGGCGATCTTGTTGCCGAAGCGCGCCTCTCCCAGAACCGTGCCCGCCTGCACCGGAGGTTGCATCCATATCTGTTTCACGCCCACGGCTTCAAACAAATCCTGATCCCACGCTCCATTCAGGTTCAGAAGCTGCGTGGTCGTGGCGTCTGTATATTCGTTGGCTATCACTCCGCACAGCCGGAAATGAAAGTAGTCCGGGATCATCAACAGGTGGCGCGTTTTGGCAACCCACTCCGGTTCCCGCGCAGCCACTGCCGCTAACTGAAACATAGTATTGAACGGTTGAAACTGAATGCCGGTTCGCCGGTAGATTTCAGCCCGCGGCATTCGGGCCGTCACCTGCTCGATCATCCCTTTTGTCCGGTCGTCGCGATAGCAGACCGCCTGGCCCACGCGCCGCAACTGGGCATCAAGCAGAACATAATCTACGCCCCAACTGTCCACGCCGATGCTGGCAATGGGCGCCAGCAGAGAAGCATCTTCGATCCCCTTACGGACACTTCCTTCGATCGCGTCAATTCCCCAGCATAAATATCCGCTGTTCTTATCCTTGGCAAAGGCGATTGAAAAACGGCTCACTTCGCGCAGGCGTAAAAATCCTTCGCGGATTTGCGCGCCGATCACGCGTCCACTGCTCGCGCCCAGATCGGCCGCTACAAAACAGGGGTACTGCATCTCAATTCTGTCTGCTGCGTGCATCTTTCTGTCCTGACTCGTAATCTCCGACTTGTCCTGAAAAAAAGAATCGCGAACTATCCCAACTACGCTGCTTGCTCCAGCTCAACATGCAATGATCTAACCACGTTTCAAACCGGCGGTTCTCATATGAAACATTGTACCTGTAGAAACAATCTATGCCTCAACCTACTGCATTGTCAAAGGTTGTGTTTTCCTTGTCTGGGAGGCACAAATTTCCTTGCCGATAGGCGCAAGATCGCTAACGTTCCGCTCGATTCCGCGAAGTTCTTCGATCGCCTTCCATGAATTTTAACAAGATAATTATGCAGGCGCAGTATGGCTTTGACGGTTTGCTGAAGATGCTGCCTGCTCCACACCCAGGGTTTCCGGAGTGACCACGCGATGGTGCACGTAGTTGTAAGGGGGGACCGTGTACCCCCGCATCAGCGAGATGCCGAGCTGAATAAGGCGGGGGCCGTAACTTTCGACTTCATGCGAAACAGATCCGATAATAGCGCTCTTACCCGAGCGCATCTCATCGAGCACTTCGGGGATGCAGTCCTGTGAGGCGATGGCTATGTCTGCCTCGGCGCCCTGTTGGCGGGCTGCGTCCAGAATGCCGAGCGCGCTGGAATCGGTGGCGGTGGCTATAAGAATGCGTTCTCCCTTGTGGTGGTGGCTGGTGAGAAACTTGGTCATCGTAAGCTGGCTGGGCTCGCGCATGCCCCGCCCTTCGATCTGTACGAAGCGCTCAGGGGGAATGTAGTTGATCCGTTCGCGAACGCCGTCGAAGGCTCCAGAGATGCGGCTCTGCACAAAGCTGCCTGCTTCGGCGAAACCCACTCCCAGCACCCAATCGACTTTTTCCTTCCACCTGACCAGGGCGTGCTGGGCGAGCAGGACGCCGGCTTCATAGCCCGATTCAAAGTTATCCACCCCAAAGTAGGTTGCGTTGGGATGGGGTATGTCGATGGCGACAAGGGGAATGCCGGCCTTCTTGAAGATATGGGCCACGCGCGGGGCGACAGCCTCCTCCACCTGGTACTCAAGTACCAGATCCACCCGCTTGGTCACAAATTCTTCTGCATTCTGGATGGCAACGTCGGGATCGTAGCGGTTATCGAGCACGATCAACTCAACACCCGATGCCGCCGCGGCAGCAACAACGCTTTGCGTCACGGCTACCGGAAAGGGCATCTCGCCGCTCAAAGTTGCGAAGCCGAAGCGCAGCCGTCGCGGCCGGGAAACCAGTCGATACTGGCCATCCTGCGACTGGGCGACATAACCCCGATGCACCAATGTCTTGAGGATGCGATAGACGCTGGTCTTGGATATCTGGGCCTTCTGATAGACGTCTTCTAGGGTGACGGGAGCATTATTCTGCTCCAACTGCTCGATTACGTCGAGAGCCTTGGAGAGAATTGGGATCAGATACAGCCTTTTGATCTTAGCCTTAGGCAATCTTTCGCCTCCCTGTCTTCAATCCCCGTCTAGCAGTTACTCCACCGTGCGGCTTGACCTTGCGAAAAGCGTGCCGTTGCCGCAGGTGTGAAACAATCTCCGCATCGTAAACGCCAGATTCCAGTGAGCGGAGCCAGAAGCTGGCCAGGAAAGCCCCATAGTATTCCATAGAGACAGTATTTGTCTATTGCAATTCCATCTCATAATTTTAGTGGTGTTGCCGCCTGCTGGCAGATAGGCAAAAAAGCCCAAACACCCTTACGGTGTAAATAAGCTCAACCGGACATGCCAGTTGGTGCTCTCTCCCGGCTTCAGCGTCACCATGGCGGTATCCATCCCGCCCCACTCCTTGCCGAAGGGGTCGGCGAAGTTGTACTGGTGCTCGATAGCCACAAAGCTCTTGGCGGGGGGCGCGTACATCTGGATGGTCTTGATCGTCGGCGACAGACCCTCAACGTTGATCCCATAGTGCGCGGCCGGGTCTGCGATCTTGACGGTCACGGCGCCATTCTCCCAATCCAGGTGGCTCCAGTTATCGTCGAAGTAGTTTTTAGCCAGGGCCGCGCCACCGGGAGCGTTCAAGTCAAACCTAGTTCCCTTGACAGGCAAGATTTTACCAGTGGGAAAGACGTTGTCGTAGTTGTCTACCTCGGCCATGGTGGAGGCTGGAATGCGCACCCTGGCCTGCTCGCGGTTGCCGGAGGGCAGGTTGAAATAGGGGTGCCATGCAATGGCTATGGGCTCGGCCTCGCTGCCCACATTGCGAGCCGTAATCGAGGCATCGATATACTCGGCCGAGAGCGAGATGGTGATAACCAGGTCGGTCTTGGAAAACCAGTGGCCGCCGAAGTTGCCCGCATGAATCACGCCGATAACCTGCTCGCCGCCAGGAAGCTTTTTGATGCGGATTTTGTCGGTCTTGGCCTTAAGAATAAGCCCGTGCATGGCGTGGCGTTCTGCCGTAGGCAACTTGCCGATATTGTTGGCCGGCAGGGTGAGCGCGTGACCCTGCCACTCGGTGGTTAGGGTCTTACCGTCAGCCGAGAGCTTGCCGCGAATCCGGTTGGGATAAGGTACCAGGAAGCACGACCCCAGCCGGTAGGCGAGGTTGCCGTACTCGTCGTCGTCCACGTCGAGCATCTTCTTTGAGCCGGCCAGGTCGGGCGAGGCCAGCACGTCCACATTGCCTTTGCCGGGGAGGTTGGCCGTAATCTGCAAAATTTCCATGCCGCGGCCGGGCGCGACGGTGATGCTGGTGAACTCCGGCTGCGTGGTGCTGACGGCCGTGCGGCTGAGAAGGATGACCTTCTGGCCGCCGATTTCGGGGAGCGCCTGTGCGTGGCTATTGGAAACGAGAGGGTCAGTCATCGAAATCATAAGAGTAAAAAACAGCAGAGCAAATACGCGAACCAGAGTTTTCATCTCCATCCATCCTAGAGCATCTTCATTGTTTCTGTAATGCCCCGTGCCCCATCCTTTCCGTTTTTTTCTGCGGAAAGGGTGGGAAACGAGAAAGCTGACTAACATAACACTATCTCTAAAAATGCAATTCTACGCCAACCGCCCGCAGGCAACAGATCGATCTTCCACATGCTGTGTTCTATTTGAGTAGTACGCCTGCTGAACAGTAGCTTTGGCCGCCAACCACAGTTTCAACAACCGGAAACACTGTTGTTTCCGTCAAATACTCGATCGCGCCCTCTTGCAGCACGACGGTGTCTTCCACCTTGCCGCCTCGCGCCGAGGGGTTCCACGCAAAAGCCTGCCGGTTCAATACGATCTCCGCGCCATTCGGCGTCGCCACCCACTCTCTCTCCCCATAACCAGTAGCTCCGCCCTGGTGATGCAAATCTTCTTCTCCCGGGAAGCCTGCCGCGGCATAGGCGTCTTTGGCAACCTTGTATAATTGCCGCGCTGTCGCACCGGCGCG
>Ga0187873_1001490_pt1 | contig 19277 bp, 15 predicted proteins | sample June2016WEW_16_1_2_FD_133012 | JGI IMG/M metagenome (GOLD analysis project Ga0187873, IMG submission 133012) | Peatland microbial communities from SPRUCE experiment site at the Marcell Experimental Forest, Minnesota, USA - June2016WEW_16_100 | ecosystem: Environmental > Terrestrial > Soil >... | reverse complement strand
GCTTTTATCACTCGCTGATGGGCTATCCCATGAGCATGATCGCGCGGTCTCTCGATAACCGCCTTCTGGACGCATTTGTCAACGGCATCCGCTGCCTGCACGGCAATCGCGTGTTGCCCAAGGATGATTTTGCGCGCGGTTTGCTGACGGCCATGCGCCAGGGCGAGACGGTGGGCATCCTGATGGACACGAATATGACTCCGCCGCAAGGGGTCTTCGTGAATTTTTTCGGCAAGCAGGCCTGCACTGCATCGGGGGTGGCGCGCGTAGCGCTGAAGACCGGGGCGGCGGTTTTGCCGGGGTTCATGGTGTGGGAGGAGGCGGAGCGGCGATATGTGCTGCACTTTGGTCCGCAACTGACCTTTGAGCGGAGCGCCGACGAGGAAGCTGATATTGTGACTGCCACGCAGTTGTGCACCAGCGTCCTCGAGACGTGGATTCGGCGCTATCCTGACCAGTGGCTGTGGATTCATCGCCGCTGGAAGACGCGGCCGGCGGGCGAGGCGGGGCTGTACTGAGGAGAGACGCATGAAGCTGGGCGATCTGATCGTAGCATTGGGCGGCAAGCTGGTTGCGGGGGACCCGCAGAGGCCGGTCAACGGCGTGAACTCCGTGGAGCTGGCCGGGGAGGCGGAGCTGGTTTTTGCCGAAGATGCGGCGTCGGCGGCTAAGGCGCTGGCAAGCAAGGCCGGCGTGGTTGTGCTGAAGGCTGGGTGTGCCGCAGATTATCCGCAAGGCAAGTGCGTCGTGGAGGCCGAGCAACCGAAGTTGTGGTTTGCGTTGGCAGCCAAGCTGCTCGCGCCCACGCTGCCGGCAAGCGGCGTGCATCCCACGGCTGTTGTCGGCGCACATGTGGAGCTGGGCGAGGGAGTGAGCATCGGTCCCTGCGCAGTGGTGGGCGAGAACGCGCGCATCGGCGCGGGAACGCGCATCGAGGCTGGAGCGGTGATTGGCGAGGGCGTGAACATTGGCGATGACTGCCGCATCTATCCACGCGCCGTACTCTATCCAGGAACAACACTGCGCAACCGCGTCATTGTTCATGCCGGAGTAGTGCTGGGCGCGGACGGTTTTGGCTATGTGCGAGACGAGAAGACGGGCGCTTACACGCAATTTCCGCAACAGGGGACGCTGCTCATCGAAGACGACGTGGAGATCGGGGCCAACACCACCATTGACCGCGGGGCGTTGAAGCAGACGAGAATCGGCCGGGGAACGAAGTTCGACAACCTGGTTCACGTTGGGCACAACTGCGAGATCGGGGAGGACGTGATTCTGGTGGCGGGGGTGGGCATCAGCGGTTCCTGCACGGTGGGCAACGGCGCGGTGATTGCCGGACAGGTGGGCATTGGCGACCACGCGCACATTGGGCCCGGCGTGATTCTGGGCGGACAGGCCGGCGTGCTGAGCGGCAAGACCATCACCAACGAGGGCATGGGCGTGAAGCCGGGAACCGTGCTTTGGGGAACGCCGGCGCGACCGCTCAGCCAGGTTCTGCGGGAAATCGCCGTGCTGGCGCGGCTGGCGAAGAAAAAAGGGACTAGGGACTAGGGACTGAGCTACTAGCTGCTAGCCTCTAGCTTCCAGCTTATTTTGCCAGAGAAACGAAAGCATGGAATCTTGTCAGGGGCCGGGGCGCGCAAACGGCAAACCGTCTCACTAGGGCTTTTCGGTCAGGAATGGCTCTGGCTTGAGCGAGCCATCGCGCTGTTTGACCAGCATCTGCACCTTGCCCTCAGCGGCGTCGAGCTCGGCCTTGCAGGCGGCGGAGAGTTTCACGCCCTCCTCGAAGAGCTTGAGCGATTCTTCCAGGGCCAGGTCGCCCTTTTCCAGTTGATCGACGATGGATTCCAGCTTCTTGAGCGAGTCTTCAAACGAAGGCATGGCGATTACTCCGAAACAGGTTTGGGCAGCACCGAGGCGATGACCTCGGCGGCGGCGACGTAGCGGCCAAAGGGAGCGCTGACCTGCACACCCTGGACGAGGGGAAGCACGGCGGCCAGCATCTCCTGGGCGATGCGGATGCCCTCGCGGCGGGCGGCGTCGGGCGAGCCGGTCCGGGCCATGCGCTGCATGATTTCATCGGGCATGGAGACGCGCAGGTCGTTCTTCATGAACTCGGCGTTGCGCAGGCTGGTGAGGGGCCAAATGCCGGCGATAACGGGAATGCGATGGCCCTCGATGCGCTTGAGGAAGCTTTCGAGCAGCCGCAAGTCGAAGACCGGCTGGGTGATGGCGTACTCTCCGCCGGCCTCGACCTTGTAGAAAAAGCGGCGCAGTTCCTGCTCGATATCGGGCATGCCGGGGTTGGCGGCCACGCCGATGGTGAAGTTAGTGCTGGCGCCGATGGCGTTGGCGCCAATGTCCAAGCCGTGATTCAGGCGGTACACGATGTTGACCAGGCCGATGGAGTCCACATCAAAAACAGCAGTGGCGTCGGGATAGTTGCCCAGCTTGGGCGGGTCGCCGGTCAGGCAGAGAATGTTATGCAGACCGAGGGACGAGGCGCCCAGAAGGTCGGATTGGATGGAAAGAAGATTACGGTCGCGGCAGGTGTAATGGAGAATCGTCTCAATGCCGGTGTGCTGCTGAATCTGGAGGCACAGGCTCTGGGCGCTCATGCGGGCCGAGGCTCGCGGCGAGTCCGGGACGTTGATGGCGTGGACACCCAATTGCGCGAGCTTGCGCGCGCCTTCGATCTCATTGGCGCAGGAGATGCCGCGTGGGGGGACGATCTCGACCAGGGTGACAAAGCTGCCGCCGGCAATCAGAGAGCCGATGCGGGAGCGTTCGCTCAGCGGAGCGGGCGGGGTTTCAGTGCTCAGGGCCGGAGCCGCGCCGGTGACCTGGACGCGGGCCTGCGCATCGATGGCGCGCATGGCCGAGCGCATGGCGCGAATGTGGTTGGGCGTGGTGCCGCAGCAGCCGCCTACGATCTGCACTCCGGCAGCGATGGCCTTGCGGGCAAATTCGGCCATGTACTCGGGGGAGCAGAGATAGATGTTGCGCCCCTCGACAGCACGGGGCAGGCCGGCGTTGGGCATGGCTGCCAGGGGCAGCGCGGTAGCGGCGCGCATGGCCTCGATGGCGGTGAGAACCGTTACGGGGCCGGTAGAGCAGTTGACGCCGATGGCTCCGGCGCCCCACTGGGTAAGGAGCGCCGCAGCCTGAGCGGGCGAGGAGCCGTCCAGGCAGTTGCTCTCTTCGTCCACGGTCACCATTACCAGCACGGGCAGGTTCGGGGCGACCTGGAGCGCGGCCGCCAGCGCCTCGCGAGCCTCGTTCAGGGCGGGCATGGTCTCGATGATGATGAGGTCGGTTCCGGCCTCAGCCAGGGCGGCAATCTGCTCGGCAAAGGCCTCGCGGGCTTCGTCCAGGCCGGTCTTTCCCAGCGGCTCCAGGCGCACCCCCAGCGGGCCCACGGAGCCTGCAACCAAAGCCTCTCCAGCCTGCTTTTCCCTGAGGTGAGCGACGGCCTGGCGGGCCAGCTTAACGCCAGCCGCGTTGATTTGCGCCACATTGCCAGCCAAACCGTGGCGGGCCAGCCGGAAACGATTGGCGCCAAAGGTGTTGGTCTCAATGATCTCAGCGCCGGCCTGCAAGTACTCTTCATGAATCGACAGGATCAGGCCGGGGTCGGAGAGGTTCAGCTCGTCGTAGCAGCGGTTGATGAAGACGCCGCGGGCGTAGAGAACGGTGCCCATTGCTCCATCGGCTAGGACGGGGCGGCTGGCGAAGATGTCGGCAAATTGCGTCATTCTTGTGCCATGTTAAGCTACGCAGGTCTGCCGCGCCAAAGCAATTTCGATGCAGCGGCTTACCGGAACCTCCCCCCGTGCGTCTCAACGAGGGAAGCAGGGGTATTCAATCTGCCATCAGGCAGGGTTGCTTTGTTATACTTCGGTAGTCATCAGTTGGGGCTGCGCCGGTACAGGGCCGGAGTTTTACCTCCGCCTGCCGGACCTGCAACCGCCGTCATATTGTTCACGCCGCGGCCCTGGCCGCGGGCATCATGCGCACACACAGCGCCATCCGTCGAGGTAAGGGATTTTGAACAAGAGAAGTCTTTGGACGAGCACCGCCGCGGCCCTTCTGGTTGCAGCCGCGCTGGCAGGTTGTGGCACTACTACCTATTTTGCGGGCCGGCCGCTGCCTCCCAGCGGGCTGGCCAATCGCGTTCTAATCGCGATTCAAAATCCCAGCGCCTACGCCGGTGGCGCCTTGCAGATTGTGGATGCCTATTACGACATCCGTTTCAAATACAACAGCACCAATCTGAATTCGGCTTTTAGTGTTGGGGGATTTGCGGGAAATCTACCCGTTACCATCCAGAACATGCCCGAGGAGCTGACGGGAGCGGTCTATAGCTCCGGCGACGGGGGCTTCAACATGATCAACTATAATCAGGAGAATTTGACTGGCGGCGTGAGCAACCTCAACGGCAAATCTTCCAGCATCTTCATCACGCGCAACCAGTCCTACGTCTTCGCCGCCAGCCAGTCATCGCACGCGCTGACCGTGGTGGATAGGTCGTCGACCAGCTCCGGGTCTTATGCGTTGAGCCTTCCCGGCGTTTACCGGGTGAGCGTAAACCCAGGCGGCTCCGTGGCGCTGGCCTTTGTACAGAACTCGAATTACGTCTACTATCCGCGCAAGCTGACCGGAGCGCAGAGCCTAGCCTACGCCGGAGGGCCCAGTACCTGGCCCACGGGCGCGGTGGATTGCGAGCCGCAGAACGCACCAGGCTGGTGCCTGTTTCAGGCGCTCAGCCCGGACGATAACCAGCCGCTGGTTTTTGACCGGCCAGTGAAGGCGGTTTTTTCCGCCGATGGCGGTACAGCGTACGTGCTGAACTGCGGGCCGGAGTGCGGCGGCACCGCATCCTCGGTTTCTCCGCTGCCGGCAGGCCCATTGATCTACCTCGTTGGCCAGCAATCCGGAACACTTCCCACTCACAGCGCTTTGGCCAGCAGCACCATTCCCATACCAGGCGGCGCCAGCAATGCGCTGGTCAACAGCTCCACTCTGTACGTGGTGGGCCAGAAGCTGATGCACGACGGCTTTTTTGGCGGCTACCTGACAGTGGTTAATCTGCTGACCAACACGGTGGCGCCCTCCACGAGTTCAACCCCCAACCCGGTTTCCATCAGCGACGGCACGCCGGGCGCCATGAGCCGCATGTTGCTGGCGGACGACAACACGTTGTGGATCGGCATGACGCAGTGCACCAACGGCGAGCGCGCCAACAACAGCTTGCCCTATGGCTGCCTCACCATGTTCAACACCTCCACCAACAAGGTAACCATGCTGGAGCCCTATATCGGCGACGCCACCGGCATTGCCGCCGTGACCGGCCTGCACAAGATCTACACGGCAGAGGGCGGGCAAGTTTATATCTATTCGACCGTGGACGGCAGGGCGATCGACAACCAATACGTGACCGTGACCGGCACAGCCTATGACGTGGCCTACATGGACGGGCTCACCGACGCCAATAATACGGTCTACTAACCTCAGTGGTCAGTTGTCAGTGATCAGTATGGCTAATGATATGCAGGCGCCCCAGGTTTCAATTTTGATGCCTGGGGCAAGTTGTTTTCCAATGATCGGGAGTAATGGCCCATGATCCCCGATTCCGCGCCAAATCTTCCAATAGCCGATGTGCTGGCCATTGCCGCCCATCGCGACGACGTGGAGCAGACCTGCGGCGGAACCCTGCTGCGCATGGCGTCGCGCGGACTTCGCACCGCCATTCTGGACCTGACGCAGGGCGAGGCCGGAACTCGCGGCAGCGCGGAAGAGCGCGCGCACGAAGCAGCCGAAGCCGCTCGCTTGCTGGGCGTGGGTTGGCGGCAGGCGCTCGACCTGCCCGACGGCGCGGTTGAAAACAACCTGGAAAATCGCATCAAAATTGTGCGCGTGCTGCGGCTCGTCCGTCCCCGTGTGGTCATTCTGCCCTATTGGCAAGCACGGCATCCGGACCACTCCACCACCGCTACACTGGGCTACGAGGCGTGCTTCCTCTCCGGTCTGTATAAAGCACCTGCGGTGCGGCCAGGGGCGCCTTCGGCGCGAGCGAACGACGAGCCAGTGGATATGGGGCCGCCGCATCGCCCCTTCAAGATCGTTTATGCCAGCCTCTACGCCGACGTTCGCCCCAGCTTTGTCGTGGATATTACGCCCTTCATTGAGCAACGCCACGCTGCGTTGATGGCCTACCGCTCGCAATACGCCAACCAGGCGGCAGGCGGCGGACTCTTTGTGCCGGAAGAGGAGATTCGCGAACGCACCTTTGCCGAAGCGCGCCACTACGGGTTGCTGGCCGGTGTGCGCTACGGCGAGCCTTTTGTGCAGAAGGAAGTGGGGCTAGTGGACGATCTGACGCTGCTACCGGTGCAGACGATCTGACCACCTGCGGTGGGGCTGGCCCTTACGACGTTCCTGTTTACGGGCTGTGAGCAGGTGGCCGCAGGCGGCTAGCGGCTGAAGAGCATGCGCCCACCCACGGCGATCAGCGTCAGCGCAAAGATGCGCCGCAGCCAGAGGTCTGGGATGTGTTGCGCAACCGTAGCCCCAAAATAACCGCCGATGAGAAACCCGACACCCAGCAGAAACGCTACCTTCAAATCCGCGTTGCCATTGCGGTAGTACTCAAGGAAGGCAAAAATTCCCACCGGCGCCAGCAGCGCGCCCAGCGAGGTGCCCTGTGCCTTGTGCTGGCTCATGCCTGCGATCCAGACCAGCGCGGGGACAAATAAAATGCCGCCGCCAATTCCTACCACGCCGGAGAACACGCCCACCAACAGCCCCACCAGCAGCATTATCCAGTTCACAAAAGCCTCCCTTGGAGCGCAGAGTACAGGCTAGGCCCGCTCATTCAGCGTAAACCATCGAGGGTCAGGCGGTTGGGAGGATATTCCACAATGAGCGTCGGGGTATGACATATTCATTACATGTGCTACAATTCTCCCGCAAAGCCAAAATCACTTTAGATTGAGGTGAAAATCAATGGAAAGCCTGTTGGCTGGAATCGTTTCGAGTGTCGCGGGAGTGATTATCCTGGTCATAACCGTGTTGATTACCTATGCTGCCGTTCGCGGAGCTCGCAATAAATATGTACCATCTTCAAACAAAGTGCTGGAGAGCTTTTCGATTAAAACTGCTGCTCCCGGAGAAACGGTCATCCGCATTACCGGGCGCCACAAGGGGATCATCTCCTGGGTCCTGACCAACCTTGGTATGGAGAGCCGGTTTGAGCTGACCGTAACGGATAAGGAATGGGTCCTTCGGGAGGGCAGCCTTGCCGGGATGTTGGTGGTCTGTTCGCCACTTAAAAGAATCAGGGCAACTATTTGCGGATACCAGCGGTCCCTCCTGGCGCTCTTCTTCGCCGTTTACTTCGCCCTGATTGCAGCGTGGGATCTCATCTGTGCAATCCTTGTCCTGGTCACAGTGGTTGGCACAAATACTGAGGCAGGCCGTGAAACTGTCGCAACGCATGCGTCGATTCTTTTCTTCGGCGCGTTCGGTTCGCTAGTTCTCTGCGGGATCGCGGGCATTATCTACAACCTATCGAAACGGATTTCTTTTGGCATCGACGTGGGAAAAATATACGGAATCATCTTCAAACGCAGCTTTATCGAGAACGAGGCTATTGATCTTAACGCGGCTGAGCAGGCAACTGCCCTGTTGAATCGGCTTATCGCGGCAACCGTCTATGATCTACCTCTTGCGCAAATACCTTCACCCTCTACTCCCGCTTCTAAGGAACCGGGGTCAGGAGTAATCAGAAACTGGATAATCGCTGCCACATATGTGGGACTTTTTGTTATCGCTGCTGTTCTGATCTGGTATGGTAATGGCGTAACGGTGCAGTTTTCAACTATGCCAGTTGGAACGAATGTATGGCTGGACAATCAGTACCTAGGCGCAACCAATAATAAAGCCCCAGTGTTAGTGCTTCCTCACGTGACACGGGAACTCCATACTCTGACGGCCCAAAGTCAAGGCTATCAACCTTTCAAGCAAATGGTTTATGTGGGCGGGCTTGAGTCATCCCAAAATGTTGTGGTGACGATGACCCTTCCAAGCTATCCGGTTACTATCACAACGACTCCGGGCAATTCCCATGTTGCTGTGGATGGCAAGGACGCAGGGATTTCTAATGATGCAGGTATGTTGGCAATCCCCAAAGTTGATCGGGGGAATCATCAACTCACCGTGTCTCACGACGGATTCCGCACCGTCACCGAAAATGTTGGAGTTTTTGGCCCCCATAGTTTCAGTATCGGCCTAGTGACCGAGGCGGTGGCGGCTCATCAGGATGCAGAATCGCGGCAACGCGAGATTACTGCGCACCTTGACCGCGGGCGCATGCTCTTCCGGCAAGGGCAATATGTGGAGGCTTTGGCTGAGTGCGATGCTGTTCTCAAGCTCGACCCCTCCAATGCAGCAGCCCAGGCACTCAAGAAGCAGATTGAACAGACGCGCAAAATTCTTGGACAATGAGAGGAGATTCCATGCGAACTAGATTGCATCTTAGGACAATTGCATTTGGTCTTCTTGTATGTCTTGCCGTACTAGTTCCCGCCAGTGCCCAGAAGACGAAGCTCTCCCGCGTTCAAGTGCAGCAATTGATCCAAAACCATGCGCCGGACGACCTGATTGCCTCTCAACTACGGTCCAGGGGGATTAGTTTTCCAATTGACCGTAAAACTTTGGATGAGTTTGCGGCCAAGGGAGCTGGGCCGAAAACTCTGTCTGTGCTCAGCAATCAGATTCGCGAGGGGAATGTGGAGGTCCATACAGAGCCGGGGAGCACAGTAATCCTCGATGGCAAGGAAGCCGGGACTGCCGGTTTCTTTGGCGCCAGAGCCCGCATCCTTCGAATAGAAAATGTGGCCGAAGGCAAACATGAACTGACAGCGAGGAAAACAGGCTATCAGGATGCCCAAGTCAGCTTTACTCTGGCCAACAAGGAAGACAAGCAACTCTCACTTCCGTTGGAGTGGTTGGGCGGTTATCTTTCCGTCTCCGCGCAGCCGTCAGATGCTGCAATCAAGGTGACCGGCCCAAGTACTTTCGATGTCAGAACCATGGATGACAAATGTCAACCTGGCAACTATACAGTCACCACCTCGTTGGAGGGCTATGTGTCCCAGACGCGTACCTTTCAGGTCGGCGCGGGAGAGCATCATACCGAAAAGTTTCAACTGGCTGCAGATCCTGCTGTAGTCACCAGCCTTCTCTCTGACGCCAAGGCCAAGCTCTATGCGGGAAATTTCACCGGGGCAGTCGAGTCCGCCCGCAAACTCATCAAGCTGACCCCTGGAGAGGCGAAGGCAGAGGAGATTCTTGCCGAAGCATCATTTCAAACAGGAGACTTACAGGTATTCCTGGATGCCGGAATTAAGGCCATCCACGCTGGGGGCACGGTTACTGTTCCCTTAATGCACGTGCATTCCTTTCCCCACCGCATGATCCATCGCACCACCATCACCATATCTAGTTCTGGAATCAGCGTGGAAGCGGTCCCGCAGGTCAATGGGTGCAAATTTCCACCCTCGATCGTCTTTAGCCAGTTAAGTCAAGTCGAATTAAGGGGCCAGAGCAGTGCCATCCAGCTTCACATCGCATATCTTTCAAAAACCCCGGATAAAATCAAATTAATCGGATCGCTCCACGATTTGGATTTTGTGGTGGATGGAACCGCAGTCAGCTCCCAACCCGGTGGGCCTCTAATCCAATCTCCCGAGAACGCCGAGCAAGCTTTGAGAAGCGTCGCGGGGCTCATCAAGCAGGCATCTGGCAAGTAAGAGCCTGAGCGGAATTAACGCACTTACCGCTGGCTGGAGAGCAATCTCCGGCCGGCTCTATTACAGAATTTCGATTCCATTTAGGCGATGCGCACGTTTGCAGTCCCGCATTCTGCCCAAATTTACACAACGTTTGCAATCTCTTTGCCTGAGTCCATTAATCTGTTAATAACTCCGTGCGGCCTCCGCATCCGAAGTACAACGGCCGCCGGGCGAGGGCAGACCGGTTGAGCCAGACCATTTTTGTACTGGAAGACGACACCGACATAGCGCGACTGGTGCAGCATCACCTGGAGGCAGCCGGGTTTGCGGCGCGCCTGTTCAGCACCCCCACCTACCTGATTCCCGATGCCGAGCGCAAGGCGCCCGCGCTGTTTCTACTGGACATCATGGTGCCCGGCGGCGACGGCCTGGAAGTCTGCCGGCGATTGCGCAGCCACCCCGGGCTTTCCACCGTGCCCATCATTTTTCTGACCGCGCGCGCCGGCGAAAACGACCGCGTGCTGGGTCTTGAAATGGGAGCGGACGACTACATCACCAAACCCTTTGCGACGCGCGAGCTGGTGGCACGCGTGAGGGCCGTGTTACGCCGCTTTGAGCGGCCCGATACGGTCTCCATCATCCGCTTTGAAGATGTAGTCATCGACGCTAACGCCATGCAGTTGACGGTGCGTGGCGAAGTGTTGCCCACCACGGCCACCGAGTTTCGCCTGCTGGAATACCTGGCGCGACATCCCGGCCGCGTCTTCAGCCGCGACCATTTGCTGGACGCTGTCTGGGGCGATGCTCGCTTTGTCACGCCCCGATCCGTTGACGTCTATGTGAGCCGCATCCGGGAGAAGATCGAAGTCGATCCGGAGGATCCGCGCTACCTGAAGACGGTGCGCGGCGCCGGCTACCGCTTCGAGCTTCCCAAGAGCGAGTAGGACGACGTGACCACAAGAGTTTTTACCAAGCTGTTCGGCCTGTTTGTCCTGCTGCTGGTCTTGCAAACCGTGGTGATGGAGCTTGTCTTCAGCCGCATGCTGAAGAACACGGCGGGAGAGAGATTCCGTCTGCCCGGCCACGAGGCTCTTTGGCCGGGGTTGATCGCGCTGGCCGTGGCGCTTCCCTTGGCGGCCTGGGTTGCCAGCCGCATCTCCGCGCGACTACAACAGGTGGTGACTTTTGCGCGACGCATCGCCGAAGGCGACCTGAGCGCGCGCCTTGGCCACACCGGCAAGGATGAGTTTTCCAGCATGGAGGCCGCGCTGGACCAAACCGCCGAACGGCTGGACAATAGCTTTGCAGAGATTGAAAGCCGCCGCCAGGAACTGGCCGGTCTGCTCGATTCCATGCAGGAGGCCGTGGTCACCATCACTCCCGAGGGGCTGGTCCGCTGGTCCAACGCCGTCATGGAGCGCATTGCCGGCGCAGAAATTCAGGTTGGACGGCCTCTGGTTGATTCGTTGCGCGACCCTGAACTGCTGGCCTGTGTGAAAGCGGCGCTGGAGCTTCGCGAAGAGCGATCCGGGAGGGCCAGCACTCTGGCGCCGGGCCGCATCTTCGAAATCCATGCCGTTCCCATGTCTTCCGGCGGAGCGCTGGCCGTGCTTCACGACATTACCCGCATCGATGCCGCGGAAAAATCCCGCCGGGAGTTCGTGGCCAACGTCAGCCACGAGCTGCGCACGCCGCTCACCTCCATCCAGGGTTACGTGGAGACGCTGATCGAGGAGCCCCATGTCCGCAAGGAAACCAACCGCGAGTTTCTTGGCATTATCCTGAAGAACGCTACCCGCATGAGCCGCCTTACGGAGGATCTGATTGCCCTGGCCAGCGTGGAGAGCCCGGACTACAAGCTGGCGCTTCAACCCACGCGGGCCAGCGCGCTGGTTCAGGATGCCGTCAAATCGCTGGGCGGCATGGTGGTAGATTCCGGCGTGGTGCTGGAATCATCCGGAGCGCCGGATGTGCTTGTTTTGGCCGATGCAGATCCCATGACACAAGTCTTCGGTAACCTGGTAGAAAACGCCCTCCGGTACGGTCAGGCCGGCAAGCGAATCCGGGTCGGCGCGCGTCTTTTGGAATCCGAAGTGGAGTTCAGCGTACAGGACTTCGGTCCCGGCATCGCCGCCGAGCATCTCAGCCGCATCTTCGAGCGTTTTTATCGCGTTGACAAGGCGCGCTCACGCGAGTCGGGCGGCACCGGCCTGGGCCTGGCGATTGTCAAGCACATCATACTGGCCCACGGCGGACGCATCTGGGCTGAAAGTGAACTCGGGCAGGGCGCAACATTTCATTTTACGCTGCCGCTGGCGCAGTCTCAAGCTCCCGGAGCGTGACAGACGCACGATCCTAAGGCTTTGAAAGCATGGCAATCGAGGAGTTCGACGGCCGGGAGGAGTGGTGAGCTCGCTGGGACTTGAACCCAGGACCCACGCCTTAAAAGGGCGTTGCTCTACCAACTGAGCTACGAGCTCTCACAAGGCCGCTACATTCAAAATATCACAGAGACAGGTTTGCTGCCTGATTGGATACATCATGTTTCGCGCATGGATCAGTTCAACTCCTGCGCAACGGCTATTGCGTGCGCATCGGCACCACCTGCACGGTGACATCGCGAATTTCGGCGAGGAAACGGTTAAGCACCGAGCCATGCAGCAGAATGTCCCAGCGCGAGCGGGCCGACTGGCCAAAGACCACGTGAGAGATGCCCTCCTCCTGTGCAAAGCGGATCAAGGCGTCAGCGACGTTACGGTCGCTGAGCATGACCACCTGCGCGCCCAGATCGCGTGCCATGCGCTGGTACTCTTCAAGGCGGTGGAAGGCCTCGGGGTCGCCGTGGCCTTTATCGTCCTCGGGACGGGTGACGTAGACGACGTACCAGTTGCTGGCCAGACGTCCGGCGATGCGGGCGCCAATGCGCAAGAGCCGCTCGGTGCCGGGCCGGGTGCTGAGGCAGACCATTACTTTTTCCGGTGTGGACGCCTGTTCCAATCCCTGCGTGCGGCGGTACTGAGCTTCCTGGTTGCCCACCTGCTCGGCGGTGGTGCGCAGAGCCAGCTCGCGGAGCATATTCAGGTTGCCCTTGCGGAAGAAGTTGGCCAGCGACTGCTCCACCTTTTCAGGCGCGTAAATCTTTCCCTGTCGCAGGCGGTTACGCAGCTCGTCTACGGTCACGTCTACGTTCACCACTTCGTTGGCGCGCTTGAGGAAGCTGTCGGGGACGGTTTCGCGAATGACGGTGTTGGCAGAGCGGTTGACAGTGTCGTTGAGCGTTTCCAGGTGCTGGATGTTGACCGCGGTCATGACGTTGATGCCGGCGTCGAGCAACTCCAGCACATCCTCGTAGCGTTTGCGGTTCTTGCTGCCGGGAACATTGGTGTGGGCCAGCTCGTCCACGATAACAGTCTGCGGATGGCGGGCAAGAATGGCGTCCACGTCCATCTCTTTCAAGGTGACGCCGCGGTAGGGAATCTCGCGCTGGGGAATGATCTCAAGGTCGCGGATACGGGCGGCGGTCTCATCGCGCCCGTGAGTTTCCACCAGCCCGATAACCACATCCATGCCCTGCTGATGCTTCATCCGATAGGCGTCGTTGAGCATGTCGTAGGTCTTGCCCACTCCCGGCGCTGCCCCGATGTAGACGCGAAGCCTGGCGGGTTCCGGTTGGCGCTCCAGTTTGATCTCTGCCATCAGCCCTCCTCCACCGGATAACGGACTTCGTTTACGGCAGCCACGGGCAGAGTGAAGCGGAAGGTAGTTCCGTGTCCCAGGCGGCTCTCGACGGCAATCTGCCCGCCCATTTGCTCCACCATGCGGCGGACCAGCGCGAGGCCGAGGCCGGAGCTCTTCTCGGAGAATGCGCTGAAGCGGTCGAAGATGGTTCCCAGCCGGTCAGATTCAATGCCGCGTCCGGTATCGCGCACCGTGAACTGCACAGAGTCCTGGATCTCTTCGGCAGCCAGCAGAATCTCTCCCTCCGGAGGCGTGTAGCGCAAGGCATTCGACAGCAGGTTGTCAAGGATGGAGCGCACCGCGTGCCGGTCAGCCTGCACAAAGGAGAGATCTTCATAGGCCTTAACCTCGATGCGTATGCGCTTCTGAGCCGCGTCGTCGCAGAAGCGGTCGCGGGCTTCGTTCAGGATCTGCAAGGGGCGCAGGCGTTCCAGCGTGAACTGGCGGCGGCCTGCATCCAGTTCGGCTACCTCGATCAGGTCGCTCATCAGATCGTCCAGCTTCTCGCTCTCGTTGCCGGCCGCGGCCACCAGTTCCGCCTGCAAGGGGAGCAACTCTCCGGCAAATCCCTGGCCCAGAGCGTAGAGTCCACGGCGCAACTGGAGCAGCGGGTCGCGCAGCTTGCGGCTGGCCACGCTGATGAACTGCGTTTTGAAGCGGTCGGTATCCTGCAAGCTGGTTACGTCTTCCAAAGTGGTCACGGTGCCCAACAACCGCTTTTCAGAGTCGCGCATGGGCGTGGTGCGCAAACGATAGCTGCGCTCCTGAGTGCCGATGCGCAAGGGCAGCAGGGAGGCATCGCCCTCGTCGGCTACGGCCTTCTGCATGGAAACGGCATCGCGGATGGCGTTTAAGATTTTGTCGCCGCCGGGCGCTTTAGCCAGCGCCATCCGATCAGCGGCGGCTTCGCCCAACAGATCGGCGGCAGCCTGATTCACTTTGAGCAGTTGCCCCTTGCCGTCGGTTACGATGATGGGTTCGAAAATGGATTGCAGCACGGCGTCGGAGAGTTGAAACTCCATCCGACGGCGCCCGGCCTCGGATTCGCCCAGTTCGCGCAGCCGGACGGCGATGCGGTTCAACTCAGCGGCGATCACGCCGAAGCTGTCGTGGCTGTTCCATCTAACACGATGCTTCGAGTTGCCCTCGGCGATCCGGCGGGCGTCGCGGGCCAGCATGCGGATGGGGCGCAGCACAAAGTAGACGGCCGCTACAGCGACCATCGCCGCGGCCGCCACAAACAGGAGCGCGAACTGGAGCTGTCCCGCCGCCGCCAGGGCGCTGTGCGTGGCCACGATCAGCCCGGCAATGAGGCCGACCAGGAGCACGCAGCCGAGAATCAGTCGCTGAGTAACGTTGAGCATGAACCGGTCTCCAACCGGAATAGGGAACAGTGGACAGTGGTCAGTTAAAGCCTCGGCTAGCGAACCTCTCAAAACTTACATGCAACAATACATCAATTGTACCGACAGTATCCTGATCCAATCCCTTTTCATCCCCAGAGGGAAGATAGGGCAAGCAGGAGACTGAACACAGTCCACGGACCACTGTTCACTGTCCACTGTTTACGGTATTTGGCAGGCTGCCAGCACGTTATTGTGCCATTGGCAAGCCAACCCCTTCGGCTGAGGATAGGCAACCAGCACCCAGTTAACGCCAAATTCCGCCTTCAGGCGCTGAAAGTCGGCAAGCTGGAAGCTGCTCCAGCCCTTCTCCGCCGCATTCTGCCGCTCCCACAGATCGCCCAACTCCGGAACCTGCGTCACCACCGATCCATCTTTGATGGTATCGGCCAGCAGGCTGCGCTCGGCCAGCGCGCGAAAGCTGAAATAGTTCTCGCCCGGCGCGGCCAGGTACAGGGGGTCGAGGGCAAAATAGGCGTCTTGCGGCGTGTTCTGGCGAATCCACGAGAAAGCCTGCACCCATGGGTTTGCCGAGGCTCGTCCGGGCAGCTCCAGGTGTTCGCTGCCGCTGAACTGCAAGCGCTGCGAGATGAACATTCCCGCATTGATGGCTACAAGAAACACCGCCCAGCGCCAAAGGCTTTCCTTGAGCAGGTATTTGCCCAGCAGGCAACCGCCAACCAGCATCAGGAAGAAATAGATCAGGTGGAGAAAACGCATCGGCTGGAGGGGAGTAAGCCGGATCAGGGCAGGGAAACCCAGCACCACCATGCCCACCGCCATCTGAAAGACCCCGAAGAGAAATACGGCCAGCGCAAAGCGCGCCAATAGCGTCTGGCCACGCTTTCTGGCGATGCGCCATAGCAGCCAGAAGAGAACCAGAGGCGCCAGCGCGCCTAACCACTCATACCATTCCCAGCGAAACAGAAACAGATAGTTGCGCATCTCCAGCGAGTGACGCCAGGCGGGCGTGGGCGGCTCGAATACCCAGCCCAGGGGAACAAGCGCGGCGGCCCAGGAACTGTTTGCGGCAAATCGCCAGCGCCGCAGCCATCGATGCCCGGGTTCCAGCAGGACCACAACCAGAAAAAAGCAAAAGGAGAGGCCGAACGCGGTCATCAGAGGATGCAGCGCAAACGCCAGCAATAAGAAGGGAATTGCCTGCCAGCTTTTGCCCGCCAGAATCCGCGAAACGGCCAGCAGAATCAGGCCCGTAGCGATAGCGCGCGGATGTAGATGCTGATCCACCAGGTAAAGCGCGGTTCCGGCCGCCGGCAGGGTGAACATGGCGGTTACCAGGGCGACTCCGGCCCATTGCGCCCGCTCCTCGGGAAAGAGCCTGCGCGCAATCGCCCAGCAGCCGAAGACAATCAGCGCGATCGATGCAAACTGCCAGAGAAGCTCTGTGGCGGCCACAGGAATTCCGGTCCAGCGGACAAACCCGGCGACCAAGTTGTCGAAGAAGCTGGCTTGCATTTGATAGCGGAAAAAGGCGGAGTCGTGCGGGTAAAGCGCTGGATTCAGCTTGAATTTCACCGCGGTCAGGTAAACACCGTCGTCTTCAAATCCGGGATGGTAGCCCATCACGGCCAGGCCGAGCGTCGTGAACACCAGGGTCAGCAAAAAATTGACCGGAAAGTAGCGCCTCAAACGGATAAACCCCTATACTCAATCTCGTTATGCCGTCAACAGAGATAGCTTCATCGTACACGGCGGCGGACAGCGCGGCAACGCGGCCGCAGCCCCAGGCGCGCGCCAATCAGAAGCTGGCGCTGACCATTCCCACCCTGCGCGAGGCGGATAATATTGGCGGCCTGCTGGGCCATGTGCGTTCGGTGCTCGACCCTATGGGAATGGCCTACGAAATTCTGGTGGTCGATGACGACAGCCGCGACGGCACCGAGGAGATTGTCGCCGCCATCGCTAAAAAGGACCCGCGAGTGCGCCTGCTGGTCCGCAAGGGAGAGCGCGGTTTGTCCGGAGCCGTTCTTTACGGCTGGCGGCAAACGGAGGCGGCGATTCTGGGCGTGATGGACGCCGACGGGCAACACCCCCCGGAGCTGCTGCCCGCATTGATTGCAGCCATCTCTGCCGGCAACGACCTAGCGATTGGCAGCCGCTACATCGCGGGCGGGCAGTTGGGTAAGTGGAATCCTGTGCGGAAGTTTCTCTCCGCCACGGCCATCTGGGCCACCTGGCCCATTCAACGAGCCGGCATCCGCGCTCATGACCCGATGACCGGATTCTTCCTGATTCGCCGGGAATGTATTGATAGAATTGCCTTCCAGCCCTCCGGTTTCAAATTATTGCTGGAAATTCTGGTGCGCGGCCGCCTGCGCTCGGTTGCGGAGGTTCCGCTGGCCTTCGGCAGCCGCAATCGCGGGACGAGCAAGGCCAACTTCAAGGTTGGGTGGGATTATGCCAAGCTGCTGGCCCGGCTCTATTGGGAGAGATACGGATTTTGGCATCGAGGTTGAATCGGGCGGTGTTACAGCGCAGGCAGCAGCAACCGCAGCAACAGGAATCCGCCCACGCCGGCAAAGAAGACCAGCGCCATGCGAATTCCAGGCTCGCGGTTGACCTCTGGCACCAGGTCGGTGGCCGCCACGTAAAGCGCCACGCCGGCTGAGAGGGGCAGTCCGTACAGCACCAGGCTGGGAGACACTCCAATTACCAGCACGCCGGCCAATGTGGCTGCCGCCAATACCACGGCAGAATAAAAAGCTGCGGCCCGGCTGCGTCCGCTGGCCAGCATCACCGAGGCCATGGTGAAGCCTTCCGGCGCCTTGTGCAGAAAAATGGCAAGAAAGATCAACCAGCCCAGCCAGTTGGAGATCACAAACCCCGAGCCGATGGCCACCCCGTCAAAGAGAGCGTGAACGCTCAATCCCACCAGCACCGAGTAGCCGGTGCGATGCGAGACAAACTCACTGGTGTGTATCTCCTCACCCTTCTTCGGCCTGTTTAGAAATGCAAGAAATAGCTCCTTGCCCTTTTTCGGCCTGTTTAGAAATGCGAGAAATAGGAAAATCCATCCGATAATTCCGAGACTCGACGGATTGAAAATGTCGAGCGCTCTCGCCCGTTCATAACTATTACCGGCGTTCAACACAATTGTCATCCAGTGAAACATAGCTATCGCCGGCACCACCAGAAGTCCCAGAAAAAGCGCAAGTCTCAAGCTGGCCCGCACCGAGTAGCCGGTGCGATGCGAGACAAACTCGCTGATGTGCGTTTCTTCACCGTAGTGGAAGTGGGCGTTGATGGTGTGCTCCAGCAGGTGCACTACGCAATAGCCGCACATGATGAGGACCGGCGCCAGGGTTTGGCTCTGCTTCAGACTTTCAGGAATCATCTCCAGCACGGCCGTGGCCATCAGAAAGCCCGCACCCAGGGCGACAAAATAGCGCAGGTAGCGCTCCACGCCCGTGGCGCGCACCAATACGAATCCGCCGGCCACGTCGGCCAACGCGGCGATTGTGCCGAGAATGAGGGAGATCTTCAGCATTGGCCCTTACCCGCTGTGCCGGATGTGCACCACGTCACCATCCTGCACCACGTACTCCTTGCCTTCCACGCGCAGCGTTCCTTTAGTCCGAGCCACGGCTTCGGAGCCGGCGGCCAGCAGGTTATCCCAGCGGATGGTTTCGGCGCGAATAAAGTGGTGTTCGAGGTCCGTGTGAATGGCCCCGGCGGCCTGCGGCGCCTTTGTACCCACCGGAATCGTCCAGGCGCGACATTCGTCCTCGCCGGTGGTAAAAAAGCTGATCAGTCCCAGCAGCTCATAGCTCTTGCGAATGAGCCGCACCAGCCCGCTCTCATGCAGCCCGTAGCTCGCCAAAAACTCAGCAGCCTCCTCGTCGTCCATCTCCGCCAGCTCGGCCTCCACCTTGCCGCAGATGGCCGTCGCGCCTGCATTGGGCCGGTGCGCAACATCGCCGAGCTTGAAGCGGCTCACCGCGGCCTCCAAGTCGTTGCCTAGAGTGGTGCTTTCGCCGATATTGACGGCGTAGAGAATCGGCTTTTGCGAGAGGAACATGAAGCCCCTGATGAGCTTCTTCTCTTCGGGCGTCATCTCCAGCTCGCGCAGCGGCAACTCCTTTTCCAGGGCCGCTTTGGAGCGCAGCAGCAGGGCGTGTTCCCGCTCCAGCTCGCCGGTGCGCTGCTTCTTCAGGTCCTTCTCCACCCGCTCCAGCCGCTTTTCCACCTGGGCCAGGTCGCTGATCATCAGGTCGAACTCGACGTTGCGGATGTCGCGCAGGGGGTCGATGGGGCCGACGTGGGGAATCGACTCATCCTCAAAGGCGCGCAGCACGTGAATCAGCGCATCCACCTGGCG
>Ga0187873_1001488_pt1 | contig 19307 bp, 19 predicted proteins | sample June2016WEW_16_1_2_FD_133012 | JGI IMG/M metagenome (GOLD analysis project Ga0187873, IMG submission 133012) | Peatland microbial communities from SPRUCE experiment site at the Marcell Experimental Forest, Minnesota, USA - June2016WEW_16_100 | ecosystem: Environmental > Terrestrial > Soil >... | reverse complement strand
TCGACGCAGTGTAATGGGACTAATGTTAGTTACAGTTACAGCTGTTCTTGGGGAATGCCATGGCAGGACTATTCTGATGAAGTCAACTTCTCAACTTGGATGACAGCGTCCGAAGTCAAGAACTGCGTGGAAGGGCCGAAGTGCGCCCCTGTTCGCTGTCAGACGTTTTGAGGTAAAGCCATGAAACAAGACTGAAAACGAAACTGATTTTATTGATAGTGTGCCTGCCATTGAGGGCGCGGGCCGTGGTGGATTTTGGGGAGTAAAACCGTCGTGATTGGGCTGCCGACGTGGTAAAGCGGCGTTAACACCTACACACCATAATGGAGGGCCGAGTGTATGCCTGATGCAGATGACTTTGATCCCAAGAAAGAATTGTTAAGGAACTTGCCAGCCGAAGAATATGAGTTTCAATGAGGACTTCCACCGGATCATCTTCTGCATCCAATTTCTTGAGCGCGAAGGCCGATTCCCACCAAGCCGCGGGTCTACTCGGACGGGCAAGCGTCTTCCGTAATTGCCCAATGACTTTCTCGCTTCTGTAATCATAAGTTCACACAACTGCCCATCATGAGCCGCGTGCGCGATGTTGCCTTTTTGCGACAGGCTTGTGAGCGTGCCGCGCAAAGACGTTGCGCCGGTCTGGACTCGCAGTTTTCCAATCGCAAAGGTGCCTACGACCCTCGGCGAACACCTCAAGAAGAAACGGTTTGGAGCAGGAATCCGCCAATCGGAAGCGGCTCGAATACTGGGGGTTAGCGCCAGAACCTTGAGTCTTTGGGAATGCGACAGGCTTTTTCCGACCGTTCCCAATCACGCCAGAATCATCGCGTATATGGGATATGACCCGTTCGAGAAACTGATGAAATAATGCCCAAACCAGCCAAAGGCAACGAATCCTCATTCGTTGCCTTTTTGTGAAGGGGCGGCTACCCTGCTGCAATGATGAGCGCAAGAATACTGATGCCAGTCTTTGCACAGAATGGTAGGGTTTGAAGTCCGCCAAATCTTTGGCTAAGGCAAGTGATATGGCAACGGTTTAGGCCACGGAAAAGTCCGTGATCATGTTGGCCAAGCTCCACAACTCTTTGCTCATGTCTTCAGATTTCACGGGAGGCTGTCTTGGGATCGGATCCTACGACCAGTCGCAACTTCGAAAGTTTGGCGCTTCACGAACCTCCAAACGTTACTGGCCGGTGGTTTTTCCGCTACCGGATGATTGTATCACCGGCAAGGTAATGGTGGGAACCTGGGCCTTGTTGGAGGTGTCGGTTCCTGCAATTTGGACAGGGCTAAGAGGACTCAGGTTGTTGAAACTTAATTTAACGATGAGGTTCGTGCCCACGATCCATCCGTCGCCATCGGTTGTCAATAATGCGGTGTTTGTACTGGACACTAGGCTGGCTGTAACCTCTGCTCCTTCCACGGTGAACCGGATTTTAGCCTGGGGGGTTTTGCCACTGAATATCAACTGGCATGACCCACCGTTAGTGCTGTCTGCATCAATAAAACTCGAACGGGTGGCCATCGTGAACCCGGGTTTGGCATCCGACGATTTGATCACGTAACCGCAATTTGTGGTCTTTAACAATATCTTCCCAGTTCGTCCAATAGTGAAGAGGGTGAGATCGGCATCTAAGGTACCGTCGTTATTTGTGAGTGGTTTTCCGTAGGATACGTAGGAGCAAAGAGATGGAAAACTCAGATTGATTGTGCTCAAATCAGCTGCCACCGAGACCGGGTTGGCCGCGAAGTTCAGCTTTTTAGCTTCGGGTGTTGTGACGGTCAGCATTGCGCCGATTTGCGAAGCGGTCAAATCCACACTATCAACCAGAGTGACCGTCGTGGCGCTTTTCCCGTCGTCAATCAACAAGGGCGCTTGGTTTGCACCTCCAAAATTGTTTGTCAGCAGGGTTGGATCATATTGAGGGACGGTGAAAGTTGCAGATGAGAACGGACTTTTATCCCGGAGCGAAATCATGTCGACCCAGGCTGCCTCGGTATAATGGCTGACTGGCCTCAAAGCTAGGAAGTCGTTCGTAAACTCCGGATATTTGTTTGCAGCCAAATCAGAAAATAGCTTATGTTCTTGCGCCTCTGAATAACAACCTTTCACTTCGTAACGAGTCAAAATCTCTTTCATTTCTTCGTAGGACTCGGCACCAGTCTGGCTAGGTAAGACACAGCCGTTTTTTGCGTTAACCAAACTTGTTTTGGCGACTAGCCGAACTGTACGATTGGTCGAATCCCGGTCTGACACCACGGTGTTGGGCATCAGCAAGAGCAGGGTTACATTGTGAGTTTGCGGCACCATCGCGTATTCCGATTGTGATTGATAGGCCGCCCCAAACCGGCATCGGATGGTGTTGTCTGAAACCCGCGCTACCATGAAGGTGCTATTCAAATTGTGGCCGAGGACGGTCTGCAACTTCTCGTACGTGTTTTGGAGGTTGCCAGAAACTCCGACTCCTTCGATAATAGCCGAAAGTGCGAGGGCAAATTGGGTCAACTGGTCTACTGACTGGCTTTGCATCATTGATTCAATGTCATCCGTGACTAACAGCGGGAGAATCATCACATTGGTGCCAAGAGCCGTGTCCCAAGGACCCCGAAAAAACGAAATCTCTGAATACGCGTCGTAGGGCAGGTTTCTGACCCGGGGCATGATGCTGACTTGTAACCTGATAATATAGGGTGTGAAACCTTCAAAGACGGCTGCATCTTTCAGATAACGGTTCATGATCTGAACCTCTTGGTATAGCGCGTTTGCGGCCTGATATTTGAGAATTGGGTCAACACCAATGGCGTTGCCCAATACCGAGGTCCCGGGCGGAAGGGATGCCGCCGTCCGGCCGCCGTCCTGAGAGTTGCTTGTGCCGGCTGGCAACGTAGCCCCGGGCAGGGACACTTTTGCCCCGGCTTCAAACGCTTCTAACACCTTTTGCTCTAGATCCATGGTGTTGGGAACAGCCAGTGCAAGCGCGTCATCCGGCGAAAATTTAAAAGTTGGTTGGACGGCATCGCGATAATTATCCCATGGCGCAACCGAGAGAACCGCAACCGACGCTGACGCGGCATCTGCCTGATTGGATACCGAGTTAGCATTGAAGAGGCTTGCACAGCCGCCACCGGCCAGTCCGCAAATTGCGACCCCGGCGGCACAGAGGGTCATCCGCTGGTAGAGTGTTTTATCGATCATATAAAATGGTGTCTTGCTGATTCCTGCGGTGGCAAATTCAAATCAAGAATGCCCATCTGATTCCTAAGGCAATTGGCAACCGAGAAGAGCTGCTTTTCGGGGTCAGTCAGGCTTGGACGGAGCGCGTTTATAGCCTGCTGGAATAAAAACCAGTTGTGTAGCCGTTTGCACGTGACCCAGTTCTTCGCCTCGAGTGTCATAAGTAATCCGACAGCAATACGCAATACAAATACGTGACCACAACGGTGAATCTTTCAGAGATTTTACTGAAACAGGAAATTAAAGGATGTTAGTCTCACCCAGCGCGACAATTTTTTTAGCCGCGTGTCGGACATGCGGTGGACGCGTGCCAGACTGTCACTCAACCGTAGCCAAGATTTGCGCCGGAGTCTTGGCGAAAACGCCAAAAGGGATACCGCGTCACCCGCGATGACCACGGCAACACCGTCAAAGAATTTGACTCCAGCGCGAAGGCATCTTTGGTCTTGGGAAAGGCATCAATCAATGCGAATAGCAGTGGAGAGTGCGTCTATGGCCTCGATTCATACTGTCGGAAGTGCGGAATTTCTGAAACTTCCCCCGAGCACTGCCTTTTGGAGAAGATTTGCAGCACATTCATTGAAAACGAGATGCAATCACAAGTTCATGCACCTGACCCCAACAAAGTCAGTGCGCGATGTTGCCTTTTTGCGACAGGCTTGCCCACTCTCCCTATTACGGTCTAAAGATCGGAAACGCCGGCCAGTGTGGGCTGAGGTTGTTTTTTCGTTCACAATATTACCAACCATTCATAGCCTGCTCCACCGTTCACGGATTAAATACCGCATATGCCGCGCAACCGATTCTACAAAGTCGAAAAGACCGCCTTTCTGTTCCCGGCGCAATCACACCCCGAAAGCGAACGGGAAAACCCGGAAGAACCCGTTCGCCATCGGCTAAATGGAAATCCACATCGTGTATCAGGCGAATCGCCGCTGAAAATCTGGCCGGATTTGTTTTTGACGTTCCGCAGTTAGGCTCCTAAACTAACGGGCCATCGAGTCAGTCTGAGGACTGGGTTTAGGTGGCCATTTATTCCAACGTCACGCTGTCAATGAGATGAATTGGCATCTTGAAGTGGAAGGCCGGCCCTCGTGGTCGGACCGCCACAAATCCCGGCGACGGGGGCGCTGGCCGTTCCCGGTTGTCATGCAATTCGCCAGAATTTTCCACTACTCTGTCAGTGCTTTCGCTGACAGTCTTGGGCCTGAATTTAATCAGGCTATGAGAACGCTTCTTTCAATTTACGGCAGGCCGCATTTGGTTATGTTTTCAAACAAAAGGAAATTTAGCTAACCATTTTGATTTGCGAATAACAGTCAATTAATCGCGCCGTAGCCGAAAAAATGCAACTGAGTTGGTTGCAGGAAGATCGAGACTGTAATTGGTGCCAAGAATCTGAGGGCGAAGTGCAATGTTTGTCTCAAATAAAAACAATGGCAATGTCGACGTCCCTTCGAGATCAAATGTCGAAGCGGAATTTGGCCAGATCAAAGTGACGTTTGAACCGCTGCCAGAAATGGCCAGTGGCGGATTGGGGGTGCCGAGTAGGGCAAGTCTGTCGATTGAAAATACCGGGTCATAAGGCCTCTCGGTCGTAACAAAGCTGATCGTTTGGACGTGGTGTAGATCCAATACCGCCGGCGGCCCAAAGCTTTGCTGCTGCAAATCGGAAAACGGAACTTCGATCATTGTCCAGTTTGTTGGCGCAATAAAATTATAGCCATGGTAGTCACCGTTAGTGACGGACGTGCTTTCTACCTTTACGCGGTATTGCCTTCCATCGCCTTTCGTCCAAAATCCCACGCCCGTGGCGGCGCTGATGTCGACAGGATTGTTATTGGGATCGAGCGAATACCCGACGCCAACGTAAGAATATGACAAGTTGGTGGTTACGTTCCCCTCGATATTAACGGCCGGAGGGTTGGCAAACCAATAGGCGGTATTAGGAATCAACGGATTGCCGAGGGATTGCTGCTGAAAGCTGACGGAAGAAGTCCCTCCTGCGGAAGTGTCGTCGAAAGGGAACCAGTATCCGCTTGCGAGATAGAATTTATCGCTTAGTGCCGGAGTCTCCACATACATCACAGCATCGTGAAGACAGCCAACAGGCAAATCGTTCGTTTGTTCTCCTGGCAGGATAGTAACAGTATTGCTAAACAAGCTTTCTGACGCGAAATTAGGTTCGGTCCAGACAGGACCGGCAAAACTCACATTGATCGAGTTCGTGGTCCGGTTGACCACGTCAACACGGATATAAGGCGCAACATACTCGGCTGTCCTGACAATGACAGGGGGGTATGAATACGAATTCGTATTATCGTACTGTACATTAAAGTGTTCTGATACTTGTTGGACCACTAAATCTAAAAGCCCAGCCGCCTCCAAAATTGATCCAGCCCATATCTGAAAATTGTAGACATGGTCAAAGCTTTTTGCCGCATATAGGTTAACCAAATATTGGCTGTCAATAAAGGCGTTCGTACCGCGGGTATAGACAATGAATGGAACAGCAACTTCCGAGTAACCATTGCTCTCGTTGGTCGCTGATATCAGCCACCAGAAATACCCTCGATAACCGAAGGGAGCAATTTCAGAAATGTCGTACCCATGGACACGGCGACAAACCACATAATCGTGCTCATATATGTTGGTAACGGTTTCAGTAAGGAAGATGCCAGCCACGCTCGTGTCGGTGTTCGTATCTATATAATTTCGGCCGGTCGCGGCGATAGCCGTAGTAATACCTACGACCGGTGGTGAAGTAGTAATCGCCAACTCGCCATTCGGCCCGTTTGTGGGCAACATATCGTTGAGACTGGTGAGAGGGGTCAGGTCGAGTTGGCGGATGCTGTTCGAAACGTATTGCGGACCACCATGAAAGGCCCACAGTGGATAGGATTCAGTGCCGCCTTCGCCAGAGTTGCCTATCGATTCGGGTGGATTGCCGCTTGGCTGGCCTTGATCAAGAAGCGCAGTGCGCTTGGCTTGATTCATCAAGGATTCAAGAATGTGGAAGTTACTTTCGAGATAGTTGAGGAATTCTGTATGCTGAGTAAATGTTGTGAAATCGAACTCACTATAGTCAATGCTTCTGGACACTTGATGGGATCCCCCGTACAGCATGGAATCACCGCTAACACAATTTACGACCACTTCGGCTAACGCGCCAAGATCAAGGGAAACAGGAGAGTAAGGGCCTGTCGTGCCATCGATGGTGTAAAGTACATCGATTATCATGCCCGCATCGATGAATGCATTAACATTGTACACACCATAACTCCACGCAAAGACATACGTGTCTGAGTCGAGAGGCTGTGCCCCAATGTCCTGCACAAGAGTATGACTTCGGTCGTCACGTCGGGTTTGGTCAGAATTGTAAATCTCGATTATAAAGCCAGGAATTCCACTGTATGCCGACTGGGCATTGCTGAATAGCTGCCCTTCCGAATGGCTGGACGGTGGCCCTCCATCAAGGATATAGACGTACGTAGTTCTTCCCAAAGCGGCGCAGCGGAATCCGAGCAGACCAATTGCGGCAAAGGCAAGCGAAAGGATCCGCAAACAAAGGAAAACGAAGGTCCCGTCTCTCAACTCCAAACGGCGCGCAACGGTATGGGCACAAGACGACATAAGCGCACGAATGCAAGAACTTATTCCCAAACACCAAATCCGCAAGTGACAATCAGAAAGAATATCGGGACGTTCATCCCTTTTGAATTTCCGCAGCGAAAGCACTCGCGACAAAAGATGATGCTCTGAATCAGGAAACCAGTCCGGTTTTATCTGCGTTTTTGAATGCGGGTTTTGGCGAGTTTCAGCAAATACTTGCGAGTAGTGACGAATTTGAGAATGTATGTAAGCTCTTCAATAAAAGATGGTTGCAATCATAGGTTCATACAGATGACAGGCATGAGCCGAGTGCGCGATGTTGCCTTTTTGCGACCGGCTTGTGAACGTGCCTCGTAAGGACGTTGCCCCGGTCTGGACCCGCAGTTTTCCAATTTCAAAGGAACCTGTAACGCTCGGCGAACACCTCAAAAAGAAACGGTTCAGTGCGGGCATCCGCCAGTCGGAAGCCGCTCAATTATTGGGGGTTTCCAATTTCAAAGGCGCCGACGAGGCTCGGCGAGCATCTCAAGAAGAAACGGCTCGCCCTCGACCCGCAAAACGCTGCTTAAAAACAAAGCAAATGAGCAATTGCCTCTGCAAGAGGTCTCTGTCTTGGCAACATGCATCTTGCAATGGATTTGTTGACTTTAGCCAATCGTGGGATTATCTATTTAGTGAAGATGGAGGACCCTCTTGAGTAATACAGAAGCAATTCTTTTGTTGGACTGTGGCACGGGCGGGGTCAAATCAACACTGCTCGCCCGAGGGGAAGCAACGGAACGGCCACACTTTCTTCCCCCACAACGAATACCGGCGGAATTGACCGACGGAGCGACCGGAAAGAAACGAGTGTGGCAACCGGCGCTCCTTCTACGACAAGTAACGAATGCGCTGCTCTCGGAGTCCCAACGAGCCAAAGATGCAAGACTGAGCATCGCGGGTGTTGGAATCACGTCGACGACATCAAGCACTGTCAGCCTGGAAGGCCAACACATCTTGCCAATGCCCCCTCCCCTCCGATGGGACGATCAACAAAGCCAACAGGAGGCCATACAGATCGAGAACATTAGAGCTAGCACAAAATCCATGCCGTGGATGGATCCAATCATGCCAGATTCGGGGATTTCGAAGGCGGTTTGGCTGATGAGCCACTATCCAAGAGAATTCACTGCTACCAAAACGAAAGTTGTTGAACAGTGGACCTTTCTTAATTGGTTTTTGACCGAATCGCTGGTGCAGTGCGAAACGATTCTCGCGCGCAAATGGGGATGGACCAATTCGCTTCCGTGGCCGGATGCGTTCAAAATCGGCTTAGATACATATCTGCGCGCGACAGCCTTCCCGAACATGCCACCATTGGCAGCGTATAAGGAGCTAGAGAGGCACATTTTGAGTGGCGACGTTAAAACTGCAGGTGATCGGATTGGTCCAATGACGTGGCGACTTGCCCGGGCCTTGGCCATCCGAACACAGCCTTTTGTCTTCGCAGTTCCATACGACACCTTTGCTCAGATCATCGGGATGGGAATGGTTGAAGAGAGCCAAGACTTAGCGATCACATTTGGCACATCTCAAGGCATCTGTTCCGTGCTTCCGGTAGGCAGCCTTTCTGATTCCGCGGCGGTGAGCCCAATTCCCGACTCCCCCGTTCGAGGAACGTCAATGTTATTTGATGGCATAGCGTCGTGTGGGGGAGCTGTGAGATTTGTGTGCGAAAATTATGGATTTATCACCCCGGAAGGAAGCATAGATAGCAAGCGGATTGAAAAATGCCTTGACGACACTCAGCCGGGTTCTGAGGGGATCATGATGCTACCATATTACAACGGAGGGCGTCGCGTTTCTCGATGTGTCCCAGTTGATGGAAAAATCGAAGGCTTGAATCAAGGCAAGCTAAAAGAGAACATCATCCGGGCCCTTTTCGAGTCGATAGCGTTTATCACCCGCGCTATACTCAACGATTTTGAACGAATAACAGGCACAAAGTACCGCCAGATTCGAGTGAGCGGAGGGCCCACACAAAACCAACCGTTCATGCGGATCCTTGCGTCAATCCTAGGGCGAGATGTCGTGCTTTTTAAAGAAGTGGAAGCCGGTTTAGTCGGATGTGCAGTCTGTGTCGCAAAGGGTTTAGGTTGGTATGATTCTCTGCAAAAGACACAAAACGCACTTGTTGAGACATCTCAGATTATTAAGCCGGACCCAACTCAAACGAGAATGTATGAGTCATTGTGTAACCAGTATCTAAGACGCTTTGCAAACGACATCGGGCTCAGCCCTGTGACAGAACAGAACTAAAACGATGAATATGATACCGATTCCAAATTCTGGAAATAAAACCAGAGCAATCATAACCGGCACACTGCTTGAAATTCTGCATCATGCCCGGGGGCACAAAGCTAAGACCAACGATGTTGTTGATGAATTCCGCAACCTCTATGGCATAGAGGCCGCAGAAGGTGAGATTAGGGGCCTATTAAAAACGGCTGTCGCGTCGCTTCACCCACTTATTATATCGAAAGATGGTATTTTGCGCATCGCGACTAGCCTTTCTCTTCCTGGCAGTAGTCACGCATCATTCTTCCAAGAACGTAAGGTAATTAGTTTTAGAGAGAAGCAAGCAGTTGCAGCGTACATTCACGACGAGCTTCTCGACGAACTTGATGCCATTTTTATGGATGCTGGGAGCGCTTGTGAGGCCATTGCCTGGGAGATGGCTCTTGGCGATAAAGGTCACTTCACCGTAATGACCAACAATATGCGCGCAGTTAATGCATTCCTTACGCGACCGAGCATCCGCATTCGAATAACGGGCGGCACTTATGTCGTCGATGATGAAGCTTTATTAGGAGACGGAGCGGTCTTCGATCCCGATGAGTATTCTGTGAAACACGCAATTGTTGGGGCCTCTGGGATTACTGCTACGCATGTATATAATCACAGCATCACCGGAGAGGAAGTTATTAAACGCGTATATTGGCGAACCCCAGCCCAGCTTTTGATTGTCCCCGCGACGCTAAGAAAATTCGGTGGAATGGACGCGTGTTGCTTCGGAATGCTTTTCAAAGAAAAACACGAGGTCCCTATTCAGGGCGATAAGCCCATTAACATCTGGGATGTGTTTCATAATACAATTGAAGAGGTCCGTTTTTCTCGTAGAAGCTCAGAAGTCTATTCGTTACATAGACATGTTCAGGGCTTCACTGCATCCAAGTGCAAGATCGTGATCGAGCCGACATGGCTTATTGACGAGGTGTATAAGAATCCTGAGGAACGGAACGCGCTTCAGGAGGTGGTGGATGAGATCAATCAGAATAGTCAGGCGAGCTTCGTCGAGGTCGTTAACGCGGATATAACTAGAGAGCGATTGGAGGCGTCGTTGGAACGGTTAGCGAGTACACCTAAATCGGGAATGCCCGCAGCGTAATTGGAAATGCGGTTTGTGATTCAGCCATCGAGTAGTCAATCCCGGCGGTTGACCGGACTCAGCTTTTTGAGCCACCCAGAGAGTTAGTCTGAGGGCTGGGTTCATGCCATCAGAAATGCGGAGTTTCTGAAATCTTCCCCGAACGGTGCTTATTTGAGCGGATTTGCAAGTAATTCAATGCGAGCAGGATGTAATCACAAGTTCATGCAACTGACCGCCATGGGCCGCGTGCGCGATGTTGCCTTTTTGCGACAGGCGTGTGTGCGTGCCTCGCAAAGACGTTGCACCTGTTTGGACTCGCAGCTTTCCAATCTCTAAGGAACCGGCAACCCTCGGCGAGCACTTGAGAAAGAAAAGGTTCAGTTCTGGAATCCACCAATCCGAAGCCGCTCAAATGCTGGGGGTTAGCGAACGGTCTTTGAGTCTTTGGGAATGCGACCGGTTGTTTCCAACCGTTCTCTATCACGCTCGAATTATCAAATATATTGGCTACAACCTGTTCAAAAAGCTGTCAAAATTGTGCCCCAAATAGCTAAAGGCAACGAACCCATATTCGTTGCCTTTTTGTGAAAGGCGGTTAACAGATGACTTTGCAAAATTGTGACATCTGTTGTGTGCCGTCCGGTGCTAAACTCGACAGAATGAAAACATCATTGATCCTACGTTCCCAGATTCGACTTGGAAGGAAGGATGCAAGCCGCCATGCGCCATCGAACAAATAGGCTAAGAAGATAAATCGCCGGTTGGTGTTCTTTCGAACGATATCGCGCTTGGCAATTGCCGTATTTTGCGCGGCTTGATGCTCGCGAGGAATTAGACAAAAGCGGCGATGCTGGCGATGTCCCGCATGAAATTGTTTCAGATGATCAGGCTGGATTTTCCTTTGACCATCGCTAATCAGTTGCGAAAATTGTTCGTAGTTTCGCCAAATGATACAGAGCCTGACCTAGCTTTCGGCTCACAAAATATGCAAGCACAGCGTCTTCAATGGAAAACAGGTGTGTGTCTTTGTCGTGGTTAACGTTGTGTTTGGCCGCATTGTAGATTTTCCTGAATTCATCTGCCTGCGCCCGAGTTTCGGTGCCAATCCGCCTTCGTACGCGCCCGTCACGCAGCGCACGACCCAGCGTAAAACCGCAAAATTCCCCAATGCGATTGAGCAGGCTCTCAATGTGCAATCCGCTCATTTCCACGATGTCTCGCGTGTACCATTCAATCTCTGCCATATTGCGTTTTCTGTAAAAATACATCGCACAGTATTGCAGGGGACGAAATACATCTCTGTCGCCTATGGCGTATTGCCCGTTACCGCTTTTGTCAGTCACGTTTGTTATACAGGCACCGCCAAGCGTCGTATCGAGATCAAGGAGGTGGTCAAAGTCTAAAGGTTGTGCCTTTACCACAGACCGCATTTTTTCCAATTCTCCAGGGCTGAAGAGTCGTTCCGTCAATTCCCACAACTCGGTGTTAAATCTAGTCATAATGGTTCGCTTATTCCTGCCCCCGTGGAGGAATTGTGATTTACGTCACTATCGAAACGGCGTACCCGTAGTTGCTCGATGTTGGAACTCCTGGTGACGCAAATACAGTCACGTTTTCGGGCGTGCGACATATGCTGCCCATTCTGCGGCCCGACCATGACATCAAATTGAAACCCCGTTTCAAGAACTTGTGGCATTTTCTGTACATATCGCACGAGTTCCGAGACTATCATGCACGAGCTTAGGCACGCCACAAAAGGAACGGAAGGTTGGAAACCGTCGCCCTGTGATCTGCCCGCCAAGAATTCGAGGACAGCCTCGGAAATGACGGAACAGATTTGCTGTCCTTTTCGCTGACGTAGCCGCTCTTGCTTTTCGGGCGGAGCAGCACGAATGTCGTCATCTCCAATGACCGAAAAAACGTCGGCGAGTCGTTCAGGTCCTAGCCCCGTCGCTTCTTTCTGTATCCATTCAGCCGAGGTTGGAGGGTCCCCAAAGTCGCATTTGAGGCAAGAAAGGTCTGGTCCCCACGGATGCAGTGTCACTTCGCATGAAGTCGCACCGATAGCACCGTCAATGATCTGGTCCGGCCAAAAATCCTGGACGGCCCTTCTCGCAGACCGGTCATCTAATCCGTTAATAATCAGTTTCGGATAATCATATTCTTTTCCGCAACGGCCTTTGAACGATTCAATCGCTTCGTGAATGCCTTTAGCGCCGATCTTTCCCTGAAGCCATTTCTCCGCAGCAATTGCCTTTGGCACGCCGAGATCTTGAGGCCCGACTAAGATGCAGGTACCCCAATTCTCAACGCCATACGTTTGCTTATCAACAATTATGACCCGTCCTTGTGCCGGCAGCGAACTCAATAGGTGGATTGTTCCATTCCCAATAGCGCCTGCCCCAACGAGCAGCAAATCCACTGGTAATGAATTCGGCAGATCGGGTCCCGGACCGTCTTCAGTCCAATACGAGTAAAATGAAAAGACCAACAAATCGTGAAGTTGACCGCGCTCAGGCTTTAATCGAATCAATCGCTTGAACACTTCGGCTACGCCCAAGCACGCGACTCCAAGTGCGCCGACGGGATTTTGTCGCGAGCAGTCTGATGGCAGCGAGCGGCCTCTTGAAGAAAGGCGAATCGCCCAACCGTTCGAATTGATAACTGTCCACGGCAGATCTGCCCGACCGGTAATTCCAACTGAAAGGATTGCGTCAAATTTTCCGAACTCGACGTCCGATAAGTTTTGAACGGTGGGAGCGCAACCATATGAGCAAGTTTTGATAATACTGGCGACCTCATCGCTCAATGCCGAGGCGGAGGGCAAGCTGACAGTCAAACGTCGAACCATCCGCATTAAAAGGCGGAGACAATCAAGAAAACACTGGCGACCGTTGGCCGTAGCCAGTACTTCCTGTTCCCCGATTAGGAGGACGGCCTTATCCCCAAATCTGTGCCTGTCAGGGGCAGCGTCCCCAAGTGACTCGACCGTAGCCGTCATCCTACTGAACTGTAATGCGTCCGTTTGATTCATTTATCACCGGCAATTAAGACTCCGACATTCGGTTCCTTGTGGATGACGATGCGTGTCTCGATCTCCCTGTCGGCAAGACGAATATAGCCCCGGTTGGGCAGGAAGACATGAACCCCACAGTCCTGTATTGCCGTGGATTTTGTCTGCGCATAATCAGGGCACACAACGGAAAGAAAATACGGGACATGGATTCCGTACGCATGATCTGTTGGCGAAAGATCGACGCCATAATGCCGGCCATGGGAATGAATTTGACCGACCAAAATTGCGCCCACGGCTTCAGCCTGTTCATGTACCTGACGCATCAATCCTGGATCGATTTGAATGTTCAGCGGGCTTTTACGCACCCCCACCCCGCGTAGGATGACGATATGGGTAAGGTGCGCTTCTCCCCGCCGTTTCGTCCCCAGCCACAGACAGATTCCCTCGTTGCCCCAGCATCCGTCTAACGCCATCTCCTCTCTGGAACGAACAAACGCCGTCTCAGGGATGTACCATCGGTTTATCTTTGGGAAGTAATTCATTTTTTGAAACGGCCACCGAAATAGTCGTCCACCTCGCTTTGGAGCGTACGGAGCGTTTTTAAGACGACATTCCCGGTTGAGTTCCATTTTTTGCTCGGATCATTTTTCCATTCGGGATGCAGATTATTTCCCTCGGAAGTCCAATTAACGCAGGCATCAAGATTTTGCGGCCGGAACCCACGGACGATCGGCCACGCTGACGGCAAGTCCAATCGTCCGGACTCCGGATCTCGGAACTTCAGAGACGCCAGGCCCGGATACGCGTCCCACAGCAGTCGCGCCTGAAATTTTTCGTCCGGTGCCTTAACCGAGGACAGTTCCACGTAGAATTGAAGCGCGCCCACCTTTTCAATCTTCCACCGGCGCGCTTCCTCGACCCCAAGGGCCTCCTCCAGATCCTGCTCGAAATTCAATTCTGACAGTTCGTCTGCCATGCGGATCAGACCCCCTGCACCAATTCTTCTTCCAGCTTCAGATTCAATGTCTTTTGGTGCCCCGCGACTTCGCCGATGGTCTGGTTGAGGTTGGCGAGCTCGGTCTTGTTGTAATAGAGTTTATACACCTTCTGAGCGTCCTCTGTAAGGCCGAACGCCGTCAGCGCCGCCGACTTAATTTGTCCGACAGTAGTTGTGGATTCCACTTCGGTTTTGAACGGCTTGCCGGCCGCCATGTAGTGGACCAGCACCGTAATGAGTTCTTTCTGTGGCATAATTTTATCTTGGTTGCCGCCCCTTTTACGGGGCGAATTTTCTGCTAATTTGTTATGATGCCCGATGCATCGGTTGTTCTGCGACGGCCCGCTTGACCCGAATCACGCCAAGCGGTATCGTCTCACTTGTGAGACAGAATAAACCAAACCGTCTTATTAGTCAACTGCCGTTTCACATATAATACACCCTATGCCTAATGTCAATATCCACATGCTCGGTCAAATGCTCGCCCAAAAACGCGGCGAGCTTGGAATCCGTGCCGTGGCGGGAGAAATCGGGGTTAGCCCGGCAACTTTGTCGCGGGTGGAACGAGGGTTCCTTCCCGACCTTGAGACATTCAGCAAGATCTGTGAGTGGGTTGGCGTTGACCCAGCCAGCGTGCTGGGAGTTAAGGTGAAATCGGGGCAAATCCCGAAAGTAGCGGTCCATTTCAAAAAGGAGTCCGCCCTTGCCCCGGGAACCGCAAAAGCCCTCGCGGAAATGGTTCTTGCTGCCCACCGCGCCTGGCTTTTGTCTGAAACCGAGGTCTCTTGACGTGTTCAACCGGGGCTTCAAAACGTCATGCGAGAACATCGCGCGTCAACAGCGACGAAATCTTTCCCTTGCCCCTGTAGATCCGATAAATCCGCGCTCGCTCGCCAAGCATTTGGGCATCAGAGTCCGCACGGTCGAGGAGGTACCAGGGTTGTCTCCAAACTGCGTAAGAACTCTCCTTCACGAAGACGCTGACAGTTGGTCAGCCATTACCCTCTCAGCCAACGGCAAAAGTATCATCATCCTCAATTCGTCCCACGCGCCAACCCGTCTCGCCAGCGATTTGGTTCATGAGATCGCCCATATTATGCTCGGACATAAACCCGCACGCATTGACCTGACCGAAGACGGTTCCTTGATGTTGAGCACATATAGCAGACAACAAGAAGATGAGGCGAATTGGCTGGCGGGATGCCTTCTCCTTCCCCGCGACGCATTGGTGCTCATACGTCGCCAAAGGTTGGATTTAACCGCGGCAGCAAGGAAGTACGGTACGAGTATGGACATGCTTAGGTATCGGATCAATGTCACAGGAGTTGACTATCAATTTAAAAGACGGTCGGCGTGGTATTCCGCTAGGGCAAATTACGGCTAAATTCTCCCATACATCGCACACAAGCGCAAGAGGCGGAGGCCGCAGCGTAAGTAAAGTGCCGTATCTCATGCCGATTTTCGGCAAGGAGGTCTCGAGCGTTACCTACCGCAGTCTTGAGGAGCAGTTGCACCGGGCGATGGCCGCGCTGTTTGACCAGCGAAAACGGCACGGCGTCGCCCGGCTCGTTGGAATGCGTGCCCCGCTAAACATCGTGACGCCGACCGTTGACCGCACGCCCACATCGAGGGAAATGGCCAGTTCCTTTTTAACCCGTGTCTATGAAAAGCTGCCGTTTGCATTGCGAAGCGAAGAGACGCACAAGCAAATTGAAGATCGGCAACAGAAAATCATCGGCGAGGTTCCGCGCCCGGCTGACGAGCCGGTTGCGATGAGACGAAGAACCCAGTGTTAACGCTTCAATTTCCAAGTCGAGGCGAACTCACTGCTGGATGGTGAGTTTGGGTCTGAACGTATCGTTGGTGTAGCGGGAACTGTAAAAGAAATTGAAGTTGTCCGCGTTATAGACCGGGCGGAGTTGTAACCCATAGTTCGGATACAGGCCGTTTTGCCAAGCGTTATAGAGGTCGGTAATATCCACGGTATACCACTGCCCGACCACCGGTGCCGTAAGAGCAGCGGCACTCCATTGCGCGGTTGACGGGCGGTCAGCCCACCACAGCCTATCGTGGTCGCAACCGGTTCCAGTCATCTGCCAATCCCACCAGAATTGCGTGACGCGGTCGAGATACATCGGCGTAGGGGTACCGCTGTTGTCGGAATAACAATACAGCCAGAGCGTTGCGGATGTCGCGTGCGCGGGGAGGCCGGTCAAGTCGAATTGCAGGAGCGCATAATACAGGTCGCCCCAGCCGCCGACACGCAGTTCCGAATCGTATAAACCGCCGCCGGGATACGAACCGGAGCAAGTGGCGTATGAATAGACGCTGGTTATCCAAATGTCTTTTCCAGTGTCTGGGCCGGGTTGAAGTATAAAACGGCTTGGTGGAGGGAACGTCAAATCATTTACGTTGCCACCAAGATCTGTGTAGAATTGAGTTACATTGGGAATCCATGATTCGCATCCGGATCCACAGTACATTTCCGCGATTTGAGGAATGGTTGTATATCCCTTGTTCAAGTAAAGGCGTCGGATGCCCGAAGTGACTTTCGAAATGCCATCGGCAAACGAGATAAACGACGAGTTAGGACATGAGCCGCCGTAGAACCAACTCCACGCATTAAACCCGGTTTCCGGACAGGCGTCCCATGCCGTGCCAAAGCTGGACTCGGCTCCAGCAATAGCCACGACCAGCCGTGGATCCACATTGTAAATGCTGCCGCTTGAAAAAAAGACAGCCCCATTGCCAGCAATAGGGGAATTCTTGCCTGTTAAATAGGTATCTATTTGGGGCGCAAGTTGCGGATCGTAAGGTCCGGCAAACGCCGGAAACACTATCAGCGAGAAGATGCCGATAAAGCTAGAAAGAACTCGCATAGCTCCCCTCTATTTCATGGCGTGAACTGGATAGTTGAGATCAACTGTTGGAACGCGGACAGAAATTGTGACTCTTGAGTATCTCCAGCCTGGTAAGTTAGGTAAATTTTGTGTAATCTTTCGCCTAGTGGGACGTAGACTGCAACGTTGCGATAACTTAGGGCGGGGCCGAAATTATCAGTGTAAAACACCTCGTCTGCTTGTCTTCCAGCAACGGCAACACTGCTTGACGACGTGATAACTGCTCCTTGCAGTTCATTTGTAATGAAGTCTCCAAGAGCAATCTGCGGCATTGGAACGCTTGTTATATCAATATCTGCGCCGCCTGCGGGCACGAAGCCACCATGCATGTAATTGTTGTCAAAATTGTTCAGGTTTACCGGGCCGCCGAGAGCAGAAATTTGCCCGTTCAATTGAAAAGTTGGTGGAATTAAAATTGAAAGCGGATTGGTGGTTATTGTCAATGTGACCTCCAGCGGCTGAGGAATCGTCCTGTTACCCATCCGTACATGGACTGTACCGTTATAGATTCCAAGTGGAGAATTCGTTGCGACTGAAAAAACCAAAGACAATTGCCGAGTTTGACCTGAAGAGACGCTACTAAAGGATGCTGGTTGAATCGTTAAAAAAGGCGCCAAAGCTGGAACAGCCTCGATGTTTATACCAGTTAAGTTGCCTTGTGACGTAAGTGTTATCGGAAGCGTAAGGTTGCCACCTGCCCCAACGAGCACAGATACACTCGGGCTGGACCAATTGACTTTTAATTTGCTGTCGCTCGAGCTTTGATTGACACCCGCAGCAACGACCACCGCTCCGAGCACAATAAGGACGAACGCACCCGCGATCCAAGGCACTGCATACGGGGATGAACGCCTTCCGAACATAACGTCATTATTAGAGGATTAGCGGATTTTGTCAATCTAAATTGCGGATTTGTTTCCCCCAACATTTCACGATTGATTTAATCGCCATGTGCACATGCCAGCGACAGGCGTTTCAATCACAGATTTGTAGCCGCGCGACATGGCGCTTTTGCGGTGTTTTTTTGAATGCCGCGCAATGTCCACCAATCACGCTACGGCGCTGTATTTTGAAGGCAAAGACGAAGCTGCCAAGAAGCGCCTACAAAAGCTCAAGGCGGCCGGGTTCACCACTGAACGCCCGCGCCGGGCATTCGAAACGTCAGTCCACTTTTTAACCCGTAAGGGCCCGGCATGCCCTCCTTTTCCCAAAGGACCCTGTGCAGGCGACCCCAAATTGAGCCACGACCACCAGTGGTCACCACCGACAGAGCTCGACGAACCGCGCCTTACAACGTCTTTTTGCCTTGAGCTTTGGCTTTCTTCCAGCGCGCCCTAGCTGCAGCCGCAAGTTTTTCCCTCGCCGCTGCGCTCATTTTGCGTCTGGCTTTCCTGACCGGCGTGACGGCTGACTTTCGCCCCTTGACTTTCGCCCACCGCGCCCGTGCAGCGGCGGCAATTTTTCGCCTTGCTGCGGCGCTCATCTTTCGACGCTTCCGGGGCGCGGCGGTGGGGCCGACCAACAGCCGCGCAAGCTGCTTTTGCAGTGTTTCGATTCTGTGTTTGATGCTTGCCGCGCGGCGCAACTGACTTGCAGATAGATAGGTCATGGTTGGGTCAGTGAATCCCAACCCTTGTCGGTTGTCAAGCCGCGAGGCTGCCTGACGCGGTGGCCGGCGTATAGGTTTATGCTGAGGGCTGAGGGCGGTCTTTTGAAGTCTGGATCATTCCGCACAAGGTTTTCCTGAGCTCTTCCAACCCCGTGGCCGGAATGATTACGCTGCTGAAGTGGCTTCCGCCCTCCTCCGAAATCCGCAGAAACCGGCCGCGCGGATTCTCCCTGAGCGTGCAAACAATCGTTTTGCGCTCGATCTGTATCTCTTCGGTCTTGAGAACGTCTTCCCTGACCGGTGGTTTAGGCAGGTCCAGCGGACGCCGCCCGAAGGGTGATGGTCTTTCGTTTGAGATCATATATTCCCGTTTTGAACCAATGGTTTGACTTAATCTGCCGTATTGACTCGCGAAGAATATGCGGATTCCCCCTTGATGGCAATTGGCAAGTATGACTTGAATGCAAAACGTCCAGTTCAACGGGCTGGCTCAACAATCGATCCTAAACTTTGCGGTCCCAGTCGG
>Ga0187873_1001464_pt1 | contig 19565 bp, 24 predicted proteins | sample June2016WEW_16_1_2_FD_133012 | JGI IMG/M metagenome (GOLD analysis project Ga0187873, IMG submission 133012) | Peatland microbial communities from SPRUCE experiment site at the Marcell Experimental Forest, Minnesota, USA - June2016WEW_16_100 | ecosystem: Environmental > Terrestrial > Soil >... | reverse complement strand
CTAATACTCCTTCTTCTTTCTGCCTGAAGCTCGCGCATGTCCGCATTTATAAGAGACGCCCGCCGGAGCATTGGTTTGTGGATCGATACAAACGCCATCACCCGGTTGATTCAAACTGGCTCGACCACCTTTCCCGGTCCGCTCATCCGATCATTGTGGCAGGCTATAACGATCCCTTGCACCCCATCCGGGGTGGCCTGACAAAATGCTTCGTTGCCGGCCCGGCCATTTCCGACTATTCGGGCTCCAAACCTGGCTTCAACCTCATCATGCGCTCAAGCGCTGAGGTTGACGCCCCCACGCTCATGCTGCAGGGTTTCAAGCAAATCCCGCCTGTCGATGATATACTGCAGATCTCCAACACTTTATTGGAAGGAAAGATCCCGCCCACCCCAACCGTTCCTCCCCGGCAAATTCCATCCTTCACGCTGCCTTAATTCCTTTTTATTTTTTTGTTCTTAACTTTTGTTTTTTGCTTTTATTCATTTCGTTTTTGTTTCTTGTTTATTTTACGTTGTGTATTCCTTCGTGAACCTATGTCTGTCTTAGTGTCCTTCGTGCTACTCTCTTTCTCTTAACCTATCGACAAGTCTTCCTCCATGGATCAATACGCCGTTCTATCCGATATACATGCAAATATCTGGGCGCTCGAAGCCGTTTTGACCGATATCGCCAGGCGCGGCCTGGATCAGATCATTAACCTGGGCAACACCCTTTTCGGCCCGCTCGAGCCGCAGGCTACCGCCGAATGCTTGATGAAAGTTCCCCTTGTCAGCATCCAGGGCAACCAGGACCGGCAGCTCCTGGAGCAACCCTTTTCTCCAGTTTCCCCCACCCTGGCGTATGTACTGAAAGACCTGACATCCCGCAGTCTGGATTGGCTTGCCGCCCAGCCCGCCACCCGCTTCGTTGCAGACGGTCTTTTCCTCTGTCATGGCACCCCCTCTCCGACCAGACCTATCTGCTCGAGACCATGACCCCGACCGGTGGTTTTTTGCAGGAACCGGCTGCCATCCAGGCCCAGCTCACGGAAGTGCATCAGGCCATGGTCCTGTGCGGCCACAGTCATATTCCCCGCATTCTTCAATTGCCAGATGGCCCCCTGGTCGTCAATCCCGGCAGCGTCGGATTGCCGGCCTATTCCGATGACTTGCCAATCGCTCATAAGATGGAGACTGGCAGCCCGCATGCCCGTTATGCGGTAATTGCAAAAACCGTCACAGGCTGGACCGTCGAACAGATCGCTGTTCCATAATGATTGGGACAAGGCCGCCGGGAAAGCCCGCCAGTTGGGGCAGGACGCATGGGCCGGTTGGCTGGAAACCGGCCGGGCATAAATATAGATATAAAAAGGAGCTTTTATGACAAGTAAACCGGAAATCCTCGCCATGCTCCAATCCGAATTCGATCGTTGGGAAGGAGTATTGAATGGTCTGAGTGAAGAGCAGATCACTGCACCGAACTTCATTTCCGACTGGTCTATTAAGGATACCCTCGCCCATTTAATGGCCTGGCAGACCCGTTCGATTGCACGTTTGGAAGCTGCCCTGCTTGATAAAGAACCTGGTTTTCCCCGCTGGCCGGTGCAGCCGGAACCGGATCCGGGGGACAACTCGGATGAAATTAATGTTTTGATTTACAAGACTTATCGTGAAGAGCCCTGGTCGGTGGTACATCAATCCTGGCGTACAGGCTTCCTGCGCTTCCTGGAATTGGGGCAGGCAATTCCCGAAAAGGACCTGCTGGACCCCAAAAGATATCCATGGATGGATGGCCAGTCGCTCTTGGCGGTCCTGCAGAGCTCTTACGAGCACCATCATATGGACCACCTTGAACTGCTATTAACCCAGCTCCATCTGTCCGGGAAATAGTAGTATCGTTGTATCGCTGGATGGTGGTTAATGTAACTGCGTTTGAAACGAAAGGAGCAAATAAATGTTCAAGCTTTTCACGGCAATGCAAGTGTGGTTATACAAGCTTTCGAAAGGCAAACTGGGTGGCAATATGCGCGGCTTTAAGGTACTTTTACTTACCACCATCGGGCGCAAAAGCGGCAAGACTCGTACGCTGCCGCTTGGTCTATTCGACTGGCCGGGCGGCTACCTGGTGGTGGCCTCCAACGGTGGGCAGCCCAAGCATCCATCCTGGTATCATAACCTCATGGGCCACCCTCAGGCTACGGTCCAGGTGCTCGACAAGGTCATACCCGTCACCGCCGAAGTGCTGACCGGCGAGACCCGTGCGCAGGCCTGGCAGCAGGTGATCTCCAGTGCGCCCGCTTATGCCGCTTACGAGAAGAAAACCACTCGCATCATTCCGTTGGTGCTTTTACGCCCATCCAATTGATCTGAGCATTCTTTCCATCACGGGAATTCACAATGGCCCAACCGGCCAGGAGAATAAATGAACAACTTGATTGTAAAATCGTTTTTAGGCTTGGTCTTCCTGGATCTGTGCCTGGGTCTGGCCCTGTTTCTTTCTGCCGGATCCCTGGCATTCTGGCAGGCTTGGGCCTTCCTGCTCGTTTGGACGGTCTGTGTGGTTCTCATCACTGCCTATTTGATTAAATTTGACCAGAAATTACTGACCAGTCGTGTCCAGGCCGGACCGGTCGCCGAGACCCAGAAGATCCAGCAGGTTATCCAGGGTTTCGCCAGCTTGTTTTTTATCGGCATTTTCGTCGTTTCCGGCCTGAGTTTTCGATTTCACTGGCCGGTCGTGCCGTCCGTACTGAGTTGGATTTCCAATGGATTCGTGGTGCTGGGCTTTTTCATTGTTTTCCTGACCTTCAAGGAAAACAGTTACACCAGCGCAGTGATTGAAGTTGCGGATGAACAACGGGTGATTACCACCGGGCCGTACCGCCTGGTTCGTCATCCCATGTATGCAGGCGCGATCCTGTTGCTGATATTTGCGCCGCTGGCATTGGGGTCCTGGCTGGCCCTGCCCTTCCCTCTGCCATTGATTCTGGTCGTCGCCCTCCGCTCGGTGGAGGAAGAAAAATTCCTGCGGGCCAACCTGGGTGGGTATGCGGCCTACTGTCAGGAAGTCCGTTACCGCCTGGTTCCTCATATTTGGTAGATGCTATGATTACTGGTGCCCATTCCATTATCTACAGCACAGACCCGTCGGCGGATCGCGCTTTTCTCCGGGACGTGCTCAAGTTTCCCTATGTCGACGCTGGTGAAAGCTGGCTCATTTTCAGCTTGCCGCCGGCAGAACTGGCCGTGCACCCATCCGATCAAAACGACCAGCAGGAACTATTTCTGACCTGTGATGACATCCATGGCTTCGTTCGGGAGATGGCTCAGCACAACATTCAAGTTGGTCAGATTCAGCACCAAAATTGGGGCCATATTGTTTATATTACCCTCCCCGGGGGCGGCAGGCTTGGTGTATATCAACCGACCCATGCACGACCGGAAACGCGGAAATCATTTGGAAGTAGGGACAAATTAACTAAGTGAAACCGGTGCATAAGGAATCGACCATTACGGAAGGCTATTTCCGCTATCCGCGCTGCACTCTTGGATAGACTGCAAATGCTGGATGGCAGGATTGAATAGTATTTTGAAAAATAATAAGTGTCTGTCCGAAAATGTTGGAAGAACCGCATTTTGAGTGCTTTCACGCAAGACGCGAGCATCACCTGGATTTTCGGATGGTTTCTAATTAAAAGCATAGGAGATTTTATATGAACCGCCGGGATATCCTGATCAACCTGATCCATAACCAGGCCGCCTCCGATTACGTTCCAGCCGCTTTTTTCATGCATTTCGATGCTGCCCACCACCAGGGGCAGGCCGCCATTGACAAACACCTGGAATTCTTCCGCCAGACCGGCATGGATTTCGTCAAGATCCAGTACGAACAGATTCAGCCCCCCTATCCCCCCATTACCAAACCGGAAGACTGGATGCACGTTCCGTTGGTCGGGAAAGATTTCTTTGAGCCAACCCTCCGCGTGGTCGAAGGGCTGGTCAAAGCCGCCGGGCAGGCAGCCCTCGTTCTCATGACGGTCTATTCGCCTTTTATGTGGGCCGCCCATCTTGACCCGGCAGGACTGATTGGCGCGCACCTGCAGGAGAACCCCCAGGCCGTTTCGCAGGGGCTGGCGATCATGACGGAAAATGTTCTCAGGCTGGTGCGTGGCTGCAAGCAGGCCGGCGTGGATGGCTTCTATGTTTCCACCCAGGGCGGTGAAGCCTTCCGCTTTCCGAACACCGGATTATTCCAGAAATATATCAAGCCGGCTGACCTGGCAGTGTGGCAGGAGATTCAGGCTTGCACCTTCAATATCCTGCATGTCTGCGACTATGTGGGTGGGTATTCCGACCTGACCCCCTTCCTGGATTACCCCGGTCATGTTGTCAACTGCAGCCTGAAGCTGGGAGAGCGAGTCCTGAATCCCATTGAGCTCTCCAATCTGTTCAAGCGTCCCTTCATGGGCGGCCTGGAACGACAAGGCCTGATCGCCACCGGCAGCCCGGAAGCCATCCGCCTGAATGTCGAAAAGCTGCTGGCGCAAGTCCCCGCTCGCTTCATCCTGGCAGCCGACTGCACCGTGCCTTCTGAAACGCCCTGGGACAATCTGAAAATCGCTATCGCAGCGGCCCATCAATTCCGGAAAAAACCGTCTTCCAAAGCTTGATAGCCCGCCTTCCACCTCAATCTGGCACTTTAAATAACCCGTCCGGGTTGGCCCCCAGCAGCCCGGCATTGACACTGCGGGCATCCGCCAGGCTGAGACCGGCTTCCATTTCGTCTGTAAGGAGTGGCTGGATTCGGTAGCGGTTCATGCCGTCCGAAAGTGTTTCCAGGCCGTGGTCTCTGCTCATCCATTCCAGCCGGTCGAATGTCTGCAGGTGCATCGGCCCGCGGTAGCCGCGCAGGGTCTTTTCACCGGCGGCATTGAAATGGTCTTCGAAATACGACATCACCAATTCCCGCAGGCTGCGATATACCGGCTCGCGGAAACGCAGGCCGCTGAAGTTGGACTGGGCCACGGCCCCCCAGCCGCCGTGCTGTTTGAATAGGGCGATGATGTGGTCGTCGTCACGGTCATTCGGGATAAGTTCCAGGATGCGTGCCGGGTGGCCTAGGCGGCGCAAAGCCATCGCGGCAAACAGGGCTCCATCGAAACAGTGCCCCTTGCGGTCGCGCAGTACGCGCAGCGGGCAGCGATAGAATTTATCTTCACTGTAGGGAATGGTGTTTAGGAAGGACTGGATGGCGGACGGGCTGTCTAGTCTGGATAAGACTTGCCGTTCGGATGGGCTGAGCTCTCCGTCAAATTTGCGGATCCAAAAATCAGGTTTTAGGCCCATGCCATGCTCCTTTTCATTTTAGCTTGATGGTGGAACAGCAAAAAAATCAGCACGAAAGTACACCCGGGAACACGCAGGAACGACTATTCTTTGATTTTTTTTACTCCTACGTGATACTTTGTGTCCGGTGGGTAAAGAGCGCCTCAATTCGTTGAAAAGGTTTATGGTCGAACTATGGTTAAAGGCCGCCGCGATCGATTAGCGTAATATGCAGGTCTTTCTCCAATCTGCGGGCACGCAGCTCGAGCCTGTGCAGCTGGCTGAGCAATACTTCGCCGCTTGTCCGGTCGCTCAACCCATTGATATTGATGCGGACGTTGTAACCTGCGCTGGTCAGGCATGCGTACGCCAGGCTGGCAGCCGAAGCAGCATCGCTGATGGCATTCAGGTTGCCTAAGGCGGCGCAGCGTTCTGCCAGCGCTATTACCAGCACGGCCTTCTGCGCCACTGATAACGGGGATTGGGCAGCCTCCAAGGTGGCCTGCTCGATCGCGACTAGGCGCTGCGTTTTCTGCCCGGCTGTCTCCTTCGGCAGCCGGAAGGCAGCCAGGACGCCTTCGAAAGCGGCGGCATCTGCCTCAACCGCCTCGCTCAATTCCCGCCGGAGGCGTTCTGCCTGGTTGAGGATTTCAATCATCTGGTCCTCGACCTGGGCATACTTTTTCTTGCCGATCGTTAGCCGGGCCACCATGGCAACCAGGGCCGCGGCCATTGCGCCTGCCTGCGCAGCCGCCGAGCCGCCGCCTGGGGTGGGCGTGGCAGCCGCCAGGGCCTCCAGGAAGCTGCCTCCTGGTACGTGCGCTGACGGGCTGGCGGTTTCGGCTAACTGCCGTTCCAGGATCTGTTCGGGCCGGAATCTGTCCAATTGTAGGTACTGGGCTGCGGAGTCGATCAAAGCGTCCTGCGGGATCAGCCCGATCAATTCGCTATGATGAATAGCCGTGCCGAGCTGGCTGGCTTCGCTGCGGATGGCCTCCACTACGGTTTTTACAGAAGTCAGGCGGAAATTAGTCAGGTTCATCGAGACCTGAGCCCTGCCTTCTACCAGCATCCCCAGCGCCTTGACCGCAGGCAGCCCGCCGGAGGATTGCCGGATCTTTTTGGCGATAGTTTTGGCGATGCTGACATCCTCCGTCGTCAGGTAGACGTTGTAGGCGATCAGTGGATACCGTGCCCCGATCACGGTGGCCCCGGCGGGCCCTAACCGGGCTGGGCCGAAATCCGGTTGGCGTTCCTTATTCGTTGCGATCTCTGCTTTGAGCCCTTCATACTGCCCGCGCCGGATATTCTCCAGGTTCATGCGTTCCGGGCGGGTGGCGGCTGCTTCATACAGATACACCGGAATATCCAATTCCCGGCCGACTCGTTCCCCCAGACGGCGCGCCATCTGGATACACTCTTCCATGCTGGTGCCTGAGATCGGTACGAACGGCACCACGTCGGTGGCACCCAGGCGCGGGTGGGAACCGCGGTGCTGGTCAAGGTTGATCAACCCGGCGGCTGTCCGGATGCCTCGGAAAGCCGCTTCTTCGACTGCCGCGGGCGGCCCGGCAAAGGTGATCACGCTGCGGTTGTGGTCGCTGTCCGAACTATGGTCGAGCAGGGAAATTTCAGCCACGCCGGTGATGGCAGCCAGGATGGCTTCAACCACTTCCGGGCGGCGCGCTTCAGAAAAGTTGGGAATACATTCGACGATTGGGGTGGGCATATCTGTCTCCAAAAGAACGCCAGGATTATAACCCAATGGGGGAAAACGGGCCCTCCTCGTAGCAGGATCATTCCGAATCTACTTTTTACGCGCGGCAGTTCAACTTATTTTTTGTTTTATACGCTGCGCCTCGTTCCAATGAACAAAGCTGTGCCTGGTCGGTGGCATCAGCAGCAGCCCGCTTATGCTAAGTCCGCACCAATATTCCAGCAGTCTACCGGCCTCCGCGCGCACAGCCCCTTGCGCGGTCATTTGTCCCAGGCGGGCAGGCTCAACTTTTTGTTGCAGCTCTTGCGGCTGCAGATGCTTTACGATGGCGCGTGTCCGGCGGCCAACGGACCTGCGGTAATCCCGTAATGCCAGCACGTTTACGGCCGCGCTCAGGTTTGCCACGCCGGTGGCGTCCATCGCATTGCCGGTATCACGCATGGGTATTTCCATCCGTTCTAGCCAGTTCTCCCCGAGCAGAACTTGCGGGCTTCCCGCTACCAGCAGATTCATGGTCGCGTCCTCGATGCGGGTCATGTGCCAGACCACCCAGGCTATCGAATGGTCAGAGTTGGAAGGGATGATACGCACCTGGTCCGCAGCCAGCCCATCCAGGATTTCGTCTTCAAAAGACCACAAGCCCATCTTGGACATCCCGGCAGCGTGCAGCATGGCATGCTGGCTCAGGAAGATTTCGATTGGCTTGGGGAAAATCCCCCCGACCGCGAGACTTTGCCGCAAAGTTTGCTGTTGTTGGTTCCAGTATTTTCGTCTGGGATCCATCAATCGTCTTCCAGGTCTTCGATGGCCTTCCCGGGATAATGCCTGGCCAGGGCGGTATCTATTTCCACCTGCCTGTGTTTGTCACATGCCACTAGCGGCCAGTGGGCGTCCGGCACGCGCCGTCCACCCGGGCTGGTTACCTTGCAATCGACCAGTCCCCCGTCAGAAGCGTATTCCACCAGCAGTTGGTAGACCTTTCCACAGACAATACAGCCATGCTGTTCCACGACATTTGAATTTTCCGACATGAAGGTTCCTTTCTATGAACTGCTTATTGCCATCGCCATCGCTCCCAATATACCGGAGCGCTTGCCCAAACCGGGTGGAATTATGTATCCGTCCATGCTGCCTTTTATCACCGGGGAGGTGATATAGCGGTTCAGGTTTTTTCGCACCTTTTGCTGGATGAGTGGGAAGAGTTGCGATTGTTCCATCACGCCGCCGCCCAGCACGATGCGTTGAGGGGAAATTAGGTAGATGGTTTCGGTGAGGGCAAAGGCGATGTAGGTTGCCTCCAGCTCCCAGGCGGGATGGTTCCCGGGCAGGGACTGGGCCGGCTGGCCCCAGCGTTTGGTGATGGCCGGTCCGTTTGCCAGGCCCTCGAAGCAGTCGCCGTGGAAGGGGCAAACTCCCGGAAATGGATCCTTCTGCAGGTCATGCGGGATTGGCACGTGGCCGGCTTCGGGATGGGTCAGGCCGTGTACCACTTTCCCATTGATGAGGATGCCGGCCCCAATGCCGGTGCCGATGGTGAAGTACACCAGCGACTCCAGCCCCTGGTTTTCGGGCACCCAGGCAAATTCTCCAAAGGCCGCCGCGTTCACATCCAGATCAAAAACCATCGGCAGGTCGAAGTGTTTGCGAAAAGTTCCGAGGATATCAGCATTGCTCCAGCCGGGTTTGGGCGTGGCAGTGATAGAGCCATAGCCGGGGGAGGCCGGGTTCAGATCCAGCGGGCCGAAGGGAGCCAGGCCAATTCCAGCCAAAGTATATTTCTTGAAGAAGGAGATCGCCTGCTCCAGGGTTTCTTCCGGAGTGGTGGTGGGGAAACGGGTTTCGGCGACGATCTCATCCGGCCCCGTACCCACGGCACACACGAACTTCGTTCCCCCGCCTTCCATTCCGCCGTACAGTTTTTCCATGCGTTTTCTCCTGGCTCTGATTATAAAATGTAGTAACGACTTTAGTCGTTCGGTTTCCGACTTTAGTCGTTCGGGTATAAATCGACTGAGCTCGCAACTACAATAACTTTTCCTGAATTACTGATTTTAACAGAAACTGGTAGAATCCTGCCATGCATTCGCGACAATTCTGGATGATTGGCCTGCATATGGTCGCGCTTGCGGCTCTCGGCTTTGGCTTGAGCGCCTGTGCAAGCCCCCGGCCATCCGCGATAACACCCGCCTCTGTCTGGGCCCAGGGTCAATTGCCCACCGGCGCGGCACCTGTAATTGACACTCCCACCCGGTCATACAACCTCCCCCCAATGCGCCCGCCCGGATCGCCCGAATTGACTCCTACGCCGGACGCGCCCCATTACCAGCCCGGTGCGCTGCGGACCCCGCAGGCCTATGTTGTCCAATCCGGTGACGCGCTCAGCGCGATCGCTCAGAAGTACAACGTCAACATGCAGGCGCTTGCCCAGGTCAACAAACTCACTGACCCGGATGCATTGCAGGTGGGCCAGACTCTCACCATCCCGCTCGCAACGCCCAGGCCGGCTGTTCCCGGGGTCAAAATAATCCCCGATTCGGAATTGGTCTATGGTCCGCTGGCTGAAAAAACGGATGTGCAGGCCTTGATCCAAAGTAAAGCCGGTTACCTAGCAAATTACAGCCAAGTCGTGAACGGAGATACCCTTGACGCCGCGCAGGTTGTGCTTCTGGCTGCCCGGGAATCCTCCATCAACCCGCGCCTGCTTCTGGCATTGCTGGAATATCGTTCCAACTGGCTGACCAACCCCCAGCCCGACCCGTCATTGGATGAGCAGCCCTTTGGATTCTCGGATGCCTGGTATCACGGCCTGTACCGTCAGTTGGAGTGGGCGGCTATTCAATTAAATACCGGCTACTATGGCTGGCGTTCCAAAGCAGTCACCAATTGGATATTGTCCGATGGCTCCGTGGTACCGATTGATCCGACCATCAACGCCGGAACGGCTGGCGTTCAGAATTTTTTTGCCCGGCTGGACGATTATTCCTCATGGTTGAAGGATGTCAGCCCGGCAGGTTTCTATGCCACGTATCATAAGCTTTTCGGAGACCCCTTTGATCTGGCAATTGAACCGCTCGTACCGGCGGATCTGGTCCAGCCGCTGATGGCCCTTCCATTTGGCCCTGGGGAAACCTGGTTTTTCACCGGCGGCCCGCATCTGGCCTGGCTGGACGGCACGCCCTACGGCGCGATTGATTTTGCCCCGCCTGGCGATACCCAATGTGGGGATGAATCGGATGCCTGGGTGACCGCAGTGGCGGATGGCGTGGTGACACGTACCGGGAATGGCGAAGTGATCCTAGACCTGGATGGGGATGGCAACGAAGGCTCCGGTTGGGATATCCTGTACATGCACATAGAAACGCGCGATCGTGTCCAGCCTGGCACGGTACTGCACGTGGGTGATCATATCGGGCATCCCTCCTGCGAGGGCGGTGATGCCACTGGCATGCATGTTCACATTGCTCGCAAATTCAACGGGGAATGGCTATCCGCTCTTGGTCCGCTCCCGTTCAACTTGAGCGGGTGGGTTTCTGCCGGGACTGGTGAGCAATACGTTGGCACGTTGACGCGTAACGGCGTTATCCTCCACAATTTTGACGGCGCCAGCCCGGATAACCAGGTCCAACGCTGAACCCCATCTACTGATTTTTCCTAACTACTCTCTAACCTTGCCTCTTCACCTGCTGGGGTATAATTTGCCGCTGATGAAACCATCTTCGACGCTACCAGGCAGATTAACAGCCCTACTCCTTTGTACTACCATGCTCCTTTCTGCCTGTGGAAATGATCTGTGGGGAAGCTACGATCCAACCGCAACACCCGAGCCTGAAAGTACCGGTACCAATCCCGCTCCCACCTTGACAGCCCTCACGCAACCTATTTCCATTCTGACACCCTTTCCGACTTTCACCGCCTCCCACCTCCCGACCGTTACCACGGATCCCGCTCCGGCTCGCACTCTCCCCACCGATACCCCCCCTCCCGTCCTTGGCACTTCGGTTCCGGGTGCTACGATCTCCTACACTTCCCAATCAGGCGACAGCCTGGATGTGGTTGCCACCCATTTTAGCGTCAGTCCCTCAGAGATTACTTCTGCTGGGCCGGTGCCTACCACCGGCTTTATCAACCCCGGTACGCTCCTTTTTATGCCCAACCGCCTCCTCCAGACTCCCACAACTCCCTCCCAGCCCATCATCCCGGATAGCGAACTGGTGGATTCCCCCAGCGCGGTTGGTTTCGATATCGCCAGCTACGTGAATTCCGCTGGGGGTTATCTGAGTACTTTTTTCGATTACCACAACCCGGTTGGCACCATTTCCGGGGCCGAAGCGGTGCAAACAATCTCCGTGGGAAGTTCCATCAGTCCGCGACTGATCCTGGCACTGATCCAGTATTACACCGGTTGGGTGCAGGGGCAGCCCAAGCCGGGCCTGGACGATAAGAAATTGTTCGGTTACGAATATGCTTCTTACGACCCGGCCACTCCGACCATATACCAGCCGATGCGCCCGGCCGTTCAAGACCTCCTCACCGGGTATTATAGCTGGCGGTCTGGAAAACTAAGTGAGTTGACCTTCCCGGATGGGACCAGCCTGCGTATTGCGCCGGGCTTGAATGCCGGAAGCGTGGCACTGCAATATTTCTTCTCCAAACAGCTTGATTATTCTGATTGGCTGCAGGCCATTAATCCGGATACCGGTTTCCTTTCGCTCTATAAGAGCATGTTCGGCGATCCCTGGGAATGGTCCAATGAACATGGGCCTCTCTTCCCATCCAACCTGATCCAGCCGGATTTCACTCTGCCTTTCGAAGTGGGCACCTTATGGGCGCTTACTGGCGGGCCGCACCCTGCCTGGGAGGCGGAAAGCGCCTGGGGTGCTCTGGACTTCGCACCCGCCTCGGCTGTCTCGGGCTGTGCCGTCTCCAACGCCTGGGCGGTCGCAGTGGCTCCTGGGCAGATCGTGCGCTCTGAAAGTAGCTATGTGGTGCTCGACTTGGACGGGGACGGCTTCGAGCAGACCGGCTGGGTGGTGATTTACCAGCATATCGCCACCAAGGACCGCATCCCGGCCGGCACCTGGGTGAATGCGGGCGCCCGCATTGGTCACCCCTCCTGCGAAGGCGGCGAAGCCACCGGTACGAACCTGCACATTGCCCGTAAGTACAACGGCGAGTGGGTGGCCGCGGGCGGTCCTCTGCCTTTCGATTTGAGCGGTTGGATCGCGCATGAAGGTGATGCTCCGTACCAGGGCACGCTCACTAAAGGCGACCAGACGATCATTGCCAATCAGACCGGCACACACGAGTCGCAGATCATCCGCCAGCCGGGTGAATAATCCTTTCCGTGTCACTTTACAGGAAGTTTTTTCCGTTCGTGCTTGTTTTTATACTGGCGGCTTGTTTGCCACAGGGCCCAGGCACTTTGATTCCCTTCCCGACCACATCGACAATTCAGCCGTTCCCGACCAGTGTGGCAACTCCTTCGCGCCCGCATTACACTCCCGGCCAATTGGTGGATTACATCGCCCAGAGTGGTGACAGCCTGCCGGCGTTGGCTGCACACTTTAATACAACCATTGACGAAATCCGAAAGGCCAACCCGCAGATCCCCGCGGAAACCACCACGATGCCACCAGGCATGCCGATGAAAATCCCAATTTATTATTTACCGTTCTGGGGGACAACCGTCCAGATCCTGCCCGACAGCCAGTATGTGGATGGGCCTTCCACCGTAGGTTTCGATACCGCTGCGTTTGTTTCCAGCCATCCCGGCTGGTTGAAGGATTACAGCGCTTACGCCGCCGGCGACATCCATACCGGGGCCGAGATCGTGGATATGGTGGCGCTTGACTACAGCATCAGCCCGCGCGTCCTGCTCGCGCTGCTGGAATACCAGACCGGCGCACTTTCCCAACCGGTCGCGCCTGCCGGCAATTACCCGCTTGGCGATGTGGACTATAACAATGCCGGCCTTTACTTGCAACTCATCTGGGCGGCCAACACCCTGAATGTCGGATATTATCGCTGGCGCACCGGCAGTCTGACCGAGTTGACCCATCCGGATGGTACCATCGAACGCCCGGATCCCTGGCAGACCGCCGGCACGGTCGCGTTCCAGTACTATTTTTCGCTGAGTACGCCCCTTTTTGAGTACTACCGCGCCACCGGGCCGGATGGCATGGCCCGCATTTACCGGACCTTATTCGGCGACCCTTGGGCGGCCAATGTGAACCTGCCGAACATCCCGGTCAGTCTCCAGCAACCGGATCTGGGTTTTCCCTTCGCCGATGGGGAAACATGGAGTCTCACCGGTGGCCCGCATGCCGGCTGGGGCACTGCTGCACTTCAGCCCTGGTCGGCGCTCGATTTCGGGCCGCCGGTCAGCGGTTGCAATCCCTTCAACCATCCGGTGGTGGCGATGGCAGACGGGGTCGTCGTCCGTTCGGAGACGGGCCTGGTGATGGAGGACCTGGATGGAGATGGGGATGAACGCACCGGTTGGGATCTGCTCTATTTGCATATTGCCACGGTCGGGCGCGACCAGGTTGGCCAGAAGCTGAAGCGTGGCGACCCGATCGGCTTTCCCTCATGCGAGGGCGGCGAAGCCACCGGGACGCATGTTCACATTGCCCGCAAATATAATGGGGAGTGGATGCCGGCCGATAGTGTCATCCCATTCGACCTGGAAGGCTGGATCGCCCATAATGGCGCTGCAGCCTATTCCGGCTACCTGACGCGTGGCACCGCGATTGTGACTGCCTGCACCTGCTCCGATGCGGCCAGTCATATAACGGCCGGGAAATAATCTATCAGCACAATCAATACTAAATTCACCCCTTTGCCTGCCGCACAGTGTCTGCAACGGAGAAAAGATATTTGGTTTTTTCCTTGGTGTCCGTTGTGGCGCCTGTCCCGCGGTGCATTCCCGCGGGATTGTGGTGAGGTGTTTCCAGTCCAAAACAAAGGGGTTAAGTTTCCATTATTGCCGGGGTGTAGATTCCGGTTTTTACCAATGCATGCTTTTTTGCGCTTTCCCCTTCGTAAATCTCATACCGTAATTCCATCGGCACAACTTTACCGAGCATGGCCTGGGCCGGGCAATATTTCGTCGCTGATAGTTCGATGGAACGATGTAAGGCTTGCTCATCCACATTGTGGCCTGTCACCAGATATGTGATGAAAACATGGGTAAATACCTTCGGGAATTCCTGTGCCTGGTCAGCCTGGACCTTGACTTCGAAGGCGGTAACAGCCTGTTGTTTCTTCCTAAGGATGGAAATTACGTCCATGGCGGTGCAGCCAGCTAGGCTAACAGCCATCAACTCCAACGGGCGGAAGCCATCTTCCGCTCCGCCCGCTTCCACCTCCGACCCCAGCGGAACTTCAAAGCCGCTCGCGGCTGTGCCGCTAAAATGCAATCCCTGTTGCCAGATTACTTTCGCGTCCATATCATTTCTCCAATAGAGGTGTGACGTATTTCTCGAGGGTGGCCTGATTGATCTGTCCGGTCCAGCTCATGCGGAGAACACCCTGCTGGTCCATCACATAGGAGCTGGGCAAATCCATGTTTTCGAAGGCATCCATGGCTGCGCCATCCAGGTCCAGCCAGACCGGGAATGTCATTCCAAGCTGGCGTACGAAACTAGTCACTGTTGCGGCGGGTTCGCCCGATTCGATCGCGATGATGACAAAGCCTTGTTCTGTGTGGATCCGATAATATGCCTGCAATTCGGGCATTTCGGCCTTGCAGGGTGGGCACCAGGTGGCCCAGTTGTTGATCAGGATCACCTTCCCACGGTAGGTATTCAGGGATACCGGGCCACCTTGCAAGTCAGTTAAAGACAGCCGGGGAGCTGCCCGATTCATCACCACCGGCTGACGGACAATCACAGATCCGTCGACGGCGCTTTCCTGTCCACGGAACATCCACATAAGAAGTGCCCCGCCGATCAGGAAAACTCCCGCAGCCACCAGAAGTAGAATAAGCGCAGCGTGCGATTTTGATCTTTGGTACCCGAACATTCTATCGATCACTCTCTTATTATTCCAGGTAATCCTTCAGGTTCAGGGTTTTGAAGAGTTGGGAGCGTACCTCATGGGGGATTTCTGCGGTTTCATCCGCGCACTCGTGGTAGAGCGAGATGGTCTTGCGCAGCGTATCCACCACGATTCGGCAGTGCTCGCATTCGGTGGCATGCGATCTAATTTCCTGGCAGAGTTCTTCGCTGAGAGTGCCATCCACAAAATCGGACAGGAAAGCCAGCAACGATTGGCATTGGGATAGGGATTGTTCCTTCGCTCTCATTCTTTGCTCCTTTTATTGAGCCGGCCTCCATAATAACTGCTCAATTCTTCCCGCAGGCGTAGGCGGGCTCGCAACAGGCGGGTCTTGACAGCTGTATCGCTCAAACCGAGAACCTGGCTGGTTTCCTGGATGGAGAGACCTTCGATATCGCGCAAAACGAAAACTATTCGCAGGGTTTCCGGAAGATGCTCGACGGCGCGGTCCAGCGCTGAGCGTGCTTCGGCGCTTAGAAATTCTTCCTCCGGAAGACAGCACCAGTCGGTGAATTGGACCGGATCGTAGTTTCGCTCGTCCTCTTCCTCCGCTGTCATGTCGGAGAAGGTGGTTTCCGGACGCCGTTTACGCAACATCATCAACGCTTCATTGGTAGCGATCCGGTAGAGCCAGGTGGACAGGCTGGACCGGCCCTCGAAGGTGTCCACATGCTGGAACGCTTTTAGAAAAGTATTCTGAAGCGCGTCTTCAGCATCTGGGGCGTTTCCGAGCATTTTAAGCGCCAACCGGTAGAGTGGGCCTGAGTAAGCATCCACCAACCGGGCAAACTCGCGCCGGTCTCCACGGCGCAATGCCTCAATGGAAATTTCGGATTTTCCTTCATGCATTAGATGATTGCCCTGTGTAAAAGTTGCGTGGTTTTGGTCCTCTCAAAACGCAGACGCTGGGAACCCCTGCTCCCTTTAAATTATTGGATTTCATTTATTGCAGAGTATACACGAATCCTCGGCTTTCATGACAAAAAACACGGACAAATGTCCAACCTTTTAAGATGTTTGCCACTATGAAGGTTTTCCGGGTTTCGCTAATATCGTATATAATAATTATGAATCTCGAAAGATCTAGTCATCTTGCTTTTTTTGCCGGCCTCCAATCAGCCGATCTTCAGTTGCTGGAGCCTTATTTCGCGCCACAGACATGGGTCGCGGGTACGAAGATTTTTGAGCAGGATGATTATGCCGAATATCTCTATCTTGTGGTGATTGGAGAAGTTACCATTCGCTACAAGCCGCACGATGGGCCGGTGATGACCGTGACGCGTGTCCAGCCGGGCGGTATCTTTGGCTGGTCGGCGGCAATGAATAATCCGGCTTATACTTCCGGTGCAATCTGTACGTTGGACAGCGAGGTCCTGCGTATCCGGGGGACAGACTTGCGGATGTTATGTGACAAATACCCGGACCTGGGAAAGATCATCCTGGACCGGCTGGCAGGAGTCATTGCAGAGCGCAAGCACCGCCAAATGGGCCAGGCCTCATCCATCCTGGCAAGCGGGATGCACCTCCCTGCCAAGGATTGAGGAGCAGTCATGCCTGAATTAAAAGCGGACCCCAAAACCGAGTTGCAAATGAAGGCGCTGGTCGAACAACTGAGCGCCTATATCGAGACTTTTCACGGTGGTGCGGCCGAATTTGTCTCATTTGATGGCAAGGTTTTGAAAGTGCGTTTGGGAGGTGCCTGCCTTGGTTGCCCGCTTTCTCCTGCCACGTTGCACGGCTGGGTGGAAGGGACGGTCCGCCAGTTCTTCCCGGATATTGAAAAGGTCGAGGAAGTCAAATAGTTGCATGTCCGTCCGCACAAGACGGCGGATTTCTTTTTTCGGCATAGATAATGCAGTTAACTACAACAGCCCCTCGCTGCGACACGTGGGGCTGTCTTATTTTAAGAAGAGGACCTACTTGGAACGGACTGCCGAAGCGACCAGGATGACCCCGGCAATCAGCAGGACGCCTATCCAGATATAATCCATTACGCCCAGGAAGGGCATGCCAACCAGGAAGCCCAACAGGAGTAGCACCGCCGCCGGTATGAAGGCCCATTTCATTTTTGCCAGTATAGCCACCAGCACAAAGGTGAGCCCCAACCCGACGAAGAACACGCCTCCGGAATTAACCGCGCCGTATAGTTCGCTCATCACCGCTGTTACTCCCAGCGTGACCAATACCCCGCCCGGGATGATGGCCCACCAGCGCCCTCGCCCGCTGAAATACACCGCCCAAAATCCCAGCCCGATCCCGCCCAGCAAAGCCAGCCCGCCCCAACCGGTTCTATTGAGTAATAAGGAGGAAGCAGCCATGCCGGCCAGGCTGAAACCGGGGATGGCTGCCCACCATTTGGAGCGGTCACTGAAGAACCAGAACAGGCAGATGGCCGCCCCGATGGCCAGGACACCCGCCCATAACAGCGCTATCGCACCTTTCAGTATGCCGGTCTGGTCGAGCAGCAGCAGGATGCCGCCTAAGATCAGTGCCGCGCCAACCAGGATTTGGTAGTCAAATCGCTTCATTGCCATTCTCCTTACTTGACTTCCACCGAGCCGACGCCTGTGTCGATCGTAATATCGGCGCGGCTGGCGGCTGTGGCGTAATCAGCAGATTGGTAAATGCCGCCATCCTGTCGTGGGAATCTGCTCAAGTCAACATTGACCGAAGCAATGCCGCTCTTTACCCGGATGCGGGCAGCCACTCCCGTTGGGACGCGCAAGTTCAGGGAAGACGCACCCGAGTTGATGTCCACCCGCGTATTGCCGGCATTCGCAGGCAGGGTCACTACTGTGCTGCTGGCACCGGTGTCGATATCCAGGTCAACCACTTTCAGGGTCGTCAGATCGAGTGTCGAGGAACTGGCACCGCTGTCTATCTTCAAGCTCAACGGAATTTCGCCGTTGAGGCGGATATCCCAATCCAGGCTTTCGCCCAGGTACCAGGCCCAGAAATGTGGAGAGTTGCGCAGTTTGACCTTCAACTCATCTCCATCCAAGCGGGTGCTGCTATCCACTTCTGCGCCGAAAGTCCCATTAAGCACCTCGGTGGATGATGCTCCGGCCTGAATGGTCAGCCGCCCGGCGCCATGGTCCAGCTTGATCCGGGCAGAGCGGGCGCTTTCCAATGGAATGGAGAGCGATTGCGCCCTTGCAGTAGAGCGCCCCCTGCCAAACGCGCCGGTCAGCAGCCATACCCCCACCAGGATCACCACCCCCGGCCAGAAATACCCGAATATGTCGCCTTTGATCCAGCCCTGCTGGCTGGCGAGCAGCAAAGCTGCCAGCAGGATGAGCACGATCCCCCAGAAAAGATTGCCGCGTATACGCATGGTATTCTCCTTTAAGCACGGCGCAGTACGCCGCGTACGATCAGCCAGATACCACCCAGAAAGAGTAACGTGATCGGTACATACACGCTGTTGACTCCGAAGATGGTCCAGGCATTGAAGAAGGTGCCGAAGATGGCAAACAGGATCGCGCTGACGATCAGGGTGTTCACCCCATGCCGGACCGATGACTTGAAATCCTCTCCAAGCACCCCGGCCATGATACTGCCCACCCCGGTGAAGCCGGGGATCAGCGCCCACAGGTACGCCCAGGATTCCCAGTTGCCGGTGGCATTTTGGTAATATAGAATGCCGCCGATGCCCGCCACGATGCAGGCAGGGATGGCCATCCCGGGTGCCCCGACCAGCAGACCGATTACCAGCAGGGTTGCCCCGCTGAGAATCACCCACATGGGCCAGTCAAACGGCGGCAGTTGGATGAACCTGCCCCAAGCTGGATTTGCCCGGGTGGCAATCAACCATCCAGCCACCAGGATCAGCAAAATCCCCAGGACCAATTGCGTGCGATTTCTCTTTTCCATTCCACATTCTCCTTTAAATAATTTCCTTTTTATCTATGTCCGCCAAATGGCGGAATAAGTTACTCCACGCGCAGTTTGATTCCAAAATATATGATCAATCAAGCATGTAGTAGCGACTTTAGTCGCTGCTCTTACCAAAAATCTATCTTCTCTATTATAGGGTTAACCCGGCCAATCGCGGCTATCCATTGGCTGAAAGGTTGCCATCAAAAAGCCATCCGGAAAAGGCAATAAAAAAACCGCTTCCGCTCGGAACCGGGTCCATGATTTCACAATTCTGGAACGGCCTTTATTGGAAAGCGGCTTTCTATACGGCTTTGCCGGTCAATTCCAGGCTGACCTGCCAGAGTTTTTCAGCCAGGGCCTGGTCGTGGCTGATCGGACTGGAATCGACGGCCTTGCAGTCAACGAAGTATTTCCCGCTTACCCCTTCCACTTCTGGCGAGCTCGCCAGGTAGATGCTGGTCTGCGCCCCTTGCTCGGGTTTCCGGATGAACATCCCGATCACTTTCATGCCAAAGTTGTAGAAAATGCCGTTGTTGCGCGCAAAGCCGGTCGCGATGAAACCCGGGTGCAACGCGTTGGCGGTCACCCCGCTCCCCTCCAGGCGG
>Ga0187873_1001463_pt1 | contig 19565 bp, 20 predicted proteins | sample June2016WEW_16_1_2_FD_133012 | JGI IMG/M metagenome (GOLD analysis project Ga0187873, IMG submission 133012) | Peatland microbial communities from SPRUCE experiment site at the Marcell Experimental Forest, Minnesota, USA - June2016WEW_16_100 | ecosystem: Environmental > Terrestrial > Soil >... | reverse complement strand
ATCGTTTATCCAAACGCAGCCAAAGTGGAGTTCAGCGGCCGCTTTCATGGCCTTGAAGATGTCTTTCGTCCAGACCGAGCTCGCCAAACCGTAGATGATGTCGTTCGATTTCTCAATCGCCTCGCTCATCGTCTTAAATGGCAGTGCGGTGAGAACGGGCCCGAATATTTCCTGCTGAACGATTCGCATGTCTTGCTTCGCGTCGGCGAAGAGGGTTGGCTCGTAATAGAAGCCCTTGCTGTTAGGGGTGGGTAAGCTTGGACGTTTTCCGCCTATGAGGAGTTTCGCGCCCTCTTTAACCCCGCTTGCAACCATGTCTTCGACTTTTCGCCTCTGGGCCTCGGAGATTAGTGGGCCGAGGTCGGTTTCACGTTTTGTTGTGTCGCCAAGTTTGATTTTCTTGACCCGTTCAACGACCAGGTTGAGGAATTTCTGGTAGACGCTTTCCTGAACGTATAACCTCGTGGCCGCAGTGCAATCTTGGCCGCTGTTCACGTAACCCCCCACAACCGCTCCTTCCGCGGCGGCTTCGAGGTCTGCGTCTTCGAAGACGATGAAGGGTGCCTTCCCCCCTAATTCTAATTGCACTCGCTTCACGGTGCCCGATGCGAGTTCCATTATTCGCCGGCCAGTTAGCGTATCACCAGTTAGGCCGACAATATCGACGCCGGGGTGTGTGACCAATGCTTCGCCGAGTGTCGCCCCTGGGCCGGTAACAACGTTCACAACTCCTTTCGGAAACCCTGCCTTCTCAGTTAGCTTCCCGAACTCCAGCGTGGTGAGCGGCGTGACACTAGCCGGCTTTATTACAACCGTGTTCCCGGCTGCGAGCGGCGGAACAGCCTTCCACGCAAGCATCATGAACGGGTAATTCCATGGCGTAATTGTAGCGACGACGCCGACTGGTTCGCGTCTGATAATGCTGGTAGCGACCGCGTTGTACTCCGTGCTCGCCTTGCCCTCGAGGCACCTGGCGGCACCGGCGAAGAAGCGGATGTTGTCAATTGCGAAAGGGAAGTCGCCATCGCGGCTAAGCTTGATAGGTTTGCCCTGCTGCTGGGTTTCGAGAAGCGCGAGACGGTCAACTTCCTTTTCGATTACGTCAGCTAATTTCATAATGAGGCCAGCGCGCTCCGCTGGGGCCATCCGGGGCCACCGGCCTTTATCGAACGCCTCACGCGCGGCATCCACAGCCCTCGCCGCGTCCTTCGCGTCGCCCTTCGGAACTTTAGCGATAACTTCAGTTGTGGCTGGGTTGATCACATCATAAGTGGCTCCACTTTCTGAAGAAACCCATTCGCCGTCAACGAACATTTTGTAAGGTTGAACTGTTACTTCCAAAAGCTGACCCGCTATGTATTCGTTTCATTATTCATAAAGCCCTTCCGTTCCTGCCGGCCGGTTTCAAAAGAAACGTTGCCAAGTCTAATATAGTCATAGAGGACCCTCCACGGGGTTTATGAAAAGTACACAGGTCTTCGCAAGAAAATCTTCCGGCCTCATCAGAGTTATGTCACCATACTCCGCTTTCGCATACAACGTGTTGAACATCGGCGTGATCTTTCCCTGGGTCTACCTTTTGACTTTGGGACTTTGGCCTGACGCCAACGTTCCACTGGGCATCTTGATAACTGGGATTTTCACGACTTTCCTTGCTGTTGCTTACGCTGGCCTCGCAGCGGCGATGCCTCGCACTGGAGGCGATTATGTCTTCCAAAGCCGCACGCTCAAACCATTCATAGGCTTCGCAATAGTAGCAACAATGATTGTCACATTCTTCCTTCAATGGCAAGCGCTTGGGGGTTGGCTAACTGCAATTCTCGGCTTCGCGCCGCTATTCACAGGCCTAGGATTGACGATGAACAGCGCTTTACTGCTCAATCTGGGCATCTGGTTCACAACACCCATTGGAATTTGGGTAACCACAGCGGCTGCATCAACATTCGCTGCATTGATCCTCATCAAAAGCTTCCGATGGTTCGTAATGGCACAGTGGGTCATGTGGTACGGATTCCTTCTCAGCTTCGTGATCATGATCGCCCTCTTCGCCTTGACGCCAACCAGCGTTTTCATTACACGCTTCAACAGTGCAATGGCGATTCTCTCGCCCGGCACACCTGATTACTACCACTACGTGCTGACGGCAGCGACGCAGAACGGCTTTACACCTGTTAGCGGCTTCTCTTGGGCCTCAACGCTCTTCGTTCTGCCCGTAGCGCTCACAAGCTTAGGATGGGTGGGCTACGCGCAAGAACAAGCAGGCGAAATCCAAGGAGCTTCAAGCCTCAAGAACCAGCTATTCATCAACGTTGGCGGTGGCCTCTTCAGCACAGCGTTGATGATGATCCTCGCATACACATTCATCAACACAGTTGGGCAGGGATGGCTCGCAGCAGCTGCGTACGGTAACTTCCTCACAGGAACTGTCAGCATGCCAATCCCACCCTGGTTCAGCAACCTCGCGGCCGTACTAACCGACAACCCATTGCTAGTCTTCCTAATGATCATAGGAATACTGCTGAACGCGGTACAAGTGGTATTCAACGTCATCGTCGGGTGGACTAGAGTTGCAGTGGCCATGTCGATCGACGGCGCCCTACCAAAATTCGTCAGCAGGGTCAACGAACGCACCCACACCCCAGTTGTCGCCCACGTTATCTTCCTAATCTTAGGAGGGTTCGTGATGAGCTACGTTTACAATTTCGTCCCAGGTTACATAAGCCTCACGCTAGCAGTCACTGCAGTAGCGACAGTTTTCTACATCGGCACAGCCTTCGGTGGTGCGATATTCCCCTGGAGTAGGAAAGAAGTCTACGAGAGTTCACCAATCGCAAAGTACAAAGTAGGTAGCATCCCGGTGATTACGATCTGTGGCCTGATAGCCACCGTCTTCAGCATCTGGATGCTCTACTACTACCTAACAATACCAGGCCTCGGAGTCGCCAGCCTAACTTCAGAAGTCATCATGCTTGTAATATTCCTAGGGTGGATCGGCTTCTTCTTCCTTAGGCGCTGGTGGCTGAAAAGGGTCGGAATCAACTTAGACCTAGCATACAAAGAAGTGCCCCCAATCTAGGGGCGCTCCCTCTTTCTTTTCTTTCTACCCTGAAGTGAACTGGTAGCTAAGCACTTTATCCTTCAACAGGTTCACGATTACCCCGCGCAGAAGACCTGACGGATATTCTGACCCAGGGTTGATGCACATCGTGCGCTTAATTTGAGACGCATTCTTTGCTTCGTGAATGTGCCCGCAGAGCATCAATAGTGGTTGCATGGCTTCGATTGTGCTTCGGACCGCGGTGCTTCCCACGGGGATCAAGACTTGTTGACCTCCTTCGACCACTGGTTTGGGGGGATTCGTTGTCGTGTCCAGCTTCGGTGCAATGTCCAAATTCGAATCGAAGGGTGGGACGTGGACGTTGAAGATGCAGCTCGATGGTGCCCGTACCTGGCTGGTGAGGGGAGCAAGCTTGGCCACAATCCCGTCTTCGTTACATTCTCTGGGCGTATCCCAAGGTGTGTAATTGCTCCACCCAAGGCTAAGCATTTCATGGCCACTCTCAAGCGTGACCACCTTTCCATCAACATTCACGAAGTGATCCGTTGAAGCGACGCTGTCGAGAACCTCTTGGCGGTCATCGTTCCCCCCAGTCCAATAACATTTGACGCTGAGAGGGGCGAGATTTTCTTCGGCGAGTTGCGCCCAGCGCGCTAGACGTTCAATGCTCAACTTTTCGAAAAGGCCGGAAACCTTCGCGGGGTCAGCTTCAAGCGTTTCATACTCACTCTGAGAGACCCGGTACGGGTACATGCCCGCATTCATGATGCGGCCCTCCAGGTTCTCTAGGTTCTCAGGTGCCACATTATCAAATTCCTGTCCTTGAAAGTTGAAGTGATGTTTTCCGTTGGAACCCTGTACCACAGGGACAAGGGTTTTGCCGGTAATGTCGCCGCCCATTACCAGTGTGTCCGCCTCGTAGAACTTGGCAGCGCCTATGAACTTTCTGAAGACAATCTCAGATGCGTGGACGTCAGTTGCGAAAAAAATCCGATAAAACTTCCTTTTGCTTTTTTCTTTCCCCAATTTCAAATCAGACCCAAGCCTCAGTTGGACAGGGAAAATAAGGATTTGGAATGTTCCTTTCTTACCTAATGTTGACTGGGTGTGGCCATAATGCCAATCCTCTTATTCGAGGAAATCATGCCTAAAGCTTCGGCACTGTTGCGAGAGTCGTTCTTTGATGGAGAAGGATTTTGAGCGGTTTAGCGTCTACGGGTTTTCAATCGATTACCCAAAGGATGCTCGCATCGAGTTCAACCCTAAGGCCAGACGCGGGGAAGGCGACATAGTTTTCCATTTCCCTGATAAGGTGAAATTTTTCCTCTCATGGGGAGACCTAGAAAAAGCCACGAAAACTTTCGGAACAGTCGAAAAACACGCTGACCACGGCCTTAACAGAGTTAAGAAGGCTGGAAACGTGAAAAGCTTCGAACTAATTTCCCACGATTCACTCAGAATAAACTCGCATGAGGGACCTTACAACCGCGCGAAGTTTGAGGAGATCGCCGTGGGATTTCTAAGCGGCAAGCGAAAAAACCCACGTGAAGCTCATTCCGTTCACGTGCACTGCGCTGAATCGTCAAGGTATTTCGTGGTCTACGCGCTGCTGCCAATTGGCGGAATGACTGATTACGAGAGAACATTTGTGAAAATGGCGAAAACCCTCAAGTGCCATTGAACCAAGAAGAATTGTACTAACCGCTCATAACGCTCCACGGCAACATACACGAATCGCGCTGCTTCTACAAGTGGGGTAGAACCATGTGCTTCAACCCTGGAAGTGAGTACGGGGAAAGGATACTTCGCGGGTTGATTGTTATTTTGAAAGGGCCAAAGATGGAAGCCTACCAGTTCACGTCGGGCTAACGCCCCGAAGGGTACAAATAGCGTAGGATAATTCTTCTCGGGTTCGGCAGGCCACTTGCAATTGGAAAAAGTTCATGACGCTGCTAAACTGGATTCAATGATGAAAGAGGAAGGCCCACGCCTCGTCAGGGAAGGCACGAAACGTGGCCTCCACATGAGGCTTCTAGGAGCAATCGCGTTCCAGTACCATTGCCCAAAATACAGTTTTCTAACCGAAAAGTTGCACCGGCAACTCTCCGACGTTGACTTCGCAGGCTATAATTCTGAAAGGGCTGTGATGGATAAGATGATGCGGGAGTTCGGCTACTCGGATCAACCAATGATTTCAGCGCTGTTCGGGCACCAGCGAATGATTTGGGACAACGCGTCGAACGGGCTTCACGTTGACATTTTCTTCGATAAGCTAGAAATGAACCATGACATACCCTTCACAGGCCGCCTCGAACTTGAAGAGATGACCATACCACTTGCTGACATGCTTCTTGAGAAGATGCAAATTGTTCACATAAACGAAAAGGACATTGTGGACACTATAATGCTTCTGCGAGAACATGCCATCGGTAATTCGGCGACCCCCGAAACTGTCGACGGAAGTTACTTGGCGAAAATTCTTTCAAACGAATGGGGCTTCTACTATACAGTCACTACTAACCTCAAGAAGGTTGAAGACCGACTAAACGTGTACCCAGAACTGACCGAAGAGGATCGAGCGGACGTCTCGAAGAAGATCCGTGAGCTGCTCTCAATTCTGGATAAGCAGCCGAAATCGCTTGCGTGGAAACTTAGAGCCCGAGTGGGGCCGAAGACCAAGTGGTATAAGGAAGTAGAAGACGTAAAACGCTAAGATAACGCCGTCTCCTTCGGGCAGGGTTCGTCTGGACTATATCACACATATCCCACGGCCGTTCGGCATAGGCGCGCACGCTTCGTCGCCGATTTCAATATGTGGTGTTGTTTTATGGGGATAACATATTACTCATCCCTACCGACGAGCAACCGGGCTGCGGCTGCACTATAGTAGATCGATTTCATTGGAACCTCTATGAGATCATGCCAGGCCAATGGCATGGAGGCCTACGCTCTCTCCTCGAATCTTCAAATTCCGTTAACATTTGAGTGAGCCTGTTCCATCTACTCGCCGGTAGAGACTCTCACTGACGCTTTCAAGATGACTACGAGACCAACGATAAGCCTATTTATCGAAGTAGTATGAAAGTTATACTTGTTGAAATTGCAAGAGCCTGAAGTTGCTGTCGTGGGGACGAAAGGCCAGATGGTAATCCCGAGGCAAATGCGGATAGAGTTGAATATTAAACCGAAGACGAAGCTGGCGGTTTACCGGAGAGGAGACAAACTTGTGATAACGAAACTGAGAATTCCTTCATTAGGTCACGGGCTCAAAGAACTGTTCAGGGAAATTGATGAACAGTATAAAGAAAAAAAGAGGCCGACCGAGAGAGAGATACTGAATGAGATCCGGGCATACAGAATGGAGAGGCGGTTGACCTAGGCGCATCAGATGGCAGTCGTTGTCATAGATACAAATGTCCTAATCTCTGCTCTACTAGGTCACGGGAAACCCAGAAGTCTGGTAACTAGGCTGCTGGCAGAACACGCAATAGTCACGTCAAGAGACATGTTAACCGAGCTTGCAGATGTTCTTTCTAGAGAGAAGTTCCTGGAAATAAAGCGCGCGCAGGTTAACGCGTTCCTCTCAATCTTGCTAAGCAAAGCTTCGGTCGTAAGGGTCGAGCATCACCTCAATGTGGTAGCGGAAGACCCAGATGACAACATAGTCCTGAGTACCGCATTGAAGGAAAAAGCCGACTACATAGTCACAGGAGACAAACACTTGCTGAACCTGAAAGAGTTCAGGGGAATCAAGGTCCTCACCGTCAAAGGCATGCTCGACCTATTGAAGGGCCGAATGCTTCATGGTTAGAACAGGGAGAGATGAAGGTGAAGAGGAAAAGAGAACACGGGGCCTCGCCAAGGGAATAGACATCGAGGGCGTCCGGGAAGAGCATGAACGGCTTTAAGGTTGAACGATTCATACGTGTGGATTGAGTATTTTTCGAATGGGCCCTTGGCGAAGAAATATGCTTCTTACATTAAGGATGTAAGCGAGAATAACGCTGTCACGCCAACGGTTGTGATCTATGAGGTCCAAAAGAGGCTGATGGAAGAGAAGAGCGTGAAGAGCGAGCAGATTGCGCTCGAGGCTTACGCAACATCTCCGTCTCTTGATTACTCTGCCGCTTTTATGACAATCTTGTTCTTGTCCGCCAAATATACTGCGACTTCCTGCCCTATTTTGAGGTCAGCCTGTTTCATATCTCGGGCGGGAGTTATATTGATGGGTTTCCAGCCGCGCGAGTGATTTTGCGAATGAGCTTTAGTCTTGGGTTGAGTGACATGATCCTCTGCCGAATCGCATCTGCCTGTTCCATCGTGAAGAGTTCCTCGCCATCGACTGGGCAGCGTAGCGCTTTCACGTTCTTGAGTATAATTCCGAATTGTTCATACATTGTATTCACGGTTTGATACTCGGCGTGATGTTCAGGGCATTTCATGATGACTCACGTCCCTTAGTGATCGTAATCCTAGCGATAAACGATATCCTTGAAGTATGACGTCGTGTGAGCTGCGGGTGTAGCAGTCAACCTGATTTTCACCCCGTTGTTCTTGTTAACATGCTTCATCATTTATCGATGGGTTCGGCACCAAGTCCTGCGAGTGCGCGTTCAGCGTCTCTTAGATTTGCGAGTGCTCGTCTTTGAAGGTTCATGACATCGGAGAGAAGCTCTAGGTTTCGTGCAGCCTTCAAACGCGCACTACGCGAAAGAACGTGTAAATCCGAATAGGGAACAACCGGTTTTTTTCGAACGCAACTTTAAAGCCCAGCTGCCAGAGTGAGAAGGCGAAAGTTTCGGTGAGAAGGATGCAGTTCAGAAGGACAACGATGCTCTTACTTGTAGTATTGCTTGCGTTCTTTATTCGTACCGAGACGCAACCTGCGACTGCGATTGGGATTGGTGGTGGGGGCGGCTTCCTGTATATGAGGAGACGAAAGGCTAAGGCGACTGCGCAGAACGCCCAGACGGGCAAGAAATAGAAAGTTCACAGCATAGAGATCTAGTTGGCTTGGAGCAAGTGATACTTGGCGCCTAGGTGGGCCATTCTCCTACTATTGGTGGCTCTCGCACTCTCATTCGCTGCTCCCCCTGCTTCTGCTCACACAACCGTAGGAGACTTGACCGGAACATCCCCGTACCGAATAAACGATAATGAACTCACAATCCCCGGCGGCAATCATGTCCCCGGCCCCTTAGGATACGTCTGGCCAGGGAGCGGCCTCGACACATACTCGGGGGTAGCCTCCAACCCGCCCGGTTACCAGTCACCCTTCACCAACCAACAACCGCTCCAGGAGGCAGGCGACTCCTACAGCCCCGAAGGTGCCATTCTCACCTCAACCGCCGACCACGACAGTGTGGGTGACTTGATCTTCGCCCTGAACTTCTCAAACCCGAATGCTTTCCCTAGCCCAAGCCGATTCAACTACACGAGCCTAGCAATCTACATCCCCGCGCCTGTCTTCGACGCAACAGGCAAACTAATCCAAGATGGGTTCGAACCTGCCGCCGGAATCAACTGGGATCAAAGCGATAACACCAACATCGTCACCACCATCACCAACGATTATGGCAGCATATTCGTGACCCGAGCAGATATGAACGATCCATTCGAACCCGGCTCATGGATCATATACATCCAAGCGCCACCGTCAGGGATCACGTTCAACTTTAACAAGAACTTCGACAACTGGTATTACATTCGAATCAACCAGATGAAAGCACCTTTCACCGCTGGAAGATACTTTTTCAAAATGTTCCTCAACGACTCTTACCCTGTGCACGACGGTGCGTCCGCTAATTTGATCGCGGGCACGGTGCCGATGGAAAATTGGCCAGTGCTCCTCGTTAAGGGCGAGGTGGACCCAGCCATAATTTCGGGCACGCTTAGGTATGGTGATCTGGACAGCACCCTCTATGGAAAACCTATCAACCTTCCAGGAATGGTCAGAGCGGTTGGAGTCGCAAACGATCCACTGACAAACGAGCCGACGGGTCGGGCAGTTGAAGCACGGGGATATTTTAACGCAACCGCCCAAGGCCACTATGAGATAGAGGGGGTCGCCCCAGGGGTCTATGATATTTACGCTTCAGCGGCTGGGCTTCCCGAACAGAAAATAGCTAGCGATGTTAGGGTGACTCGGGGGCAGTCGCTTCAGCTCGATGGATACCTTAACGTTGGCTTCCAACTGCGAGGTACAATATTTTCGGAACTAGGGTTTGGCGAAAGCTCGTGGCCCGCCCAACGACCGATCTCGGTAATCATTTACAATAGCAAATCCTACGACGTTCCAAGCATCGAGACTGAGTCCCCCATCAACCTCACCGTTCCACCCTATACATCATACGTGAACGGAAACACCTACTTCTCAGCTACAGGTTTCAGCGGGTTAATTTCAGGGGTGACAGGTCCGAAAAAGGCCGCATTCCCTTGGGAAGGCCCCACAAGCTACTATACATACACGAACCCAAGCATCAAAGATCCCTTCGGGTTGTTCAATGGCGTGGGCCCAGCTCAAGTCTGGTGGGTCGACCCCCGTGGCAACCTCGATCCCAACACAGGTCTAGGTTCATCAGTGTCGGAGTTCACTTTCCAATTCGGGTCGGAGGGCGTCTATGGTGTGCCAACGAGATTCTCAGGAATGGTTCCCGAAATCTTCGCCACATGGACGGACAGCCTAAGCCCCGGAACATACTACATTCGAGTCTTCCTGAATGGATATGTCCAGACTACTCCTGATGGGGAGACATTCGTGGATTACTCGTTCACAGTCCCAGACATCGGCCCCTATAACACATTCATACCAATCGACCTCATACGATCATGCGGTATCAACGTTACAGTCCACTTCCATGACAACCCAAGTACGCTTGTGGAGGGTACGATAGGAGGTCCTGACCCAGCACGGTATATGATAGCGGAAGCGTTCGCGCGAGATAACTCGCTGGCAGCATTCAACTTCACAGAAGTCTCTTCCTCAAAGTCTGAGATGTCTATACTGCTCAACGGTTTGGGAATGGCAGGGGATCCACTCCACGTATCCCCCTTCGACCCGAGAGCACCAATCAAGTATTCCCTCGCCAGGTACAGGGGCGAATACGACTATGGGCTCCCAACCGATACTTACACGGTCCGCGTATTCATGAGGGGCTACATTCAGGCCCTTCCACCAGCAACGTCATTCGACGAATTGGACCAACCACTATCGGTAAGCATCTCGGTTGGCAGCTGCCTCCTGGGAGCAAGCACCCACATGTACCGAGGCGGCAGCATCAACGCGTCCGTGACATCTACCGATTGGGAGAGGCCGCGGGTCGAACGGAACTGGGTGTGGAACAACACATCCGTAGATGTTCTAGTGTACGACATTTCATCCCGGAACTTCATAGATGTAATCAACTTCTGGAACGCTAAGATTGAGCAATGGTCGATACCGACTCAGAACTCAATGTTCACAAACCTCCCGTGGCCAGGTTGGCTAACATCATACGGGCCCGGTTCCAGCTACCTCATGACAAACGGAAGCGTATTCGTCGACAGCCTCGGACCTGACTTGCCCAGCGTAGCCTCCACAGACCCCGCCAATACCATGACGACCTTTGATTTCCTCCAGGAAAAGATCCACGAAGGTTTCCTGTTCAATTTCACCTACTACAGACTCCCCTCATTCAGATCGAACTTGGCAATTTATCCGGGAACGTATGCGCTGAACGGTTGGACGTATGGGTATGTGCAGGGGAACGTGGTCACGCTTGGCGACCTTGGCAACGTTTACGTGTCCGTCCCATGGCTCAGCCAAATGGCTGACATAAACCTCAACCTCATAGTCGGGGTAAACCTGACAGTAAGTGTTCTCTTCGAGACTGAGAAGATAATCTCTGGGACACCCTACAATATGTCTGTTAGGTTTCGCGTATTCGACGATCAAGATAGGCTTGTAGCCGCAACAACCCTATTCACATCAGACGCCGGTATACTGCTCCCCTCATCAAACGTTGGCTTCTTCGCGAACGGAAGGAAACTCATTAGCCAAGCGCTCCCCGCGGGAACCACGCTGCTAACCTACAGGGATCTTGCTGGACTCTTCAGCTACGTGGAACCGAGCAGCGCAACGTCCCGCATCCAGAGCGTCACTCTCTTCCCCCGCGGACTTCTCCACGGAATATGGGGTAGCGGCGCATCCGTAGGCAGCTACTACGGATCCTGGACGGTGATGGTTGACTTCGTGAACTGGTACCGGCCCGCGGTCGCGTACCCACCCCCCCCAGCCCTCCTTCAAGGCGAATCGCCCTACTTCTTCCCATACAACCATCTTGGACCCTACGCGCAACAAGGATACACCCCCATATACACTCTCATCCTAAACGCTCCTCTCAGCGGCGAAGCTTCAGCCGAGTTCGAAGTTGACAGACGAGGGTACATTCAAGGAATTATACTTGGAATGAATTGGGACGATCAAACCAGAACGATGAGTTGGGTAACCGTGGAGATTGTGGACAGTTCCGGGTACCAATATTACTGGTATACATGGGACGGATGGTTTGATGGCTACCTAAACCCAGGAACCTACCAGGCCACAATTACCGAATGGAACCATAACGAAGGCCACCAGCAAATAATGTTCACGCTTAACGTCAACCAAGGAGAACAGAATGATGCACTCAACTACATTCTGGAAGAAAGCCAAATGCCAATACCTGAACTCCCAGCGATTCCCCTAACGTGCGAAAAATTCCTCTGGTAGGAATATTACCGAACCCACGACATAGTGGGTTCGTATCCCACCATTTACCAGAATGCCAAGAATAACGATTCTGAATATGGATAGCTCCGATATCAGGAACGATATGCGCTCGGTGGAAGGGACGCGCTAATTTTGGTGAGCTCAGAGTTCGAAACCTTCGATAAGGAACTGATCCGGCTTCGTAGGATTGAGCATGGTCGCCGCAAACTAATGATTCATTCCGCGTAAGTCGCACAATTAGGATTACAATCAATTAACGGAGCGAAGACTTGACGGAGCCTTCCATGTTTAGTCTATTTGTTTGTGGTTTTGTCCGCTATTTCTTTCGCGATTTGTTCCTTTGTTTTGCCTTCTGTGGTTATGCCGAGGCTTTTCGCGGCGACTAGAAGAGGGTCCTGCTCGGTCTCCTTTGTTGTTGAGGTTGTGGAGCTTGTGATTGATGATATTTCCTTGGTGCTCTTCTCGAACTCTTTCTTTGCCAGGCCGATTGATCTGGCTAGCTCGGGGAGTTTCTTTGGGCCCCAAAGAAAAACCACCAGTATGACCCCGACTACGACGAGCCACTCATACCCAATTAGTGCCATTGGGCTTCAACAAGAGTAATTTTCCTGTGGGCTGAATATAAGGAAAACTGAACTTGAACTCAAAGAGACGCGTGCACCGCTTGCGTTTCAGAGCAAGAATTGAGCAGGACTTGACTATGGCTTAAGCGTTGCCCCGGTTGCTGGGGTTACAACGACCCAGAATGCCTCCCAACAATTAGTGAGTCAGTCGGGCTGAGCGCTTTCGTAACGTAGCTCAAGAGACACTCTTGATAAAGTAGATTCGTGTACACACTCAGAAGCGTTGCCGTCGAGGCCTTGGAGAAAAACTGAAACCTCAACCCGACCCTACTGCGAGCGAAACTGTGGCAGCCTACTTGACCAGCATCTCGGGCAACTATGACCCGAACAATGTTTGGGTTTACAACGATTTATGGGCGAGGGCTACGGGTTCAACGAGCCTTACGCCGGGCGAAGCGATATGGTTTCTGGTGACTTCCAGCTACGCTGAAGCCCTAGTGCAACAGCACTGGAGGCTGAACAATTGAACAATTGACTCGTTGCTCAGCCTACCGAGGCAGAAATCGAAATGTCGCTAGCATTATCAGCGTGGACGGCCCATGGTGTAGACATGAATTCGAGCGAATTGGATCAGTTGCTCAAAGGCTATCTTGAGGCTAAGTTTGGGGCGGCTCTGGATTATTTTGCAATTGAGGGTCAGATGTCCCCTGACGCGACGGGCGATATGGGTGTCACGGGGAACTACCGAAAACATGCTAATGAGAAGAACTTCTACTTCACGGCCACGGTCAACCTTACCTCACACGTAGTGCGGAATATGCAAGAATATTGAACGTGCAGCGTGCTTCCTCGATCAAAGCAATTAGTTAACTCGTGAAAAATGGAGTTCGTTTTGAGCTAATTGACCCGGTGAAACGGGGCAGGGGTCCTCGTCCTTATACTTAGCAACCCACCTTAGGACCACGAAGGACGTAGTGATGATGACTCAAGGAAGATGCAAGAAATGCGGCTCCCCTGTCTACTCTATCGGATTACCCTCAGCCGAGGGTCTTTGCGTTACATGTGCCAGAGTAGAGGCCGCCAGGAAAATGAGTTTCAGCATTGAGTGAACACGGCGTGTTTTGCAGTAAAAGTCTGTGTTGAATCTGAAAGCGCTTCTCGTAGAGTGCATCGTCCCTCGTACTAAACCTCGAATTGATGAAGTCAGCGACATAGCGAAAGCTGCGGGTTACAATGTGGTCGGCCAAGTTGTACAGCATCGTGACTTCGTGGATTCCGCATATTGCGTAGGCGAAGGAAAAATCGGGGAGATCGCCAAGACCGTAGCAAAAGATTCAATCGAGGCAGTAATCTTCACTCGACAGCTTTCGGCGGGCCAAATATTCAGAATCAAGAAGAAACTCGGCGAAGCAACCCATGTTCTCGACAGAAACTTATTGGTTCTAGAAGTGTTCGAGAAACGCACCGCCACACCAGAAGCAAAGCTGCAAATCGCATTAGCTAGGTTGCGGTACACGTTTTCCTGGGGCAGAGAATCCATTCGAATGCGCGGCATCATTAGCGAACAAATGGGACGGGGCGGCCCGGGCCGGTACCCATACGAAGCCTACGAGGCCATGTCGCGCAAACGAATAAGCAAGATCGAAGGCAAGCTCCGCGATATGAGGTCAAGGAGCGGGCGCCTTCGCGAACAGCGAGGAAAGGCTGGTTTTCGAATCGTATCCTTAACAGGTTATACACAAAGCGGTAAGACTACGCTATTCAACAGGCTCGCGTCAGAATCGAAGGACATTGGCTTGGGACCCTTTACGACGCTCTCCACATTTGCCCGAAAAGTCTCCCTGCACACAAAGGGAGACTCTGCTGATTCCTTCATCATGATTGATTCAATTGGGTTCATCGAGGACCTCAGCCCCCTGCTGCTAAGGGCCTTTCACACTTCATTGAATGAACTCGCAAATTCGGACCTAATCCTCCTCTTCGTTGACGGCAGCGAGGAAATTGAAACAGTAGTCCGAAAGGTCACGGCATCGCATGAGGTAATGACTAAAGAAATCCACGGCGTTCCCGTGCTGATCTGCATAAACAAAGTAGATCTAACTACACGTGAACACCTGGACAAGGTACTCGCGGAGACTCGCAAGGTATTCGAAAAGGATGAAATGCTGGAAATAAGTTCGAAGACAGGAGCTAACCTACAAACCCTCCTACAGAAGATTTCTGAGAAGCTAACGCCAGCGGTTCCAGTAACGTCGGTAGGATGATGGGGAAACAAGTCGGAGGCAAACTCGTCTTACCTAGGACAGAGAATTCCCCATCCTAAATTACGTTTGCAATCTCCCAAGAAAATCTAATAATTGTTTGTTGAATTCTTTGGAATTCTCCAAGTTGCTCATGTGCGCGGCGTTAGGGATCACATGAATTTCAGAGTTTGGAATTTTGTTGCGCATCTCTTGCGAAGCTGAAGGGGGAGTAAGCGCGTCATGTTCGCCCACAAGAATGAGCGTTGGAACCTTAATGCCTGACAGCGCCTCAGTTGTTTCTGTTCTACTCGCTAGAGCCAACAATGCTCCGCATATGCCGAGGGAAGAATTCGACTGAATTACCCTCCTAATCTTCTCAACCACAGCCTTGTTGTTGGCAAAGGTCTGTGGAGCGAAGACAGACTTAACGAAGCCCTCCGCGTAGGCCTTGACGCCGTTGGCTTTGACGGATTTGATTGCGGCCGCACGCTTTAACTTGGCTTCATTGGAATCCGCCTTAGCTTGCGTGTCAGCAAGAATCAAACCCCGAACCCGCCCAGGGTTTCTCTCAACGGTCCTTAGCGCAATGTATCCGCCCATCGATAAACCGCAAAGCACTGCTGTCTCAATCTTCAGGTGGTCAAGCAGCGCGAGAAGGTCGTCTACAAAGAATTCAAGCGTATACTGACCATCGCCAACGCCGCTCTTACCATGCCCACGAAGGTCGTAAGCGATAACTCGAAATCGTTTCTGCAGGGCTTCAATTTGCGGATCCCACATTTCATGACTGAAAGGAAAACCGTGAATGAGAACAATAGGCGTAGCCTTAGAGACACCTACATCAACGTAGAAAATCTCACCGCCGTTTACAACCGCTTTCATTTAGCCTCTACACATCGTGTCCCATATCTCTCAAAAGCCGCTCTGTTTTGAAGCCTTGGGTTGGACGCTGGTTCGACGGGTTCAATGTTACAGCTACTGCGGAGGCTGCTGTCGAGAGAAGGATAATGAGCAACAATCAGGCGGTATCACAATTAGAAAATCGACGTTTAGATTATTATCAGTCGCTGAGAAAGTTAGTTCGGTTTCCACTCGTTGCTCAGGGTCATAATGCACATCGATATGGATGCGTTCTACTCATCCGTTGAGCAGCGCGAGAACCCAGGCTTGCGCGGTAAGCCAGTCATAGTGGGCGCAGACCCGAAAGGGAGAAAAGGCAGGGGCGTCGTCGCCGGCTGCTCATACGAAGCCCGAAAGTTCGGCGTACACTCCGCCCAACCCATCTCCATTACCTACCGGCTATGCCCAAACGGCGTCTACCTCAGGCCAAACTTCACCCTCTACGAACAGGTCTCAGAGCAAGTCATGCAACTGCTAAAACAGTTCACGCAGAAACTTGAACCTATGAGCATCGACGAAGCATTCATGGATGTTTCAGAAAAAGTCACGACCTTCGAAGAAGCGGCTGCGTTAGCTAGGCGAATAAAGGATGAAGTGAAGGGGAAAGCTCAGCTCACTTGTTCAGTGGGCGTCGCATCAAACAAATCAATCGCCAAAATCGCCTCGGACTTCAAGAAACCAGACGGCCTAACCATAGTTCCACCAGAGAAAGTACGCGAATTTCTATCTCCGTTACCTGCAGGAAAGATTAGCGGGGTCGGTAAGAAGAGTTCTGAGATTCTTGAGGGGATGAGTATCAAAACGATTGGGGACCTAGCCGCAACCTATCCCGGCAAGTTGGTTGAGGTCTTCGGTAAGTACGGGACGCGCCTTTGGCAGGTGGCCAACGGCGTAGACGACGAAGAAGTAATCACATCTTACCCAATCAAATCCATCAGCTCCGAAACCACCTTCGAAGAAGACGTAGCCGACCGGGGAAAGGTAATGGAAGCGTTTGCTTCTCTGATCGATGAAGTCCACGCTCGGGTCCTGTCCCAGAAGATGCTTTTCCGCACCGTCGGCATCAAGGTACGCCTCGAAGACTTCACAACCTTCACTAGAGCAAGAACCCACACAAGGTACACCGACGACAAAGCCGTCATCCTAGAATATGTAAGGAAACTCTTCCGCGAATTCGAGAACAATCCAGAGAAAATTCGTCTGGTGGGCGTTCGGGCAGCCAACCTAAGAAAGGTTGACTTGGAGCAAGAAACAATTCTAAACTGGGCAACACGCTAACTATTGACAGCTGTTCCCGCTTCTACTATCCTCCAGTTTCTTGCGCCCTAAATGGTCTGTTCATGCCGCGAATCAGCCTGCCTGCTACGTACAGGCAATAAGCCCCAAAGATAGCGGCTAACCAAGGAAGAAACGGTGCCCCGAACCCCAAGAACGGTGCTGAATCAATTACAACAACGGGGTAAACAAATGACGTTAATGGAACATGGAACACAATGAAAATCAGGACGATAATCGAGCCGAGAAAATACGCACCGTATTCGCGCAGTTTGAAGCCTTTCGAAACGCCTGAAAAGACCATGAGCACGAGCAAAGTCTCGACGCTCTGCTCGCTCAACCAAGGAGTAAGCAGCATATAGATGGCGAAGGTTAAGAGAAGGCTGTCGAAGAAATCGCTGATCTTAGAAAACCTTCCTCGAAAATAAAGGAACAGCACACAGCCAGCGACCCCAGGTAACCAAAGTAGTCTGACCAGAATGCTGTCGTAAATGTTCGAAACTGAAAACGGGCCTATCTGTGTCACACCGATCGCTGGAAGAAGGGAGAGTATACCTATGGGGGCAACCCCCCCGGGGCTCCTTGCGACTTGGGCAATGAGTACGATCAGAAGGCCGCCCAAGTCCCAACGAAAGATCAGAAACGGAAAAATGACCACAAGGAATACGGCAGCAATCCCCGCAAGGAAGCGAAGGGTCTGTTCAATTCGATCTTTCTTGATTAGGTAAATCAGGCAAACCGGTAGGAAAAGGACTGGATACAGTTTCAGGGTGATGCTCAGTCCCAGAAGTATTCCAGCCCACGCATATTGTCTCCGCCTAAGCGCGACCACAACCAGAACAACCAACAATGCGACAATGTTGTCCATCATACTCCAGACCACCCCAACCATTACCGTATACGGGTTGAACAGGAAGAGTTCAGCGCGGGCAAGGGCTGAAAGGCTATGGTGATTATTCTGACGAATCAAATTCGAATTCGTCTGTGGCGAAAAAATCATCATTAACCATGCGAGAGCGATGTCGCCAAGAATTATTGGAAGTTTAATGAGGAAAATGTAGGAAAAAACGTTGGCTGGCATAATTAGCTGGGATAACTTGTAAGCTACGCCACACCAATAGGCCCAGAGCGGAGGATAACCCAGGCTCGGGTGGAGGGTATAGGGTGAGGTCAGATTCGCTACATTTCTACCAGTTGCTATCCAGATACTGAGGTCATAGGGATGCCCTGTAAATGGAGCGATTAGTATTCGACCTAGGATTGCCGCAAGAAAAACCGGTAAAGCGACCCGCATGCCCTTGTGATTCAAGTCATATCTCGTCTGATTCGTGATCTGAGACATCATAAAATGGTTGAGTCCATAATCTGAGCCACTTATCTCGCTCCTACTGTCTGACTTTTGACAGGTCTATCCTCTGCAACTCACCACGCAGCTGCTCTAGCCAAGGTGTGAACTGTTCTCTTCCTGGGCATACTATCCGGAGACGTCCGTCGGGCAGAATCGTAATGCTCCCGTTCTCTTCGGTCTTTAGCGGTATGAAGACGGACTCTCGATGCACGTTCAATGAGTCGGTTATCTCGAGAACTTTGAGGACCTGTTCCGGGCGTATTGCGCTCATTCTTCTTCGCCGCAAACCTGTAATCGGTAAATTATTGGCGTATGGATGGGATGCGATGCATTTAGTCTACTTATCGCACTATACCTGCCCTGCTAGTCTATATGCTAAACATAAGACGCTACTTTCGACCTAACGCCCCTTGCGATACTCATGCAAGTGCAACACGCGGATCGGAGGGTAGACTCTCTAAGCGAAGTGTTCCTCGAGGACGTTTACGCCATACCCGGCGGGGAGAAGGTTAAGGAATGCATTCAATGCGGCACCTGCAGCGCCTCCTGCCCCACGAGCTACGCGATGGACTATACGCCACGAGAGGTCATCGCAGCGCTTAGGGCCGGAATGCTTGACCGTGTTCTGAAGAGCAACACAATCTGGCTATGCGCCTCATGCTACTCCTGCACCGTCAGGTGCCCCTCAGGAATCAAACTAACAGACGTCATGTACGAGCTCAAACGGCTCGCAATCGAGTTCAATCTCGTTCCGAAGAATGTCAAAACACCAATGGTATCGAAACTGTTCGTCAGCATCGTCGATAAGTACGGCCGAATATCAGAAACCGAACTCGTTAGCAAATTCATGATGAAGACAAATCCCCTTTCCATCGTCAAGATGATTCCGCGGGCATACAAGCTCTTCATGCGTGGTAGACTACCACTAATTCCTCACCGCATCAAAGGAACACGCGACTTACGCAAGAGCACTGAGATGCTTGTCTCAGGAGTGCATGCGGGAACAGCCGCAAAGGGGGCGCAATAGAAAGTTGCAGTCTCAGGTTCAATTCTCATACTACCCGGGTTGCTCGGTCGAAGGAATGAACAAAGCCTACGATAAGGCCACCCGCGTGGTGTGCAAGGCACTCGACATCAACCTAACTGAGCTAACTGACTGGAACTGTTGCGGCGCCACCTCATACATGGCCATCAATGAACAGAGGGCACACCTTCTCTCAGCAAGAAACTTGGCGTTGGCGGAGAAAGAAAAGAAAGACCTAGTCGTCGTCTGCCCCGCCTGCCTAACCACTCTAACCAAGACGCACCGCTACATGGGCGAAGATCCGAAACTGAGGCGGGCGGTCAACGCAGCCCTGGGCGCTACGGGCATGCAGTATCAGGGAGGGGCGAGGGTTAGGCACCTCCTCGAAGTGATCGTTAACGAGGT
>Ga0187873_1001457_pt1 | contig 19609 bp, 12 predicted proteins | sample June2016WEW_16_1_2_FD_133012 | JGI IMG/M metagenome (GOLD analysis project Ga0187873, IMG submission 133012) | Peatland microbial communities from SPRUCE experiment site at the Marcell Experimental Forest, Minnesota, USA - June2016WEW_16_100 | ecosystem: Environmental > Terrestrial > Soil >... | reverse complement strand
GCGTTACCAAACTCACCAATGATGCTAATATGATTATCGACGCCATCTTCGGAACGGGGCTTATCGGGGCACTGCGCGATGAATACAAACGGCTGATTGAGAGCATAAACGGACTCGGATGCCCAGTTCTATCCGTTGATATACCCTCGGGTATGGATTGCGATACGGGGCTGCCGTTCGGCGCGTCGATAAAGGCCAATTGCACCATCACCTTCGCCGCGGTCAAAAAGGGATTTGTTTTCGAAAACGCCCGAGCATATACGGGCGATATATTCGTCGCCTCGATTGGAGTCGAACCAAAACCCGACTTATCATAGAACGTGGTTCTTAAAACGCCCCGGGATTGCCCGACATCGTCTTGTACCCGATAAAATACAGGAACCTCTCCGCATTCATAATCGGTATCGACAACGCCTGCGCCTGGCTCTGAATATCCTTGTAGCCGGCCGCCTGCTGCACCGCACGCTCGTATTTCTCCATCGCGTTGGGATACTTTTCCGTCTCCTGCATTGTCGGCTTCGACAGCACCACGGGCGGTGTCCCCAGAATCACATAATCCGTATTCACGGTTACCGTGTCGGCAACCTTGCCGCCCCACTTCTCCACCAGGTGGCGTATCTTCGCGACAGCGTCATCATCAATCACGCCGCTGCCGCTGAGGTCGAAATCGCCCGCAACCACAAAAGTATTCGCCTTTGTCGGCGACCAGATAAGATTCGCGATTATATCATCCGCCACAATCGGGTTTTTCTTGTCGGAACGAATAATCCTCGCCGCCGAGAAACTGTCTCCGATGTTGTAAACCTCTATCTCCGCCTTTCCTTTGCCATCCCTCGGAATCGGCTGCCCCCTGTCGTAAACCGCAAAAGTAAGCCCGCGGTAAATATGGTCATTAGTGCCAAGATTAATTTGCACAGTTTTGGCCTGGTTATCGACCAGAATTATCTTTCCATCCGGCTCAAACGCCTTTATCTCTGTGTCCGGCGGCGGCTGAACGGGCCACACGCTCTCTTTTAATATCTTCTGGATGCGGTCTTGGGCCGTCTGAAGCTCCGCCTGGCTCTTCAATAACTGCTTGTTCATTTCCTCCCGGCTGGTTCTTTCCTGGTCGAGCTTGCCATACAGGTCTTTAACCTGCTCATCACTCTTTTTCTCGAGCAGCGCCTTCAGCTCATCATAGCCCGTCCGAACATTGTCAAACTGCTGCTGTAACTTGTCCTTTTCCGCCAGCAGCGTATTCTCTTTTTCCATACTGACTTTTTTCGCATCGTCAAACTGCGCCTGAAGGTTATCAAGCTGTTCCCTTGTGGCCGCCCCAGATGCTTTGGCATTTGTCAGCAAGGCGTTCAGTTTGTCCGCCACCTGAAGCAAAGTCGAATTCGGGTCAATGTCGTTCATTTCAGGATATTGTTTCGCTACCGCGGCAATTATTTCTCTTACCTTCGCCGTCGTCTCGTTAACCTTAACCTCCGCCGATTTATCGCCCGGCAAACCAGGCACTATCAATGACACCGCCTGGTCGAGATAGTCCGTCATCGCCTTCAGTTTGCTCTTGCCGAATTGTTCGGAGCCGACGATGGCGCTTACCTTCTGCTGCTCAGCAGGACTGGCAAACTCCCCAAGTCGCTTTTGTGCTGCCTCGGCAAGACCCCTCTGTTCTTCGAATTTTAAATAGTAGATTACCCCCGCCGTTGCTGCTATAATAAACAGCGTCACAAATGCTATCAGGGCGTAAAGGGTACTGTCAGTCGCACTCTTTTTGCCGATTGGCATAACTGCAACTCCTCAGAAATTAGTAAAAAACCTTGGTTTTCAAGGCCTATAAGCATTATATTATCGTCAGAAAGTTACCCAAAGTCAACAAAAAAACCGGCTTAGAGTAAATCTGGGCAAGAGCTGCCGGCTTTGTGAATTGGAACGGTGATTATGGCAATTGAGCGATTACAAAAGATATTATCGGCCTCTGGCGTCGCGTCACGCCGAAAATGCGAGGAAATAATCCTCGAAGGCCTCGTTTCCGTAAACGGCAAGGTCGTTGATACCATCCCCGCATTTGCGGACCTCGACAAGGACACAATAATCGCGGCAGGCAAACGAATTAAGCCCCAGCCCAAGATTTATTTCCTGCTAAATAAACCCAAAGGCGTCATCTGCACCAATTTTGACCCGCAGGGCAGGACTAAAGCAATCGACCTTATCCCAACACGCCATCGAATCTTCTGCGTTGGCCGGCTCGACGTCGATACCCCGGGCTTGATTATCCTCACCAACGATAACGACCTCGCCAATCGCCTGACCCACCCAAAATACGGCATCACCAAGACCTACCTCGCCGAAGTCAAAGGACGAATCGAGGGCGAACACATCGAAAAATTAAATAAGGGCATCTGGCTTTCCGAGGGCAAATCCTCCCATACCGCAGTCAGGATATTAAAGCGGGGACATCAAAGCTCGCTCATCGAAGTCAGCATTACCGAACGGCTGAACCGTGAAGTCCGAAGAATGTTAGCTCGCGTGGGGCTACCCGTAAAATCCCTCAGACGAACCGGCATCGGCAAAATCTCTGACCGCGGCCTGGGCATAGGCCAATTTCGACTCCTCACACACTCCGAAGTCAACTACCTGCGAAAATCCACCGCCGATAAAACACCCAGCTAAGGCGGCAGCGTAACTTCATCGCTTCCGCTGAAAGTGGCGAAATCGATATCGAAGTCCACGGTGCCAGAATCGATAAAATTAGTATTTTTAATAGTCAGCGAAAAGGTGCACTTGCTGAAATCGAATGTTGCAGTGGCAATCCCTATAAGGGTAGCACCATCATATAATTTCACCTTCGAGCAGGTGAATTTGCGTTTGACTTTGTCGAAGTTATCGGCCGGTATCGTAAAGGTATGTGAGCCAACGGTAATATCAAGCGGATTATTAACCAGATTCGTATCATTAACATTTTTATCGGAGAACCCGCCGCGGATAGCAACTTTAGTAATGTTGTAGGTGTTCCTGTCGCGTGTGAATTTCGACTTATCGACCCGCAGAGAATCTTTGACGCCCATTAACAGCTTTATGGGTATTGGTCTTCTGCCGTTGACGATTGTCTCATCAATTTCTGTCGTGCCGGTGTAATCACCCACATTTATATCGATTGTCAGCGGACATTCCAAACCGGACAGGTTGATGTTGCTCGCCGCAAAAGCGAATTTGCCCGTCTTCACATTATAGCTGAATGACTTCTTTATGCCGTTTGCGGTCCCGCAATAGTCGAACCTGCCTCTTTTCCATGTCTTGTTGTTAACATGGAAGGTTATAACACAGGGGTCCATATCATCAGAACTAATGGTGACCTTGACAAAATTGGTGTTGCCGGAACTCTTAGCTTCATCGAAGACATTTGATGTAGCGGTCATCCGGCCCGAAATTGATATGTAATCAGTATTTCCCGCCTTAACAACGCACTGGGAGATGACCAGCGGGGCCCCGGCGAGTTTCGGATAATCGAATCCTTCGCATATAGTCCAGATGTCGTTAAGCCCATTGGCGGTTTCGCCGACGAAGTCCCAGCCGACGAAGCTGCTTTGCTTTTTCATAAGCGATTCTGTCAGCGGTGTTCCGAGTCCGTTATCGGGTCCGCTTGTGATAAGAAAATAGCTGCTGACGATACTGCGGTAGCTACCCCCTATCAAACCGCCGACATAAGAAGATTCAGAAGAAGAAACGCTGACCGAACCAGTCGAATAGCAATTGCTGATCTCGTCTTCGTTATCCCCCACCAAACCACCGACAACATAATAATCAGCAGAACCGCTGACCGAACCCATTGAATAGCAGTTACTGATAGGTCCATCATTATACCCCACCAAACCACCGACTTCAAGAGAATCAGAGGAATCAGAAAAATCAAAAGAACCGCTGACCGAACCCGTTGAATAGCAATTGTTGATATGGCCTTCGTTATACGCCACCAAACCACCGACATAAGGAAAATCATAGTCATCAGGAGAATCAATAGAACCGCTGACCGAACCCGCTGAATAGCAATTGCTGATACTGCCGTAGCTTTCCGCCACCAAACCACCGACATTACCAGAACCGCTAACTGAACCAGTTGAATAGGAGTTGCTGATACTGCCGTAGCTTTGCGATACCAAACCGGCAATTTCATAAGAACCGCTAACCGAACCAGTTGAATAGCAGTTGTTGATATCTCCTTCGTTATCCCCCACCAAACCGCCAGCATCAGACACATAGTCACCACCTGCGATATCACCAGTGGCATAGCAGCGAATAATGTCAGAACCAATATTATATCCTACCAGACCACCCATAGCCGAGGAGTCGTCTCCGACCGACGACACATCACCCATTGCATGGCAATCACTGATAGTTCCCTCATAAGCAGAGCCAACCAGGCCGCCAATACTGTATGCGTTTTCTCCGCCTGTAATAACAACTGTAGAATAACACGAGTTTATATTGCCAACTTCATTGTGTCCCACAAGACCGCCGACATCCCATGCATTATCTGCCACCACAATAGTGCCCGTTGAGAAACAATTTGTGATATTACCTTCATTGTTCTCGCCCACCAAAGCAGATATTCTTTGTGATTGAGCACCTGTGATAATGCGAACATTTTGCAAGCCCAGATTTTTTATCTGGCTATTCAAACCATTGGATCCAAAAAGACCTAAATAATCGGAATAATCGCACCTTACTCCATTAGTGTTTATTGTTAAATTATAAATTTTATGCCCTGCGCCATCGAAGACGCCGGTAAAAGGTGTTCCGTCAAAATAATCGTTTGAATTGTCGATATCAGGTGCGATTACCGCTGTAGTAAATGTACCGCATGGCCCCAAGTCAATATCTTTCGTAAGGACAAAGTAAGCATCGTAGTCGTTGGTGTCCGCTGCCAGTTTTAGAAGGTCAGATGTACGGGCAATTCGATATGGATTAGTGGCTGTACCTGAGCCGCCGGAGTATTTGGCAAAGCAAATTTGTCCAAGTAAAATTACTGATACAAATAAGGTAACAAACGTTCTGTTGCGTATCCCTGCTCTTTGACTCATTTAATCTCCTCTAAGCATTGCTACCAAACCGCCAAAATCATACCAAAAGGAGACCCCTATTTCAACCCCAAAAACCACTAAAGCCCTGACTATAAAGCTGATTTTCATAAACAGGGTAATTGGGATATGCTTGGCAGGGTTTGTTTATACTGGTCAAACAGAAATATCACGCCGAATTCAATCAGGGCAGCGTAACCACATCGCTTCCGCTGAAACCGGCAAAAGCAATGGAAAGTTTTTACTCAATCGACCAATACTTTTTGAATATTGGAATATTCGGTTTCGCCGGATGCGTTTTTTGCCTTTACCCTGTAATAGTATGTTACGCCCTTCTGGACGGATTTGTCAGAAAACAGCTTTCTGCTTTTTGCCGCATCCTCGATATTTTTTCCGACCAGTACCCAAGGCCCGCCCGGATTTTCCGCACGCTCAATATCATATCCGTTTGCCCCGGCAGAGCCACGCCAGATGATATCGTCAGCCGATTTAATTTCCAATAACACCGGAGCCGGCTCCGGTATTGGCACAGCGGGAACAGTCATCCCGCGAATCTGATACGCTTTTTCTCGCAGGACGCGCAATAAATTTCGCTCATCAATTTCATCACCCGATGAAAAGCCGGGCCAGTGATAAGAGGCATAGCCCCCCGATTCATTATGAAAATAGAACCCGCCATCCCTGCGATGCGAACGAACGCCCCACAAAAGCGCGCCCGATGTGCCGTTTCGAATGACCTCATCCATAAACGCGGTCAGAACATCCGTAGGGCCCATGCCGAATTCGTCGGCAATCATGACCTTGTTGGCTGCTTTTGCGCGCTGCTTATCCATCCTGCACAACAACGCCAAATCAGTGGGCCGGCCCGCCAGCATGTTCCAATACACATAATAGTGTTTGCTGATAATATCGATATGCGGGTCTTTGAGGTACGTATTCATGTCCCCGCCTGCCTCCATAACGAGGTGTTTCTTATCGATGCTTTTAATATACGCAGCCATTTCAACGGACCAGTCCGTGAGCTTTCCCGTCCAGTATCCGTCCTTGTCCATCAAAAGATTGTCACGAATATAAACATCCATTTCATTGCCCAACTGCCACGCCAGAATCGCGGGGTCATCTTTATAAGCGACGCCCGTGTAAAAATTTTTCCTGTTCAGCAGGTCGTAAACCAGATTTTTGAAATCTTCTCTTAACTGCGGGTCATCCCAAAAAACATTTCCGCTTTTTCCCCGAAAGGCGGCAAACTCCTTGATGCCTCGCCATCCCCAAAATGTGTGAGAATCGATAATAGGGAAGATGAGCCGGATATCAAGCTCATTGCATATCTGCAATACCTTATCGAGCGTACGGAAAGCTTCTTCGTTATATTGCCTGATGCCCTCTATATGAACCGGGACTTCCTGTTTGCCCCCTTTGTTTCGGACGGAAAGCGTAAAGCACCGGGTTGCGGTCCCTCCCATTTGACGAATAGTCATTAACGTGTCGCGGATTTCAAACTCATCCGGAAACCGGTTGGAATTATCAGGTAGTATCTGCTCTTCATTCTGATGAAGATTGGATGAGGCCAGCGCAAAAAATCTGTATTCTTTATCGCCGTCCATTAATACCGAGCCGTTCCTTGTAATGAAATTCTTCGCAACTGCTACTTTATCTTTTTTGCAGGCCGGGGAGCATCCGACAAAACCGGGATTAACCAGGACAAGAAAACCGATAAGCAGCAGGACAACCTTCGCAATTTTCATATTACACCTCCATGTAAAGCCCTGCTAAGGCGGCAGCGTAACCCAATCGCTTCCGCTGAAACTGGCAAAAGAGATATCGAAGTTCGTAGTGCCGGCAGGAGCGGGGAAATTGGTCTTCTTTATCGTCAGAGTAAAAGTGCATTTGTTGAAATCGAATGTTGCAGAGGCAATCCCTATAAGGGTAGCACCATCATATAATTTGACCTTCGAGCAGGTGAATTTGTTTTTCCCCGCCTTGAAATTCCCCTTCGGTATCGTAAAGGTTTGCCCGGCCAATTCGACGACAGAATTATTGTCGGCCATATTCGCATCGCCAAGGTTTCCCACAGAGAACCCGCCGCTGACGGTAAACTGGGTAATATGGCTGGTGTTCTGATTGCGTGTGAATTTTGGCTTATCAACTCGCAGCGAGTTTTTGACACCCATCAAAAGTTTAATCGGTATCGGCTTCTTGCCGTTGACTATCGCCTCGTTGACATCGGCTGTGCCTGCGAAATCACCCACATTTATATTGATTATCACCGGACATTCCAGACCGGACAGGTTAATCTTGCTCGCTGCAAAAGCGAATTTGCCCGTCTTCACATTATAGCTGAATGATTTCTTTACACCGTTTACCGTCCCCGAATATCCGAACTTGCCCTTTTTCCAGGTCTTGTTGTTGACGGGGAAGGTTATAATACAAGGGTCCATATCATTAGAATTCTCATCGCTGATTATAACTTCGACAAAATTGGCATCACTTGAGCTGTTGGCGGCATTGAAGTCATCGGCATTGGCGTCCATCGTGCCGGAAAACGAAATCGAATCTCCCTTGCTGCCAACGGCAACAGTGCATTTGGTAATTGGTATGGAATAACTCGACGGACTCGTGGAAACATAACCGGAATCCGATGAGCTGAAATCGCTCGTCCCGCAACTATTCTTGGCCTTGACCCAGTAGTAATATGTCTTCCCCTTTGTCACACCATAGTCATCATAAGGTGATGTGTAATCACCCAGATTAAAGGCCGAACCTGAATCGTCGCTGGTGTTGCGCCAAACCTCGTAATTAGTGGCCTCTGAAACAGAATCCCAGGTGACCCGAACATGGCCGGTGTAGTTCCCGTCGCTGGCTAATACATCCGCAGGCACCGAGGGAATAACACAGGCATAGCCGGAGTCCGACGAGCTGAAATCACTTGTCCCGCAATTGTTTTTGGCCTTGACCCAGTAGTAATACGTCGTCCCGGGAGTTATGCTGTTGTTGTCATCAAAAGGCGATACGTTGCTATCGCCTAATTTCGATGCCGAGCTTGAATTGCTGTCAGCGCCGCGCCAAACCTCGTAACCAGTGGCCCCTGAAACAGAATCCCAGGTGACCTGAACATGGTCGGTGTAGTTCCCGTCGCTGGCTGATACGCCCGTAGGCGCCGACGGAACATCACATAAGGAGACAAAATCTATCGCCCAGCAGTTCCCCGACGTCACCCCGCCATACTGTGACTGGCCGGTGCTTGTATTCACATCGGTAAATAAATGGCCGGCACTGGCAACGCTGATTGTATAGGTCGAATTCGACGGAACGTTGGCAAAGGCGTATATGCCATTGGTATTGGTTGTGGTTTGATATGTGTTGCCGTCGTCAATCTTCACGGCGGTTACGTTCGCATCGGAAACCGGTGTAATAGAATCGACCGCCGTAACGCGCCCGCTTATAATTTCACCCGTGCCGCTGATGTAAATGTTATAAATAACGTTGTCAACAACATTAAACGAATACGCTGATGGATCGATGCTCAATGCATCGATATTCGGCAGGTTATACCAAACGTCATCATCGCCGTCCCAGCCCATATTCAAATGATGATACAGCGTCGAGCTTTGGTATCCATACCCGTCAGCCACAACGGCGTGCCCGTCGGTGTTGGAAGAATTGTAAATACCAAGTATTACCGGGTTACCCCAGTCAAGATTTGGATTAATCATTCCATTCAAGCCGTTTCCTATGTTGTCTATCTCTGTCTCATCACCACCCATAATCGCGTTGCTGTAACCAAATGTGCCGACCATCGCTGCGGCAGCATCACTCATATCTGCACCGGAGCCGTCGGACTCATAATCCATTCCAACGGCCACCCCGGCATCGTAGGTGAGGTCGCCGATTGCTTCTCTCTGCGCCAGCGTTGTGCTGCAATTGGGAACAAGCGGCATCTGATTCCAGTCATACGGTCCGCCTAAGCCGTCGCCTCCGAGAAGAGTCGCTGGCTGCTCACACCGATCACACAGATTACACCGACGGTAATCCTCGCAATCGACATAAATCGTAAAACTCTGTGCCCCTACGCCGAACGTGGGATACTGCCAAAACCGCATATACTGTGCCATTGCCGTAGCCACACACCCGGCATAATAGTTGTTCGCATTTCCGGCGCTATGCGGCGGCGTGTAGTAGTTGTAGCACGCCTCATTGCCGCAGATAACATCCTGTCCCCACGTGGTCTGAAGAAGAGGCGAAACGCGAACATCCGAAATACTGCTCACAGGTCCCGACACACTACTGCTGAGCAGTTCCGTCCATTTGCCAAAGGCCTTTTCTCCCGATTTATGCACCCTGGCTTGCTGTTTTGTAAGGTCTCTCGTAGAACTGCCGGCGAGCAATTTTGCGTGAACCGACCGTGATGCATTAACTCTTGCGGGAATGTCCCGGCTGACTAATGCGACAAGCGGATTACGAGCCGACGAATCATAGCTGCCTTCCGATGAAAAACACACTATCGGCTCAACAAGGTCATCTGCGGATACAACCACAAATCCGTTGGGCTTAAGAACAACAACGTAATAAACCGGCTGGCCATTGGAATCTGTAAATGTCTTAACACTTTCAACCTCGCTGCCGAGCCGGCTGCCCATGGGCTTCGCTTCCTTCGCCAGCCATTTGTTTACCATCTCATGTGCCAAACTCGAAGGGACGGCCTTTGCCAATACTATTGCACACCACGACCCCTGCAGCACGAAAAAACAAAATAACGCCAACAGGTAAACCCTGGGCGCAAAAAATAAGCGTAATATCTTTTCCGGGCCTTTTATCAGCATCGGTACCTAAGCTACTTTATCCCCGAATCCCATAGATGGTTATGAACCACAGCTTTTGTTATTTAACCCAAATACTCTCAATCTGTCAATAACCTGTGCAAAAACAACATCCTGTCTACACTATTTACGCATATCGTCTATCGGTTGTGCTGCTCGTTTTCCCTGCCTCGGCTCGATGCCGAGGCGGACAACCGTATCAAATCCGCAATCCACCTTCGCTATTGCTATGGAGGACCCCTGCCTACGGCTTGCTGGGGCAGGCAAGCTTCGGCGGACAAGCCGCAAATCGTCGATTGGCTGATTCCCCGCCATCGGCAGACCTGTTTTAACGCTAAAAATGGCTTGCATTTGGCCCCCAAATCGGTTATAATAACCCTATAAGTTACGGAGCTTTTGTGCCCCCTAATCCGGGTGAAAATCAGTGGCGGGGTTATTGGGCGCTCACGCCGAAAAAACGTCAGTTTTTTGAAAATTCAGACGGGTCGCGTGAATCTGGCAAAAACGCACGGATGCGCAATAATCACTTTTCGGACTTGTCCGACAAGTTGGAGAGCAAACACTTATGGCCGGTATGTTTTATTCAATCAAAGAGGTCTCTGAAAAACTCGGCAAAAGCGAAGATGAGGTAAGGCAGATAGTAAAAAGCGGTCGGCTGCGCGAGTTCCGCGACGGGCCAAACCTGCTGTTCAAGGTCGATGAGGTAAATTCGCTGCTTTCGGATACGAGTTTTATGGCAGCCAATAAACCGTCCGATACGCCGGCCCCGGCGAAAAGCGAAGGAACCGGAACAGATGAAATACTGCTTGCGCCGGAAACGACTGAATCCCCGGAAAAAGGCGGCGAGGAGCTTCAACTGACCGACGCCGATACGCAGATTGTCGATGATGGCATTAAGGTGCTGGGCGACACCGATTCATTAAGCAAAGAAGGCAGCGATGAGACATTCAAAGGCCTCGATGAAACACCATCGTCACCGGGAAAAGAGGCATCGCTTGAAGAAATCGAAAAAGACGCGAATTTGGACACATTTGGCAGCGGTTCGGGTCTTCTTGACCTGTCGCTGCAGGCGGATGACACATCATTAGGCGGAATACTTGACGAGATTTATACTCCCGGCGGAGAAGGCAAAGCCCCGGCAGCAGGTGAGCCGGCGGCAGAGAAAGTGGGTGCGGAAGGTTCGGCAATGGAAGTTGCAGCAGAAGCGGACCAGATGTTATCCGCAGACCAATTCCACGAAACGCCTATAGCAGCACCCACAGCGGCGGCTATTGTATATGTCGAGCCGGCACCAGACGCGATGAGCAACGCACTGGGCGTTATGATGTTCATACCCTTCATCGCGGTCATTTACACAATTATTGCGGCGATATCGGCGCTGAGCAGCGTTACACCGGATATCGTGAAGATGTCGCAGAGCTTCATCTGGTATATCGCTGGCGGTATGGCAGGAGCGTCGGTTCTGATAGCCATAGTGGGTATGGCAATGAGCGGCGAAAAGAAGCCCAAGGCGCCAAAGCCGCCTAAAGTCAAAAAGGAAAAGCCGCCTAAACCGGTCAAAGAGAAAAAAGGAAAATAGTCGGTTACGTAGTTAGTCGATAGTCGTTAGTTGATAGTATATCGTATTTGGAATTTTGAAGCCCCCTGATTTTATCGGGGGGCTTTTCTTTTGGCGTTTAACGGTCCTCTGTCTTCCGTCTTCTTTACTGTCCGCTATACGCTAAACGCTGTACGCTGTTATTTAAATGTCCCCGCTACTTTTTGTAAGTGACTATGGTGACATAAGTTAGGGTGTTTTTCGCCATTCCAGTAAGGGACCGGGAGTGGTAAAAAATGATTGTATTCGGGCAGGTTTTGTCGGTAGAATTTACTAAGCAAAACAAACTAAGTCATACTTAAAGGATAATTTATGTTCATCGATGGCTTTGGGATAGCGGAGTACAGAAGCTTTGGGCCGGATTTGCAAAGAATAGGGCCACTAAAGAAAATCAACCTTTTTATAGGCCAGAATAACTGTGGAAAGTCGAACGTTCTGTTATTTTTAAAGCATCACTATTCGGTGGCGCTGCAATGTAAAAAGTTGAATTTTGCAGAAGTAGACCGACATATTGGTAGCAGCCCTGAAAAGCAAATTGTGGAGTTTGGCTTGCAATTTGAAGGAGATAATTACAATGCTCTGATAAAAAGATTCGGAGGGCGGCTGAGAGCCGATGCTATAGATCTTATCCGCATAGTTCTCCAGAGCAAGACATTATCTCAAGGAGATGAGATAGCTTGGTTTAGGTACGAAGGAACAGAGAAGAAGATATTGTCTACAAAGACAGCTGAAGATATTTACGCGGAGAAAATTTTTAAGGACCAACAGTGGTATGATATTTATAACTTACTCACGAATAAAGAGGGTGGAGACCTTAGGGAGCATTGGATACCACAAACACTTCAGATGCTGAGTCCAGTCAACTTGGTGCCGCCGAAAGTTGACCTAGTTCCCGCCTTCAGGGAGATAAAAGGAGGTAGTGTAAGTGATTGGGACCTAAGGGGGGTAGGTATGATCGAAAAACTGTTTAGGTTGCAAAATCCAGTTTTGGAAAACTTAAAGGACAGAGAGAAGTTTCAGGCAATGAATCGTTTTCTGCAAACGGTTATTGGGAATCCAAAAGCCAATTTACAAGTTCCGCATAACATGGGGTATATCTTGGTAGATATGGATGGAAAGACGTTGCCCTTAGATTCGTTGGGAACAGGAATCCACGAGGTGATTATTATGGCTGCGACAGCTACAGTGCTCCAGAATCAAGTCCTTTGTATAGAGGAGCCAGAAATACACCTCCACCCATTACTACAGAAACAACTGTTGAGATATCTGAACGAAAAGACCTCTAATCAATATTTCATTAGCACGCACTCTGCACATATACTCGACACAACAGATGCAGCGGTCTTTCACGTTACTTTGGAAAATGGAGAGTCGCGGGTAGAACTTGCTTTGAGCGGCACAGATAAATCCCGTATCTGCGATGATCTGGGTTATAAAGCATCTGACCTTCTGCAAGCCAACTGTGTGATTTGGGTAGAGGGGCCATCGGACAGGATATATTTGAATCATTGGATTCATTCCAAAGCACCAGAGCTTGTCGAGGGATTGCATTATTCGATTATGTTTTACGGTGGAAGATTGCTCAGTCACCTGTCGGCGGATGATCCGGTGATCAATGAATTCATATCACTTCGGCAGCTCAATCGACATATATCCATCGTTATAGACAGTGACCGTTCAGCCCTTGAACAAGAAATCAATAACACTAAGAAAAGAATTCAGGGAGAATTTGACAATGGGCCTGGGTTTGCGTGGATAACACAGGGGCGGGAAATTGAAAACTACATTGCCATAGAGGTTCTTGAAGGAGCTGCCAAAACAGTTCACGCGAGTATTGAGTCGCTTGCGAAAAAAGGCGATTACGATAATCGATTAAAGTTGGCGATAGTCGGAGGGACAGAGAAAGAATTTGATATGGACAAGGTTAAAATAGCCAAAGAGGTAGTAAAAAAAGCTGCTGGATTTGATATATTAGATCTTCAAGAGCAAGTCGATAAAGTTGTAAAATTCATCAAGGATTCAAACGGCATGGCTGTTGGATAAAAATCTTTGCAATCAACAGGCATGGAATTCCTGGAGTCAGATATGAGCAAGTTTGAGAAATCGGGACGATTGATGTATGTTCTTATCCTGCTGCTGATAACGAATATCGGCTGCTCTTCAAGGCAGCAATCGGCAACAGGCCTACGTGATAATTTTTACAATGTAAAATTCTACGGGGCCAAGGGCAACGGGACGGCAGTCGAATCCAACGCTATAAATAAGGCGATTGAGGCCGCATCGAAGGCGGGCGGCGGAACGGTGTATTTCCCGGCGGGAAATTACCTGACGGGTTCCATCCGGCTTAAAAGCAATATCTGCTTATTTCTCGACCAGGGAGCAACCATTATCGCTGCCCCGGTAAGCAAAGAAAACGGCTACGATAACGAGGAACCGGGCAGCAATAATCAATACCAGGATTACGGTCACAGCCACTGGCACAACAGCTTGATATGGGGCGAGGATATTTGCGACGTGTCCATTATGGGCACGGGAAAAATATGGGCAAAGGCATTATATAAGGACCAGATTGACAGCAACGACAACAAACAATCCGCGAATAAAGCAATCGCGCTGGTGCGGTGCAGAAACATAATTATCCGGGACATAACCATTTTGCAGGGCGGCTGGTTTGCTGTCCTCGCGACGGGGGTCGATAACTTTACGATTGATAATATCAAGATAGACACCAACCGCGACGGCATCGATATCGACTGCTGCAAGAACGTGCGAATATCCAATTGCCTTGTTAATTCGCCATACGACGACGGCATCTGCCCGAAAAGCTCGTTTGCCCTGGGCTATGCGAGAGCGACTGAAAACGTAACCATCACAAACTGCCAGGTAAGCGGCTACGATGAAGGAACATTGCTTGACGGCACTTTTAAACGCACGGAAAATCCGCGGTATAAATATCGTCCCACCGGAAGAATCAAGTTCGGGACGGAATCCAACGGCGGATTTAAAAATATCACGATTTCCAATTGTGTTTTTGATTATTGCAAGGGGTTTGCGCTGGAAACCGTGGACGGCGGCCTGCTGGAAGACGTTACCATAACAAATATAACTATGCGGGATATCGTAAATGACCCCATATTCCTGCGCCTCGGCTCACGGATGCGGGGGCCTGCGGATACACCTGTCGGACAACTGCGCCGGATTATTATAAGCAATGTAATTGTTTATAACGCCCACCCGTCGAACGCATGCACAATAAGCGGCATCCCGGGTCATTACATCGAGGACATTCGCTTAAGCAATATTCGCATTTGCTATAAAGGGGGCGGGACTGCGCCCGACCCCAACCGGCTGATACCGGAGCAGGAAAATAAATATCCCGAGCCCGGGATGTTCGGGCCGCCACCCGCTTACGGCTTTTTTATACGGCACGCCAAAAATATAAAAATGAATGACGTTGAAATCAGTTTGCTGAATGAAGATGCGAGGCCCCCTTTTGTGTTCGAAGACGTCAACGGTATTTATATGACCCGGGTAACATCGCAGAAGAAGGAAGATGTGAGCCGGTTTGTATTGAAAAATGTAAGCGATTTTCAAATATATAAAAGCCGGGACGTAAACGAGCAATACATTAAAAATATCGCACAGGGCATCGTTGACTAAAAAAAGAAAAATAAGAATGAACGAGTTTGGACAACAACCGAATAAGCATCAGAGGCGGCCAAGATACAGCGGGACGCACCCGAAGCATTTCAATGAAAAATACAAGGAGCATAATCTTGCGGCCCACCCGGAAATCAAAGAGCATCTGCGTGCCAAGGGCAAAACGCCCGCAGGCACACACGTGCCCGTCCTCGTCGAAGAGGTAATGGCATGCCTGAATCCCAAGCCCGGTGAAATCGTCGCTGACTGCACAGTTGGTTACGGGGGCCACGCATCCGAATTTCTCAAACGCATAGGCCCAACAGGAAAACTGATTGCGATAGACGCGGACAACACGGAATTAGAACGCACACGCAATCGGCTAAGCAAAGATAATGCACCGGTGAGTTTTCATCACAGCAATTTCGCTGGGTTAGCAAAGGTTTTGAAAAAAGAAGAACTCGCGGGCTGCGATATAATCTTTGCGGATTTGGGCGTTTCGAGTATGCAAATCGATAATCCGCAGCGAGGGATGAGCTACAAGCACGCTGGATTAATCGATATGCGGATGGACAGCCGGCTAAAACAGACCGGGGCGGATTTGCTCAATACATTAAACGAGGAAGAATTGTCGAAGGCGTTTTTGGAACTGGCGGATGAGCCGGACCATAAGAAAATCGCAGAGTTTATTGTCAACCAGCGGAAAGTTGCCCCGATTACGCAGACCGACCAGTTGATACGAATAATTTTCAGCGTAAAAGGATTGACCGAAAAACTCTGGAAAAAGCAGAACCGCTCAGGATTCGGCAAGCTGCACCCTGCCGCGCGGACGTTCCAGGCGCTGCGCATATTAGTCAATGACGAGCTTGGCTCATTGAAAGAGCTATTGAGAATCGCGCAATACTGCCTGAAGCCGGGCGGGCGAATCGGGATAATAAGTTTTCACAGCGGCGAGGACCGGCTTGTAAAGCGGTGGTTTCGAGACAACGTCCGGGCGGGCATATACCAGACGGCCTCACCGGACGCGATTGTGCCGAGAACAAAAGAGATTATGTCGAACCCGCGCAGTTCGTCGGCCAAATTCCGATGGGCGGTAATAAAATCGCAGGATTTATAAAACCCCGCATTAAAATGCGGAGCTAAACAAAAATCCGCGTTAACCCCGTCAAATGTGTTTATCCTGTGGGATGCGTCTTTTGCTATCCCATCGGGGCCTATCTCACGGGGTAAATCTGGGCAATCTGTGGTTGACTTTCTTTCATAAGATTTTGCAATTTTGGTCTTGACTGGCGGGGTGAAAATGGTTCTATTTGTGTAGAAGTCCCGGAACGCCGGGAGATGATAAAAAGGATTTGTCAGTCAAGCGCGCTTGAAAGGATGATAAGATGCGACTCGCCACGGTTTCAGTAATCAGTATCGTATGTGCTGCAATGATATTTGCCAGCGGTTGTGTAAATGAACAGCAGTACAAAGACCTCAAACTGCAAAACTCCGCGCAGGAAAGACGCATAAAAGAGCTTGAAGGCCAGGTGCAGGCAGCGAATCTGGAGCTTGAGCAGGCCAAGAGGCAAATCGAGGCATTAGGCGGCAAAGGTAACGTTGAAATGCAGGCCCTGCAGCAGAAAGTCGCGGCTTTGGAAGAAGATATCGCAAAGAAGAAGGCCCTCATTGAGGCAATGCAAAAACAACTGGGTGGCGCAACTCAACTGCCCGCGGAGTTATCTTCGATGCTTGAGGACTGGGCAAAAGGAAGCGATTTGGTCAGCTTCGACGCGGCGAGGGGTATTGTGAAATTCAAGAGCGATTTGCTATTCGAGAAGGGCAGCGACGAAGTAGCGCCATCGGCTTTGGAGTCAGTGAAGTCGCTTTGCACGATTCTTAATACGGACCAGGCCAAGGAATTCGATATTATAATCGCTGGGCATACGGATGACCTGCCGATTTTGAAGCCAGAGACAAAGGCAAAACACCCGAGCAACTGGTATCTGTCGGCACACAGGGCTATAACGGTTCTGGACACTATGACGGCCAACGGTATTGTGCCAGAACGCGCGAGTATCAGGGGATTCGGCGAATTCAGACCGGTCGTGCCAAACGAGCTGAACAAGAAGGGCAACCCGCAAAACAGGCGAGTTGAGATTTACATCGTCCCGAAGGGCATGTAACACGATAACGGTCGAAATTCGCAATGGCTGACAGAACGCTGATAATTATCAAGCCGGATGGGGTGCAGCGGCATCTTATCGGGGAAATCATAGGCCGATTCGAAAAGAAGGGCCTGAAACTTGTCGCGGCCAAATTCTTAAAACCAGACAATACTATCGCAACCAAACTCTATGCGATTCATAAAGGCAAACCCTTTTACGATGGTCTGGTAAAATTCCTCTGCTCATCGCCTGTGCTAGCAATGGTATGGGAAGCCCAGGGGGTAATCGAAATCGCCCGCCGGATGCTCGGTTCGACATTCGGCTATGAGGCAGTATCGGGAACAATTCGCGGCGATTTGGGCTGTTCGAGGGGCTTCAATCTTGTTCACGGTTCAGACAGCACGCAATCAGCCGATTATGAAATCCCGATATTTTTCCGGCCTGAAGAAATAGTGAATTACGAGTTCGCGGACGAACACTGGCTATACGGCAAAAACGAGTAAAACCGAACCGGTCTTCACAAAATAAAAGGCCGTCGTCTCCATACAAGGAAACGACGGCCTTTAAAATTTAAAACTCAACAATACGTTTACAAGCCCGGTTTTTTAGTCACCCCATACGTTGCCGAAAATCGCGAAATCCGTAAAGTCAACGGTTCCGTCGGCATCGAAATCGCCTGGGATAGGTGTCTCTGAACCGGTCATCAGCCAGTTATCGCACATCACTTTAACATCGCCAAGGTCAATATAGCCATCACAGTCAAGGTCGTAGATGTTGTCCGCTGTGTAGTTTTGCCCGGCCTGGTCAACCAGCACATCAACATAACTCCCATTGCCCGGTATAAACGTAAAGTGCTTTTTGGTCAGCGTTACCGTACCTGTCCAGGCGTAACTAACCCAGACCTCATAGAAACCATTGGCATCGGTCATGGCCTGCCCGCCGCCATTGTCCGCGCTAACCAGCACATCGCTGATGGGCACGTTGCATTTGTTCGTGATGTAGCCGGTGATTTTGAACGTGAGCAGAGTGCCGGCATAGTTCTGGCCTGCGAAATCCGCGTTGACATCTTCGTAGCTTATGCCGTTCGGTTCGAAGGCATAGGCATACTTAGCGAGGGTTACTTTCCCCGACCAGTTGTAATCAACCCAGACCTCATAGTAACCGCCTGAATCCGTCAGCGAGGAACTGCCGCCGTACTTGCTTGTCCATGGTCCGCCGCCGTTTTCGGTAGAGACGCTGACATTGCTTATCGGCGTGGAATTGCCAGAATCAAGCACATAGCCGGCAATCTTAAAGGTCATAAGTGTGGCCGTGTAATTCACATCGTTGTAACTCTGCGTAATATTGTTGTATGTATTGCTGCCTGGCTCAAAGACATATCCTTCCTTCTCAGGAGCGATGACGCCCGACCAGCCATAGTCGGCCGATAATTCGTAGTAGCCGTTTACATCTGTCAGGGTATTAGTATCACCTATTGACATCAGCACGTCTTTGACCGGCGTGTTACCATCAATCTCAACCACGTAACCGGAAATCGAGAAGACAATCCTGCTGAACGTCACGGCAACCGTATGAGTAGTTGTGATATTGCTCAACGTGTAAGTCGTGCCGCCCGTCTGTATGTCAGTGCCATCCAAAGTCCACTTGTCAACCTCGTAACCAGTAGTCGGCGTCGCGGTGAACAATTGCGATGAGCCATAATCCTTGGTGATATCGCCCATCGGATCAATACTGCCATTAGCGTCTGTAGAAGCGGTCACGGTGTATGTAAATATCTTGAAGCTGACAGCAATAGTATGGGTCGCCGTGATTGTATTTAACGTGTAAGTTGTGCCGCCTGTCTGGGCATCAGCACCATCCAAAGTCCACTTATCGACCTCGTAACCAGTAGCCGGCGTAGCGGTGAACAATTGCGATGAGCCGTAATCCTTGGTTGTATCGCCGCTTGGCGCTACAGTACCGTTAGCACCTGCTGTGCCGGTGACTACGTAAGTCATAATCTTGAAGCTCACAGCAACGGTGTGGGTCGCCGTGATATTGCTTAACGTGTAAGTTGTGCCGCCTGTCTGGGCATCAGCGCCATCTAAAGTCCACTTGTCAACCTCATAACCCGTTGCAGGAGTGGCTGTAAACAGCTGGCTTGAGCCGTAGTCCTTGGTCGTATCGCCGCTCGGCGCCACAGTACCATTGGTGCCGGCTGTGCCTGTTACCGTGTATGTGAGTATCTTGAAGCTGACAGCAACGGTATGAGTAGCCGTGATATTGCTTAACGTGTAAGTTGTGCCGCCCGTCTGGGCATCAGCGCCGTCAACCTGCCACTTGTCAACCGTGTAGCCCGTATTGGCG
>Ga0187873_1001452_pt1 | contig 19632 bp, 15 predicted proteins | sample June2016WEW_16_1_2_FD_133012 | JGI IMG/M metagenome (GOLD analysis project Ga0187873, IMG submission 133012) | Peatland microbial communities from SPRUCE experiment site at the Marcell Experimental Forest, Minnesota, USA - June2016WEW_16_100 | ecosystem: Environmental > Terrestrial > Soil >... | reverse complement strand
GGGAGCAGAGGAAGGCTGCTGTGATCTTTGAGATGGCTACCTGGATGGAGGCAGAATCCTCCAGCAGGGGGAGCTTGAGGTCATCAAATACGATGTATTTTGGTGAGGCCATGGTATGCGTGCGGGCGTGGAAATAACAGTAAGCCGACCCGCTGAGAGCCGGAGATTGGCATCGCTTCCCGTTGGTCTTGATGTGACGACAAAGCTGGTACATGGGATACCCCCACCCCTATTTTGGATGCAAATTCGTTGTTTTCTTGAGGTTACAGACGGGGTTGCGCTGTAAAATCGTCAAAACAAAGGAGTTCCCTGCAAAATCGTCCTGGCAAAGGAGTTACGGGACGTTTTGGCCTCTGTTGGCTGCTTCCGCGTAGTCTCCCAGGTCCCCGAATGCGAGGGACCTGGGGCACCCGGCGTGCCGGGACGATTGGAGGGAAAGCTTCTGAGGATTATTGTGCGACGAAGTGGGGAAATAATCTGCAAGGGACTGGCCGTCCAGGCGGACGGCGCTTGCGCGGCACCTGCGATGCGGCCAATCGCTCGCTATTAGCTCGCATGGGATTCATGGTCTCCCAGGTCCCCAAAAGCGAGGGACCTGGGGCACCCGGGGAGGTGAGGAATTTCCCTAATTACTATTCGACGGTTCGACGATGGTCGTTCCCTGTTCAAACCGTATCAACCATTCGCCTCCGTGACGAGTCCACACTGTAGTCACCCGGATACGGCTTGGAAATGGCTGCCCCTTGTAGGTCGCATCCACTTCCATCCTGCAACTCAAGTACGCGGAATCGCGGGTCATCAGCTTGAACACGCAGTCCGAGAGTTTGTAGTCGTGCAGCGCCACGTTGGGCCATTCCGCCTCGATGTCCGCACGGTGATACACGCCTCCGTTCCCCGCGACTTCGGCAAAATCGCCGGCGAGGTGAGATAAGACAAATTTGAGGTCCTTGCGCTTCTCTGCCTCGTACATCTGGCGCAAAGTGCCGGTGATGCGTTTCTCGGCGGCCACTTCCTTTTTAGTGCGCTGTCCCGTCAACGCGCAGCATAACGAGATACACAGCACCGCAACGGAGACTATCCTTACCATCGTCATGGGAGACTCCTACCGCCGATCCATCGTGTGAAGACTTTCCACCTCTCACAGGCGATGCGGCTGCGGACCGCTCGCCGGAGAGGCTGAGAATACTAAAGACACACGAATGATTGGCGCAAGGTCAGTGATACGGGTCACGTCGTCTGATGTGCGTTGACCGCCAAGAGCCATAAAAAACCAGACGATGAACTGTTGTAACATCGCCTTCCCGCTCAGGGTCTGTTTGGGATGGTCTTGCGGTCGAATGACAGGCAAACCGGAAACCGCATCACTGCCAATGATCGTCCGCATCGGCGAGAATACCTATGAATGGCGAAGCGGTTGATTGCGGCGGGATGGGGTTTACGCGCGAGCCTGGGCCTGGCAGCGATGGGGGCGGCGTTGTGCGCGGTTCCATCCGCGCAGGGCCAGATGCCGGATGCGCCGTCGCCAATCCTGATCCCCCAGGAGCGTACGCTGCCAGAGCAACTTACCGAAAAGCCCTCTCAGCCACCGGCGTTCCGGATTCCCGTTGCGCCGCTGGGTTTTTCACCGCCGGGGGCGATCAACCTGGGCCTGCGGAACAGCGTGGCATCGCTGGACTTTCTGGATGAAGACCGGCTGCTGTTCAGCTTTCGGGTGCCGGGACTGGTTCATCGCGGGATTGGGGAGTATGAGGAGCGGCAGATTCGCGCGGTGGTTCTCAAGCTGCCGGCAGGCACGGTGGAGGCTGAAGCCCTGTGGACGGTTCACGACCGTGCGCGCTATTTGTGGACGCTCAACGGCGGCCGTTTCCTGCTGCGCGACCGCAACAATCTGGAGATGGGCGACGCCACGCTGGAGTTGAAGCCCTTTTTGCGCTTTCCGGGGCCGCTGCTGTGGCTGGAGATGGACCCCACGCAACAGTTTCTGGTAACCAACTCGCGCGAACAGGCTGCAGCGGGCGGTAAAACCGGCGACGCGGGCAATCAGGCCACGCAGAACGGGTATGGACAAAAGTCCGACGGCGAGTCCGATCTGGAGGTGCGTATATTGCGCCGGGATTCCGGCCAGGTGATGCTGGTCAGCCGCGCCCGCTCCACGGTGCATCTGCCCATTAACTCTGATGGCTACCTGGAGAGCCTGCGCGGCATGGGCGACGAGTGGCTGCTGAATCTGAATTATTACAGCGGCGGCAGCAGAATCGTAGGACGGGTGGAGTCGAGCTGTGCGCCACTTTTTGATTTTCTGTCGCAGCGAGAGGTGCTGGTGACGGCATGCACTCCGTTGGGCGCAGGCAAACTGGTGGCGATGACAACCGAAGGCCGCCGCCTTTGGGATGCGGAGACATCAGCCGCAACGGTGTGGCCTCTGGTGGTGAGGTCGTTGGACGGCTTGCGGCTGGCGCGGGAGGCTCTGGCTATCAGTCACCCGGTCACAGCCGGTTCGACCATCGATCAAGGCGATGTCAAAGGGCAACTGGTGGAGGTTTTGGACGCGGCGGACGGCAAGGTGGTGCTGGAAACGGCGGCCAGCCCAATCCTCGATGGGGGCGGAAATGTGGCAATATCGCCCTCGGGACGGCGCGTGGCCGTGCTGAACGGCGGGGCAATCCAGGTCTTCGTGCTGCCGGCGCCGACGCCGCTTCTGGAGCCTTCATCCCTTGCCCCGGCCGCACACCAGCCGAGCCCCTGATTGGAGCTTGCCCGTGCGCAGGCAACGTCAAGCCGTGTAAACTGGGCAGCGGGAGAGAATACTTGTTTAAGACTAACGTTCGCTACACGGCTGCAAAACTTTCCGACTGCGGCAACATACGCCCCTCCAACGAAGATGCATCTGGGATTTCCGCCGAACACGGAGTCTATGTTGTGTGCGACGGCATGGGCGGCGCCGCAGCCGGCGAGATCGCCAGTTCCCTGGCGGTGAGCGAGGTGCTGCGCCTGCTGGGCAACCGCGACCGGGCCGCGCCGCTCAAAGAGTCGATCAAAGAAGCCATCCGCTCCGCCAACGAAGCCATTCATTCCCGCGCCGAGGGCAACCCCCAGCTTAACGGCATGGGAACCACGCTGGCGGGCCTAGCAACCGAAGGACGCCGCGTGCTGGTCTTCAACGTGGGCGACAGCCGCTGCTACCGGCTGCGCAAACGCAAGCTGGAACAGATCAGCCAGGACCACTCGCTGGTGGAAGAACAGGTGCGAATGGGGCGCATCACCTCTGATGAGGCCCTGCACTCCCCGCTACGCAACGTGATTACCCGCGCCTTGGGTACGCAGCCGGAAGTCGAGCCGGACATCTTTGAGCTGAAGGCGGAGGCCGGCGACATTTTCCTACTCTGCTCGGATGGATTGACGGGCGAAGTTCCCGACGCGCAGATGGAAGCTTTGCTGTCCGCCGATCTGCCTCTCGAACAGCTCTGCGCCAACCTAGTGAAGGCCGCCAATCTGGCCGGCGGCCATGACAATATAACTTGTTTGCTGGTGCGGGTGGAGGGGTAGGGCGACCTACTGAAAAATCACACATCGCGACGAAAGAAGTCGCAGAAAGGGTACGCTCGGCCATCAGGGAGGACCCAATACATCCTATCTGTGGTAGGATATTCTTGTGAGCCAAAGAAAGCCACCGATTCGAACTACGAAGCTGGAGGAACATCGCCTCAAGGGAAAGAGAAAAGGGGCGCTGCTCAGAGAGCAGATATGGTTCGAAAATGGGTTGGTGGTTGCGTACAGTCTGGCTTATATCAACCTGAAGCTGTGCCCGGTGGATAATGGCCGGGTATTGGGCTACGACAATAGTCACGATTATCACCACCGCCATTTCATGGGAGAAGTTGAAGCCGTGGAATTCACCACCTATGCAGCCCTGGCGGAAAGATTTATTCAGGAAGTCCACGACCTCTGGAGGATCGAAGATGAACAAGAGTAAGCTCTCCATCGCAACGGGCACTGCCGAAGGGTTCTTTAACCGTGTGCGCGGCCACGCCGCAAAGCTCGATCACGGTGAAACTATTCCTGCGAATATCTCCATTACGTTTGAGGATCCTCTGGAGTTGCTGAACGTGCTTACCGCCGAACGGGTTCGCCTGTTGCGACGGGCCAGGGTCGGTTCGCAGCCCATTGCCGAGCTGGCTTCCGGACTCAAGAGGGATGTACGGGCAGTCAGCCGCGATGTAGTGCGCCTGGAAAAGGCCGGCTGGCTGCGCACGAGCTATCGTGTCAACCCCGGACACGGCAGGTACAAAGTGGTTGAGCCGGTCGCCCGGGAATACAGCTTGACGGCAAACCTGTAATTCGCCGTCTGCTCTCCCGGTTGCACAACGAAGGAGAGTTGCAGGGACGTAGCACCCAGCAGGCGCCGAGGAGTGCATATGAAAGAAACCAGAAGACTTGTGCAATCCCTTTACGAGATCACAACGAAACTACAAGAACTTCACCCTCACCGTAATTTCACGCCTGACGGCATCCTTGTCGGCAGCCTTGGAGAGGTTCTCGCAGAATATCATTACGGATTGTCCCCGCTTGCTACAGGAACGCAAGGCCATGACTGCTCGATCAACGGCAAGCTCGTCCAAATCAAGACCACGCAGCGGAACTCAATTCAAATCGGAGAGCCGTGCGATCACCTGATTGCTTTGAAGCTTTTGCGAAATGGAACGATCGAAGAAGTGTTTAATGGGCCAGGGTCGCTCGTCTGGGACTTGGTTAAGGATAAGCGCCGCCCTCGGAACGGCTTGTATGCGGTCAGCTTCAAGAAACTCAGCATGTTGATGCAAGAAGTTCCCGAGGATCAGAGGGTCCGCCGGGCGCATCCGTAAATATGCCTTATCAATCGTGTTTCTTGACCCGCTGGAAGAGCAGGAGCAGAGGAGCGCAGATCAGGGCGAGGAAGGCCATCAGGCGGAAGTTATCCATATAGGCCATCAGGGCGGCCTGCTGTTGCACGCTACGGTAGAGCATTCCTACAGCTTTTTGATGCGCGGTGACCATGTCGACGCCCTGGGAGAATAGCCTGGCCTGCATGCCGCGCACTAACGCGCCAGTGACGGGGTTACCCGCGCCGGCGTTTGCCGCCAGATAATTCTGATGAGCCTGAGCGCCGCGCATCAGCATGGTGGTGACGGTGGCGATGCCGATGGAGCCGCCGATGTTGCGCATCAGGTTGTAGATGCCTGTGGCATTGCCCATCTCCTTTTTGGGCAGACGGCTCAGGGTCATGGTGGTGAGCGGGACGAAGATGAAGCCCATGGCGAGACCGCTAACCACGTTGGGCACGACCACCGATCCCATGCCGATAGCGAGATTGATCTGACCCAACAGCCAGGTGGAGTAACCGAGCAAGGTAAAACCAAATGCCATCAGCAGACGGGCATCGATGTAACGGACGAGGAGACCCGCCGACACCATGGAAACCATGGCGCCAAGGCCGCGCGGGCTTATGGACATGCCGCTCTGCAGCGCCGAATATCCCATCATGGTTTGCAGAAACAAGGGCAGCATGGCGGTGGTGGCATAGAGAATGAAGCCGTACAGACAGGTAACCAGCGTTCCCACGCTGAAGTTGCGGTCGGCAAAGATATGCATATGGACGATGGGTTCGCGGTTCTTCAGCTCGCGGATGATGAAGGCAATGAGCGCCAGCGTGGAGACTGCCGCCGTCCATCGCACCCAGGGAGTGGCGAACCAGTCCGCCTCCTGTCCCTTGTCCAGCAAGAGCTGCAATGTTCCCAGCCAGAGAGCCATGAGGCCGAAGCCGAGATAATCGATTGCCCCCATGAATTTGTGTCGCAGGTAGGGCGGGTCTTCGACGAAGAGGTTGACCATGAAGAGAGCCAGAATGCCGATGGGTAGATTGATGTAGAAGATCCAGCGCCAGGAGTAGCTGTCGGTGATCCAACCGCCGAGGGTTGGACCGACGATGGGGGCGACGATGACGCCGACGCCAAAGACAGCCATGGCGGTGCCGTGCTGGCGGGGCGGAAAGCTCTCCAGCAGGATGGACTGAGCCAGAGGCTGCATCCCGCCGCCTCCGACGCCTTGCAGAATGCGGGCCACAATCAGCATGGGCATGGTCAACGCCATGCCGCAGAGCAGCGAGGCGGCAGTGAAGATGAGGATGGAGAGAATCAGCAGGCGCTTGCGGCCGATGCGCCGGGCAATCCATCCGGCGGCGGGCAACATGATGGCATTGGAGACGAGGTAGCTGGTGAGAACCCAGGTGGACTCATCGGTGGTGGCCGAGAGGTTGCCGGCAATGTGCGGCAGAGCGACGTTGGCCACCGAGGAGTCGAGCACCACCATGAAGGTGGCCAGCATGACGGACGCGGCAACTATCCAGGGGTTGGCCGCCGGCCTCCAGTCGTGGTGTTCGTCTGCATGGTGCGGCGCAACTGAGGCAGTGCTCATACGGCTGTCCATTCCCGCAGGTTGGCAGGCAACGCTGGAAGCAGCGTGGCGCGGGTTTTCCATTGAACTGACCGCATGGTCAATTCAGTATAATTTATGGCCATGTGCGGCCGTAATTGACGCGCAACGGCGGCGCGAGTATTCTGCGGAGGATGTATGGAGGGGCATGACTATGAACAGGCGTGAATTACTCAAGCGGATGGGCGGCGCGTGTTCCGCGCTTGCACTCTCAAGGTTTGCAATTGCCCAGGATGCGCCGGGCAATCACTTTCTGGGAACCAGGTCTTCTTTGCAGGGCTATCGGATTCCGGACTGGTTTCGCGACGCCAAGTTCGGCATCTGGTCGCACTGGGGTCCGCAGTCGGCCATCGAAGACGGGGATTGGTACGCGCGCAACATGTACGTGCAGGGATCGGACCAGTACCGCTACCATGTGGAGACCTACGGCCATCCATCGAAGGTTGGTTACAAAGACCTGGTGAATGACTGGAAGGCGGCCAAGTGGGACCCGGATTATCTGGTGGGCCTGTACAAGAAAGCAGGCGCCAAGTACTTCGTCAGCATGGGCGTTCATCACGATAATTTCGACCTTTGGGATTCCAAGTACACGCGCTGGAACGCGGTGAAGATGGGGCCGAAGAAAGATGTGGTGGGAATGTGGCGGGACGCGGCGCGCAAGCAGGGTTTGCGCTTCGGAGTTACCGAGCATCTCTGGATCAGCTACAAGTGGTTTGCGGTGAGCCATGGCTCCGACAAAACCGGCCCGCTGGCTGACGTTCCCTATGATGGCGTCGATCCGCAGTACGCGGACTTGTATCATGACGCCGATTGCGCGCGCTTCAACGGAATGGCAAGAGTCGATTGGAACGATAATGGGATTCCCGAATCGTGGAAGCGTCATTACCTGGATCGCATGACCGATCTCATCGACAAATATCAGCCGGACCTACTCTATACCGACGGCCATCTTCCCTTCGAGGAATACGGGCTGAAGATGGTGGCACATCTGTATAACGTGAGCGCGCAGTTGCACGGCGGAGTGACCGAGGCAGTTTATACCAGCAAGGAGGAGACCGATTGCAATATCGGCACTTGCCTGCTGGATCATGAGCGCAGCGTCACCGATGAGATTGCCAAGAACCCGTGGCAGACCGATACCTGCATCGGCCAGTGGCACTACAAGCGGGGGCAGCAATACAAGGCGGCCAAGAAGGTCATCGACATGCTGGCCGACATCGTGAGCAAGAACGGCAACCTGCTGCTGAACTTTCCGCTGCCCAACTCCGGCGCATTGGATTACGAAGAGATGGTTGTATTGGACGGCATCACCGCATGGATGGCGGTGAACAGCGAAGGCATTTATGCCACGCGACCATGGAAGATTTACGGAGAAGGCCCCTCGACCAAGGTGGATGTCCAGGCGGAACGATTCAACGAGAGCAAACGCCCCGCGCTGACCGCCGAGGACGTCCGTTTCACCACCAAGGGAAGCACGCTTTATGCCTTTGTGATGGGTTGGCCGGAGAAGGAAGCGGTTGTGCACGCTCTCGGCCTGGCCAGTTCGCAGGCTCCCGGCAAGATCCAGAAAGTGGAGTTGCTGGGCTACAAGGGCGAGCTCAAATGGAAGCAGGACGAAGCCTCATTGCGGGTTGAAATGCCCGCGGAGAAGATCACCGACGTGGCGATTACGCTGAAGGTTGAATTAGCGTAAAGCCGTTGGGGTTACATACCGGGCGCGGGCCGGCGACGATGCCGGCCTTCGCCTTTGGTTCCCAAATATTTGTAAAAAAGGGATTTTTCACCCGTGAATCAAAGGATTATGATGATTCCGGTGGTGAATTCCGCCGATAGTTATAGGGTTCGCCAATGGAGCTGGAGGAAGGCCGATGAAAGACAAGCACAAGAAGAGGAAGGCGGAGAAGGAGCGGGAGGCGACTTCTGAAGATGACATTCAGCTTGGCGGAGACCTGCCGGCGCCGAAGCCAGATGATGAAAAGACATTGCGGCTGGGAAAAGATTGCGAGTATGAGCGCGAATTGCGCCGCCTGCAAGAGGAGCTGGTGAAGCTGCAGGAGTGGATTCGCCACGAGGGCCTGCGGGTAGTGGTGATCTTTGAAGGCCGCGACGCCGCAGGCAAGGGCGGCGCCATCAAGCGCATCACGGAATCGCTCAACCCGCGCATCTGCCGGGTAGTGGCTCTGGGCACGCCCACCGAGCGCGAAAAGACGCAGTGGTACTTCCAGAGATATGTTCCCCACCTGCCGGCGGCGGGCGAGATGGTGCTGTTTGATCGCAGCTGGTACAACCGCGCGGGCGTGGAGCGGGTAATGGGCTTTTGCACCGAGGCGCAGTACCGGGAGTTCATGCAGAGCTGCCCGGAGTTTGAACGCATGTTGATCCGCTCCGGGATTCGGTTGATCAAATACTGGTTTTCCGTGAGCGACGAGGAGCAGGAGCGACGTTTTCAAGAGCGCATGAAGAACCCCACCAAGCGCTGGAAATTGAGCCCGATGGATTTGCAGTCGCGCAAGCACTGGGCGGAGTACTCGCGGGCCAAGGACGAGATGTTCGCGGTGACCGACACCAAGCAGTCGCCGTGGCATGTGGTGAATGCGGAAGACAAGAAATGCGCGCGGCTGAACGTGATCCGGCATCTGCTGTCGATGTTCGTCTACCGCGATCTGACGCCCGAGCCGCTGGAATTGCCGAAGCTGGAGAAGACGAAATACGTGCGTCCGCCCATCCAGGAACAGAACTTCATTCCACAGGTTTACCAGTAGGGCTAGAGCATTTTCACAGTTCCTGTAGGGTGGGTTTCGTGGTTTCCCACCCATTTCACAAAGAACGTGAAATGGATGGGGCACGGAGCATCCTTACACTATCAGTAAAAATGCTCTAAGGGAAAGCGCCTCACGGCTTTGGTTAGGCGCCAGACCGTGAGGCTGCGGTGCGGTTGCCGGGAAATCGGGCTCCTTATATTTCTGGAATACATCCCTGGAATTACAGTTAAACTTGAAGATCGCAATATTTCCCGGCAGAGAGGTGTCTTGTGCGTCCCAAATGGAATGGTTTTGCGTGGCTGGCGTGTATGGCTTGCATGGGTGTGAGCGCGGCGCAGGTTACCATCGACCACCGTTGGGCGAACACCGATGCACAGAGCCTGATTGGTCTGCCGATGGGCAGTCACAAGACGATTGTGGACAAAGAGGGCAACTTGAAATGGTCGCAGTGGAGCCTGAAGCGCAGGCCACTGGATGCACCTATCGGCTTCAGCAACCAAATGGACGGCGAGTTGGCAACTGAGGCATATGCGGGCGCGACTCACCTAACAGTGAGCGGGCAGGAGCTTTACCGGGGACGATATCCGTTTGTGGTTTCGAGGCTTGAGGGAGGCGGGCTGGAGTTGGAGGAGCTGGCCTTCGCGGTGGACCCCGACGCCAAGGCCGGGCGGCTGCCGGACCGGAACTCGGGCGCCAGGAGCATGGATGTGGTGCGGCTCACGTTTCACAACGAGGGCGCGGCAGCGGCCGATGCCATGCTGAAGCTGAGCGGACGAGAGAGAAACCTGCCCGGTCATGCGATGGGGCAGACTCTGGTGACAAATAGCGGCGAGGACGTGGCGTTGGTGAAGGAGGCCGCAGGCGCTGCGATTTCGACCGAGGACGGTGAGTTGACGCTGGCGTTGCGCTTGAGCGTGCCAGCACATGGAGAGAAGACACTGTGGATCGAGCTGCCCTATGAATGGCCGGCGGCGCGAAATGGAGAGCTTTCGCAGGAGAGCGGCGAGGCGTTGCTCGGGCAGGCCGTGGCGCAATGGGACGATCTGTGGGCGCGGGGAACGAAGGTAGAGTTTCCTCAACAGGAATTGAGCGACTTTTATTATTCGTCGATTGCCTATGTGCTGATCCTGACCGAGTACGATGCGCGGGGCGATCTGTGGACGCTGGATGGACCGGCTGTCTACCGGCAGTATTGGGGACGGGGCGAGTATTTTCAGGCGCGGGCGATGGAGATGGCGGGTTTTCTTGCGCCAGCGCGCCAAAGCGTAGAGCACAGCTTCCACATTATGAACGACGATGGTGAGTGGGACGGGCCTCCGGCCAGCGGCTGGCCTGCATGGGATAACACGGGCGGCAATGCCGCAGCGGTATGGGATTACTACCTTTTTTCGCGCGATAGAAAGTGGCTGGAGCGGGCGTATCCGTATCTGCTGCGGGCTTCGCAGTGGATTCGGGATCATCGCGAGGAGTCGACACTGGAGGGCGTGAAGGATGTTCCGGCTGGAGCGCGGCCGGTGAAGCGCATGATCGCCTCAAAATGCAGGCCGGAGCCGGAACCGGAGTTGAAGCCCGGCGAGAAGCCATATTGGTATGGGTTGCTGCCGTGGAGCTACGGGGATTCCGGATTGCCGGAGGGGCACTCTTACTCGCATAATTTTTTGGCGGCTTATGCGGAAAAGGTGACCGGCGAGGCGGCGAAGACGCTGGGACGCGATGATGATGCCGCGTGGCTGGAGAAGGAGTACGCGGCGTATACGGCTGATATTCACGAGAGCGTGCAGAGAGCGGTGAAACTAGAGAAGAGTGCGCCAGAATATCTGCCCGCGATGCCGACGTATCCGGAGGGAGCGTATTCGCAGACGTTTCTGGCGGTGTATCCCACGCATCTGTATGCGGCGGACGATGCGCTGGTCACGGGATTGATTGCGCGGATGGAGCGCGAGGAGAAGCAGGGGGTTCCGACCAACGTGGCGTGGGCCGGGCCGGCCGGCGTCTGGGCGGGCGAGGCGATGAACATGGCCGAGACCTACCTGTTGCGCGGAGAAAAGCAGAAGGCGGCGGAGATGCTGGCAGCGGCTATGAACCACAGCTACACGACGAAAGTGTGGAAAGAAGAGATTCTGGTGGACGTGGATTTGCCGCGAGCCTGCGACACGCCGCACAGCAAGCGCGCCAACATGGAAGGCACAGGCGACATGCCGGAGGCTTGGGCCAACGCCAATCTTATTCTGCTGCTGCGCGATATGGTATTGAATGAGCGCGAGGGCAAGCTGCATCTGCTGGCCGGGCTGCCGGAGAGCTGGGTTCCCGTGGACAAGGCAGTCACCGTGGAGAATGCGCCGGTAACGACCGGGGGAACAGTAAGCCTGCGCGTGAAGCATGTGAGCGCGAAGCTGTGGCGGATTACTGTGGATCCGCATGGGGAGACGCGCGAGTTTGTCGTGCATTTGCCAATTGACGACGCGAGCCGAGTGAGCGCGGTGCGGATCGATGGAAAGCAGATAGCGGCGGCAACGGAAATACCTTTCACAGCGTCAGGCAAACCAAGCGTAGTTGCAGTGGAGGTGAGATGAAACGCCGCGATTTTCTATGCAATGCTGGATCGGCGGTAGCGGCGGCTTGCCTGGCGCGTCGGCTTTTTGCGGCGCAGGATGCGACACCGGCGCTACAGGGAACGCTGACGGTGGATTCGTCCACAAAGTTGGCAACGGCGCCACTGGATTTTATGGGATTGAGTTATGAATCGGCGCAGCTAGCCAATACGGAGTTCTTTACGGCGGAGAACGAGACGCTGATTGCTCTGTTGCGTGAGCTGGGCAAGCAGGGAGTGCTGCGGCTGGGCGGAGGAACGAGCGAGTTCACGGCATTCACGACTGAGGAGACCGGCGGGAGAGCGCCGTTCGACGCGGTTGGTCCGGACACCTCCAAAAATAGAAAGACCGATACGCCGATCACTCCGAAGAGCCTGCGCAATCTGCGCGCATTTCTGGATGCGACAAATTGGCGCTGCCTTTATGGGTTGAATCTGGGACGCGGCACGGCGGAGCGCGCGGCGGAAGAGGCTTTTTATGCGCAGAAGATTCTGGGGCCAAGGCTGATTGCGTTTCAACTAGGCAACGAACCGGACGCATGGCGCAACCGCTACCGGCCCGCGAGCTGGACTTATGCAGATTACTGGAAGGAGTGGTTGGCGGCGCGGTTGATGGTGCTGGCGCGAGTTCCACAAGCGAAGTTTGCCGGGCCGGATGTTTCCAACAAGATGGATTATGTGACGGGCTTTGCGGAAGACGCTAAGAAGAGCGCGCCGGAGGTGGTTTTGCTTACCTCGCACTATTACGCCATGGGACCCGCTGGAGCAAAGGACGTGACGATGGAGAGACTGCTGCGGCCCGATCCGAGGCTGGAACATGATTTGAAGATGGCCATGGAGGCGGCACGCGGCGCGGGTGTGCATTACCGGATGTGCGAAGGAAACTCGTGCTGGAACGGCGGCCAGGAGGGCGTGAGCGATACGCTGGCCAGCGCGTTGTGGGTCGCGGATATGATGCTGGAGTTTGCAGCGGCCGGTTGCGCAGGGGTGAATCTGCACGGCGGCGGAAATGGATTTTATACGCCGATTGCGGGCAGCCGGACGAAGGGATTTGTGCGGCGGCCGGAGTACTTCGGGATGGAACTGGCAAAGGAGTTCGTCGGGGCGACAATGGCGCGCTCCACGCTGGAATGCGGCAGCGACAAGGTGCGCGCGTATGCAGGCGAGAAAGATGGAGTGCGGCTGGCGGTGGTCATCAACAAGACAGAAGAGAGCGTGGCGGTGCGAGTGCCGATGACCAGAGTGCGGGAGCAGTGGCTTCTAAGCGGTCCGGCGATTGACGCAAAGGAAGGCGTCGCGTTGACGAGAAAGCCTGGGCATGGACTTAATGACGGTGTTTTGCATGTGGGTCCGCACAGTGCGATGCTGATTAAGGGATAAGGGTGGAGGAACGATGGATCGCAGAGAGTTGATCAAGCTGGGAGCGGGGGCGGTGGTTTCCGGCTTTGCGCTGAAGGGAAGCGCTGTACCCGCAGGAGACAGCGGCGCGCAGGTGGAGCAGTGGGGCGTCTTTGAGACCGAGGCCAAGGGACCGTCGAGCGGAAATCCATTTGTGGACGTGAGATTTGGCGCGCGCTTTACCCTCGGTCACAGGACCGTGGAGGCGGCAGGTTTTTATGACGGCGAGGGCGTGTACAGGGTGCGCTTTTCTCCGGATGCCGTGGGGCGTTGGAGTTTTAAGACGACAGGAAGCGTGAAGGAGCTTGCCGGGCAGACGGGGTCGTTTGAGTGCGTTCCCGCGAGTCCCGGCAACCACGGGCCGGTGGGCACGACGCATCAGTTTCATTTTCAATATGCGGATGGAACGCCGTATTTTCCCTTTGGAACCACATGCTATTCGTACGGATTCATTGGCGAACTGCTGCAGCGCATGACGCTGGAGTCGCTGAAGACGGCGGGGTTCAACAAGGTGCGGATGTGCCTTTTGCCCAAGCCGCTGGGAGAGCGGAAGCCGGCGGCTATGCCTTTTGTGCGCATTGGCGCGGAGGCTCCAGAGAGTCCAAAGAGCACGATGGAGAGTTCGGCGGAAGGAACAAGCACGGAGCGCTACGACCTGGCGCGGCTTAACCCCGCCTACTTCCGGCACGTGGAAGAACGGATTCTGGATTTGCTGGCGGCGGGCATCGAGGCGGACGTAATTCTTTTCCATCCTTACGACGCGTGGGGTTTCAAGGCGATGGGCGAAGAGGCGGACGACCGCTATCTTCGCTACGCGGTGGCGCGGCTTTCAGCTTACCGGAATGTGTGGTGGTCCATCGCCAACGAATATGATCTGGTGAAATCGAAGTCGATGAAGGACTGGGACCGCTTTTTCCGGATTGTGCAGGAGAGCGATCCGTATGGCCGGTTGCGTTCGATTCATCACAGCAGGGTTATGTACGACAACTTGAAGTTGTGGTGTACACATGCGAGCCTGCAAGCGTACGACTTTGAGAAGTCGGCGGAGAGGTTGGCGGCGTGGAACAAGCCGATCATCTACGACGAGATACAGTATGAAGGAAACATTGCGCGGCGCTGGGGCAATCTATCTCCGCAGGAGATGACCAACCGGTTCTGGCGGGCGATTGTTGCCGGAGTTTATGCGACGCACGGCGAGACGTACATCTCGACCGACGGGAATCCGGTGTGGTCCGATGCGGGAACGCTGCACGGGACGAGCGCCGCGCGAATTACTTTTCTGCGCAAGCTGCTGGAGAGCACTGGGACGACGGGGCTGATGGCTGCTGAAGCGCCGTATTACACTTACGCGGCGAATCCGGGCGAACGTTATCTTTACTTTTTTGATTTTCATTGCGCGGCAGAGTATGAGTTCCCGCTGCCGGAGCAGGGAAAGTTCAAGGTGACGCTGATCGATCCGTGGGAGATGACCAAGACGCCGGTGCCGGGAACATTCAGCGGCAAGAGCAAGATTGCGTTGAGCGGCAAACCGTACATGGCTGTGCTGATTGAGAAGGCATGAGTTGAAGACGATGAAGACAACGACAGTGAAGAGAATTGCAAGCCTGCTGGTTTGCGCACTCGCTCTGAGTGTTGCGGCGCAGCCGGCCCGGGTGAAAGTGGTGACGGCGAAGGGCGCATCCGCACGCGAGCAGTATGGCGCGGAGCGTCTGCACGCGGCGCTGGCGGAGGTGAAGACGGCTCCGGCGGGGACGAAGGTTGTGGCTGGAGTGCGAAGCACGCCGGAGATCGGGCGCTTCAATCTGCCCGAGTTCTGGCCGCAAGCGCAGGAGGCATTCCTCATCCGGCAGATGGGAAAGACCTGGGTGGTTGCGGGAAGCGATCCTTCGGGAGTTCTGTACGGCGAGATGGAACTTGCGGCGCGCATCAGGGAGAGCGGCGCGCTGCCCGAGGGGATCGACGAGATGGAGCATCCGGCGCTGAAGCTGCGCGGAACCTGCATCGGGATGCAGAAGTCAGAGATCACCTATGAAGATGCGGAGTACGACTATCCGTATACGCCGAAAGATTTTCCGTTCTTCTACGACAAGGCCGGCTGGACACACTATCTGGACATGCTGGCCGAAGAACGCATGAACACGCTATATCTGTGGAACGGACATCCCTTCAGCAGCCTGCTCAAGCTGCCGAAGTATCCGGAGGCGCAGGAGTTGCCGACGGCGCAGCTGGATGAGAACATCGCGATGTTCAAGTGGCTGACGGCCGAGGCGGATAAGCGCGGAGTCTGGGTTGTGCAGGGTTTTTACAACATTCATCTCTCTCATGCGTTTGCGCGGGCGCATCATCTGCCCTATCACCTGGCGGAGCCCAACGCGGAAGCGAGCGCCTATATGCGCTACGCGATTTCGGAGTTCGTTCGGGAGTATCCGAATGCCGGGTTGTTGATGACGCTGGGCGAGGCGCTTTCTTACCATAAGGGCGCGGAGTGGCTGACGGAGACGATTATTCCCGGCGTTAAGGAGGGCTTGAAGGAATCGGGCGCGACGATGGAGCCGCCGATTGTGGTGCGCGCTCACGCCACCGACATCGACGCGGTGATGAAGGCGGCTATGCCGCTCTACTCGAATATCGACACCATGTTCAAGTGGAATGGCGAGTCGCTGACCTGGACCAATGTGCGGGGGCCGGTACTGGGGCGGTTCAAGATGCTGGCCGCGAATTCGAATGTGGCGATTGCGAATGTGCATTTGCTATCGGACCTGGAGCCGTTTCGCTGGGGTGATCCGGATTTTATACGGGAGACGCTGACCAACTTTCAGCGCATCGGGATTGGCGGCCTGCATCTGTATCCGCTGCGGTATTGGGAGTGGCCGGTGGCGGGCGACAAGACGGAGCCGCTGCTGGAGCAGACGGATCGCGACTGGATCTGGTTTGAGGCTTGGGCGCGTTATGCATGGAATCCGAATCGCGATGCGGAGAAGGAGCACGCATACTGGGTGGCGCGGTTTGCGGAGAAATACGGCACGAAGGAAGCGGGAGAGAAGTTGCTGGAGGCGTACACGCTGGCAGGGCCGTGCCAGCCGAGGCTGCTGCCGCGCATCGGCATCACGGAGGGAAACCGGCAAGCATTCACGCTGGGAATGACGATGCCGCAGCTGATCGACGCAAAGCGCTTCAACCCGGCGACGACGCTTTGGACCGGAGATGCGCCGGAGGGAGAACGGCTGGATGAGTATGTGGACCTGGAGGCGAAGAAACTTCCGCACCACGGCGAGACGCCGATTGGCGTGAGCGATGAAACAGTGGAAGCGTCACGCAAGGCGCTGGAGGCAGCCGAGGCAGTCGGGCCGTTTGTGACCAAGAACAAGGAAGAATATGCGCGGGTGGTCAACGACATGCGCGCAATCTCGCTGTTGATGCAGTTTTACAACGCGAAGACCAAGGCCGCGGTGGAGACGATGTTGTACGGCTACGATCACGACGTGGCGCATTTGCGGAAAGCAGAGGCGTTGCTTGCGGAGAGCGTAGATAAGTTTCGCACGCTTACGGATGTGGCCGGACCTGCCTACCGCACGGCAACCAGCATGGAGACACCGCAGCGGCGGATTCCATTTCGCGGCGGGATGGATCAGTTTCCCAACTGGCAGCAATGCCTGCCGATGTATGAGAAGGAGCTAGAGATCTTCCGGCAGCGGATTGCACAGTTGAGTTCGGGCGCGGCAGGGGCCGGGAGCGGGATTTCGAATCTGGATTGGCTATTCGAGTAGGGACGAATAACAAACCTCAGTAGCTTGTCATCGTTCCTCGAGAGTCCCAAGCAGTGCGGTCTGGAGACTTCGCGGCGCGTGGCGGCGCTACGGCAGAGGAGTTCCTGCCTGATGGTAGTGCGACTTGTCGGCGAATACTCTCTCCGCGCCTCGCGGATTGTTTTCGATGTGCGGCGTCCGCTCCCAGATCATGGTGCTGCGGTTTTTCAGGTCGTATGCAGGCCAGTAGGGCAGTCCGGCGAAGTTCGGATTTCCTGTTCTTGCGTAGGTAATCAGCATCTCGGACATGGTTGCAGCCAGCGCATTCGCTGCTGCAAGTTGCTCTGGAGCTGACCCGATTTGCGCCTCGGCCATGGCAATGTTGTCGAACATGAAGGGAATGTCGATGGTGTGCATCGCCTTGCCGTTCGCTCCCGGAAAATTCATCTGGTAGACCCAGGTATGGGGCTGGCTTTTCGGATTCGCGGCGCGGCGCTCGGCTTCCCAGCGCTGTCCCGGCCAGGCGCGAAACGCCGTTGCCGCCGCTGTATCCACCTGCTCAGGAGTGTAGTTCGGATAGAGCTCGCGATACTTTGCGACGATCTGTTCCGCAGTGTAGGGCCCGAGGTACTCGCCGACCGATGCCTGCAACACAGCAGGAGCCGTCTCCCAGGCAATTGGTCCGTGGCCGGCCACGCTGGTTTCGTCGTGAGTATTACCCAGGATCATCGGCACCCGCTCAGAGAGCGCAGGGGCATCCGGGTCAAAGGGGTTGCGCGGCAGAATTACGTGGTCCACAACCGGAAGCCAGTCCGCGTTAACCGCAGCGGCGCCGCTCTGGAGTTGCTCCATGGTCAGCGCATTCAGTTGCGCCGCAAGATTTTTGCCGGGCGTGACGCCCATCTTTTCGAGCACGGTCTTCGCGCGACTCGCGGCAATCTCAATGGAGGCGCCTTTGATCTGCTGCCCGCTCATGGTCATCACCCGATGAAACAGGCCTTTGGCAGCGGGAGCGGCCATCAGCGTAGCACACTTTGCGCCTCCTCCCGACTGACCGAAGATCAGCACGCGCGATGGATCGCCGCCAAACTCGGCGATGTTGTCGCGCACCCACTTCAGCGCGAGCACCAGGTCAATCTGGCCCGCATTGCCTGACTCCGCATACTCCGGCGCGAGATCGCCCAGGTACAAATATCCGAAGGCATTCAGCCGATGGTTGACCGTCACCACCACAACATCGCCGCGATGAACCAGCCGCGTGCCATCGTAGAGGTCGTTGTTCACGGTTCCATTGTTGTATGCGCCGCCGTGAAAGTAGACCAGCACGGGACGCTTGCGGTGGTCGCGCAAGCCAGAGGTCCAGACATTGAGATGCAGGCAATCCTCGCTTTGCACGTTTTGGTCTTGAGCAACACGGGGAGCTGCGCCTGAGGCAGCTCGCGCCATGGTCAACTGCGGGGCCATTGCGGCGAAGCGAAAGCACTCCTTCACGCCACTCCACGGCGCAGGAGGAGCGGGAGACTTGAAGCGCGTCTTTGCTGTGTCTCCGCCATAGGGAATCCCCTTGAAGACATTGACCCCGTCCGCAATCAAGCCGCTGACCTTGCCGGTCGTGGTGGTTGCCAGCGGCGCAGGCAACGCGCTTTGCGCCCATGCGATTCCTCTAGTTTGCAATGCGAGCGATGCTGCGGCCATTCCCGAGCAGCGCAACAGGGTCCGGCGGGTGAATTGCTTCATGGAACGCTCCCCATAGAGTTGTTGGACAAATCTTCTTGAGACTCGATCATAAACGTGCGGGAGGGTGCGGCGGAATGCGGCGAATGCGCCGCAAGCGATGCTGTAGTTGTTAAGGCCGGTTCAGACTATGGCTATATGTAGTCGCGGAAGAGCTCTTCGGAGGGCGCGGCAATCACGCTCCGGCCCACCAACATTCCGTCCTCGGCGGCGACTTTGGAACCGGCAGCTACGGCAGCCTGAACGCTGGCTACATCGCCGGCCATCAACACGAATCCCTTGCCTCCCAGAGCCATTGCCAGGTGGATTCGGAGCAGGGTTACGTTGGCGGATTTGACGGCGGCGTCGGCCACCTCGATGATGCTGGCCGCGGAGAAGGTCTCGATGACGCCGATGGAGCGCAACTGATGGGGATCGATATCGACGGCGTTGGAGATGGCCGCCAGAACGGAAGGGTGCACGCGCGCGATCTGCCGCTTCTCGATGAGCGATGGGCCTGCGGCGACTGCGCCGGCCTGGACCGCAGCCTCTACCGAGGTTACGTCGCCGGCCACCGCGATGAGGAATTTTCCTGAGCAGATGCTGCGGGCCAGCAGAAGCTGAACCGAGCTGGCCTTCAGCATCACGTCCTCGACCAGAAATCCGGTGGCCACGCTGGATAGCTCGATAAGTCCGATAGCGTTGATTTCAGACACGACGTTGACTCCTTTTATGCGCCCTGCGCTTCGATGAATACCGCATCGCCGGCCACCCTCACAACGCCGTCGATGCTGGCGTGTACGCGGGCGCCGAGTTTGCCCTGCTCCGGCGCGGCGAGCAGATCGCCGACGCGAACCCAATCGCCACATTTCACCACTGGAATCGCGGGCGCTCCAGCGTGCTGCTTGAGTAGAATCTTGACCTTATTCGGCGAGAAAGTGTGATCCACAAGCGG
>Ga0187873_1001445_pt1 | contig 19687 bp, 18 predicted proteins | sample June2016WEW_16_1_2_FD_133012 | JGI IMG/M metagenome (GOLD analysis project Ga0187873, IMG submission 133012) | Peatland microbial communities from SPRUCE experiment site at the Marcell Experimental Forest, Minnesota, USA - June2016WEW_16_100 | ecosystem: Environmental > Terrestrial > Soil >... | reverse complement strand
TTCAATTCTTCATTTGCCCCCATCGAAGTAACCATCGTTGGTATGCCTACATCATCCAAAATGATAAACCCTATCCCCGTGTTTTTCTTCTCACAGGTATAAAGATGGCGGGCATCTATCCGCTCCTTTTGGAGCCATTCTTTAAGTTCTTCTCCTGGTCGGTCATGACCAATACATCCTACAAAACTCGTTCGCATCCCCAGCCGAGAAGCAGCGATCGCTTGGTTGCTACCCTTGCCGCCATCTATTGGCTCCTGGAAATCCCACCCAATAACTGTTTCACCTGCCTGCGGAGTTCGGTGAACACGAACAAATAGGCCTGGAGCATGGCTCCCCACAACAACAACCTGAGTCGATAGACAAGACCGGTCACTCATAGACTAATTTCCCAAAGGTGGGCTTGCCGTAGCTTTATCAACAATTAGGAGTGTATCTGGATGCCCATGAACAAAAGTCACCGGATACTCTATCGTTTCTGGCCCGAAGAGCAAAACCCGTATCACAGTCTGCTTCCAAGCACCGGTGTCCGAGATCAATCTAATCCGATGAGCCGAGAGCAAGTCTTTCATCCCAAGGGTAATTGCCATCGGGGGTACTGCATGGGAGCACCCACCAACTGAGCGCTGGCTTACTGCAATCAATGTATCGTCGTTTAAATTCAGAATGCGTGTCTTTGAGTTCCGAAACTCGTCAACAGTTACGCTATACCAAGGAGAACGAGGAGGCTCGTTATATGCGATATGGCCCCGATAACCTATGCCACCATACATGGTATCTACTCCGCCTACCTCCTCAATCGCTTCACTCACCGAGTCCAGATCATATACATTTGGGAAATAGCGCTGTTTTTCTGGGATTGCGAATTCCGGGTTAATCGATGCATAAAAAACCCGAAGCATAGTCCCCTGGTAACTGAAGCGATGATTTAACGGTAGTGGACGACCTTGCCAATCCAGGCAGTCGTCCATATGGAAAACATACACCGATCGCAAGCTGATATGCTCTGAATTTACAATTTGCGCGAAATGCGCATACTGCTTAGTCGGGCCGCAGGGCAAAATCCATCGGGTGGGTAATCCTTTTCCATTGTTCGCTTTTACTTCATCAACCATCATCCGAGCAATTTTTTGGTGTACATCCTCTGGGGTATCCAAGATTCGAATCTTTACCTTGGCATCTGGATGGTTTTCCAGTTGATCAAGTGGAATCTGACACCACTGAAAGAGTTTTTCGGGATCAATACTTGATGACATAGTTCACCTCCATTCGAGCATTAAATAATCTGCCCGGAACGCAAGATTTGATGAATTTCCGACTTCCCAACGATAGCTGCTGCGGTTAGCCAGGAATGTAAAGATTCCCCTGGATGTAATTGCATCGCCGTCCCCCGATGAACCGCCTCTTCGAGACCGGCACAAGGATAGCTGGTCCATGGCTCTATTCCCATATTATAGGTGCGTCCGTACCATGGATAACCAACCCCACCGCCCAAAGCTTGCCAAAGCCAAATATAACGAAATACGTTTGGATCCCATGCAAGACCAAAACCGATATCTTTCTTTGTCACTGCAATCCAGCCTTCCTTAAACTCTTTCAGGTAGCAGTTATCCATCGAGTGACTTTCTGGTCCTGGGATCTGCCGAAGGTCCATGATTTCCCCTTTATTATCTTTAATGTATGGCCAATTTCCTTCCTGGAACAATCCCATCCGATTATCGGGACCGTCTTCAGCATTAAAAACCTCAACTCGGGAAGGTGGTGCCCATAAGCGGCAGGTGCTATCCAAAAAAGGTGCGCCGATGACAGGGTGATGGCCCCACATAAAGTCGACAAGCTGATTTCCAGTATTCGTTACTTCTTCCTCAATAAAGAGCGCTGCGATATTCGATTTCAGGGTAAGGGTTTTTTTAAGCACGAAAGGGGTCCGGTATGTGCGAACCCATAATGCCACCTGGATTTCCTCTACCGTATCTTTGACGATCTTGTAACTCCAAGGGACATTATTGATCTCAGTGAATTGGCCTAATTCTGCCCCCTGATAGACGCAACTTGGCCCTCCATTAGGAAGTACTTCAAACCAAGACCCAGTCCAATAATCAAAGAAGGCAGTCGAGGACCCCATCCCTGCCGGAACGAATTGAGATGGGTGTTTGAGATCATTTTCAGAATGCCATAAAAAATCAATATCCAGGGGCTTATACAAAAACTGAACAATTTCAGAGCCTTTATCGACCAGCACAACAATTTGGAGGAACTCATTTTGCAGAAATAAGGCCTTATACCCTCCCCAGGATATCCGATCGTTGATCCGGCAACCATGATGACGAAAAGGATTTTCAATGTTAAACATTTGCATATGTAGACTCCGTAAAAATGGATTCAATCACGAATAGAGACGGCAAGGAGAAATAATACGAGCCGATGTGATTCCCAACCATGCAAGCCACCCGTATAGCAATACGTTCATATCGAGGAGTCTGGGTGGGCATATCTACCCACATTCCTTCTTCAATTAGACCCGAAATTTCCAGTACATGCATATATCAGTGTCTACGACTATGGCAATAACCGGTAAGTTCTCAACCGTGGCGAGCAAAGTTCGGGTCGAAAACCCTCAGCAAGTGCTACCGAGCATTGATTTCCGCGGTATTCTCCTGATACCTGGATGATTCTTTGGATGTCGATATGATCATGATCCATAAGCCATTGAATCTGGCTCACATGTTTTGAGAACATTGTCTGTTTGACTTTGAAGACTTCCGTGACGTCAACATATTCTGAAGGTTGGAAATTCAATCCACCGGATGTATCGAAATAAATGAGTGGTTGGACGCCAAGATGTACATCGCTATTTGTTTTGACGTTCGGTAGACCGGACAAGAAGGAGGCGTCAAAAACGAGTTTACTCACCGTTCTATGGTCTGGGTGATAATCATTTGGATCATGAGTGAATATTACGTCTGGCCGGGTTTGGCGAATTAATTCCACAAACCGAAGACGGGTATCAATAGTGTCGTCGATAAGTTCGTCTCGAAATCCCAGCCAATAGAAATCAGCCCCAATTACATCTGCTGATTCCTGTGCCTCTTTATGGCGGATTTCTGCCAGTTCATTCGCAGGGATCACCATATGCCCAGCACTGCCGTCAGTTGCAACAGCCATAATTACCTGACAGTCCAAGGCTGAATATTTTGCCAGAGTGCCTCCCATCTGAATCTCCAAATCATCCGGGTGGGCGCCAATGGCAAGAACGCGTTTAGGGAGTTCGCTCATAGTCTATCCTTTCAAACCACTCATAATTACAACTTTTACGAAGTATCCTTGCGCAAACATATAGATCCATTAAATCGGAATAATACTGATCAGAGCCTCAGCCATTAATTTTGGTGTTATAAAATTATCTTTTCCCGGCTTTCCAGAGATTTCTGGGCGGCCACCGCCGTACGCAATGCTTTATAAGCATCTTCAGCCGTTACATAATCTGGTGGTTTTCCTTGCTCCAAACATTGCACAAAATACATTAACTCATTCTGGAAGCCATCTACCTCTTGTATTGGAACGCTCTGATTGGGCTTGCCATCCTCGTGAATCAAGAGATAGGAAAAAGGTCGTCCTTGCTCGAAACTAGCTCCTCCGGCGCGGAAATGATATTCAATTTCCCCATGTTCACACTCTAGTCGCAACCCGCAAGTAAATGGGTAGTCTTTCGGCTTGCTAAAGGAACACTCTATTGAAGCCGCGCCGCTGTTATACTCGATCAAAGTTAGCAATGAATTCCATCCTCCTTGGGGGTCTTGCCAGCCTTGTGAGTAAACGCTGAGTGGATAACCGAATAACCAATTAAGGAAATCAATATCATGGATCTGCAGATCCAGCACGGCCCCACCAGTTTTATGGGGGTCGCGAAACCATTCTGCCCACTGGGGCATATTTGAGAGCCGATAGGCGTGACCAAGGCGAGGTTTTCCTAACCGGCCACTCGTCACAATCGTATGGATGGCAGCATATTCTGGTAAGAAGCGCAGCACGTGAGCGACCATCAGCAACCGCCCGCTCTCTTGTGCAGCCGTCAGCATACGATCGGCTTCTTCAGTCGTCAGAGCAATTGGCTTTTCCACGACAACATGCTTGCCAGCCTCTAACGCGGAGATAGCCATAACTGGATGGAGTGGTGTTGGTAGGGTGATATCTACCAGGTCTACCTCCGAATCGGTTAGTAGTTGTGTGATGCTGGTCAATGCCTGCGCGCCGACTTCAGAGGCAAGCTTTTGACTACGATCGCCATCTTGATCGACTACATACTTAACTTTCACGTTGGGAATGTTTGCATATGCCCTTGCATGGGTGGTCCCCATGAAACCCGCTCCAACAATGCCAACAATAACCATAACTATCTCTCCTTACTGAAGTAACCATCGTGCGTTGTAACCCTCAACTAATAGGATCTTGGTGGGTGAATCAAGCTTGAATAGGAAATCCTGGGTTGCTTAGACTATCTGAGCTGAATCACTCTCCTGCACTTACTCGAACTTTAACAACTCACGGTTAACATTTTTGGCCTGGCGAGGCCGCACAAAGCAGTCAAGGTGGTTCTTGCAAAAGCCCAAAAAGAATCCCCGGCCTGTTGCTGGATGGAATTTTCTGCACCCAGAGCTACTGGCTGGGTCATATCGGCCTTCGATCTAGCCTGCAGGTAACGCTGGATACGCCGCACGTTGCTCACGGCAGCAGAGCCGATCAGCAGACAGGTCACCCGGAACTTGCCTCGCACCGGTAACTTGCCAGCCGGGAAGGGGTGTTTGACACTGCGCACGGTGGCTTCAACCGCGGCGCGTAAGTTGCGGCCATCTTTTAACTGTTCCTGACTGCGTCGTCTTCGTTCAGATGCCTGCGCTTCGGCCTGGGTAAAACGCAAATGATGGCGTGGGTCGCGTTTCCCAGGTTGGGCCGGGCACTGGTCTACCAGCGGGCAGGTTGCACACTCTACAGCGTTAAAGTGGGCGACGAAGGCTTTCTTCTGGCTGCTGGGATGAGCAATCTCGGTCTGACCATTGGGGCAGGTGACTTTGACGGGCTGGTTGTCTTGATTGAACTTGATGGCGAAGTCGGCCAGGTGCAGCTTTTCAGGATTGGGAGTGCGCCCGCGGATGGCGGTCTGAATATGTTCGACCTGCTGTTCCTGCAGAACCACATCGGAAGCCGGGCCGCCGTGCCCACCATAGGTGTAGATCGTGTCCAGTTCCGTGTGCTTCTTCAGGTCGGGTAACGCTTCGGCCAGCAGCTGGCTGTCATCGACGTTGTTGGACGCCACCTGCACTTTGGTGATTAACTGCAGTGGGTTCTGCGGGTCGCAGGTTTCGCTCACGTTGGCGACGTAGCCCTGGTAGGGCTTGCCACGTTTTTCCCGGTAAGTGGCTTCCAGATTATCCGGAGACTGCAGGCTGGTGGCGCTCAAGGCCTGGTTGGGTTTGGTCACCACATCTTGCTGCTCCAGCTGGAAATGTTCGCCGAAGACCCGCTCCAGCATCTGGTAGATCGGCTCGGCAGCATAGACCGGCTTCAACTCGAACAGCAGCTGCTGCATCAATTCACCGATTCGCTGCAGGTGAGCATCCGTTTCATCGATCTTCATGTGGTAGACGTATTGCCCGGCATGTCCCTGTAGGTAGGGTTCAAAGTCTGCGGCGTAGTGATCCTGATCGCTCGCGTTCAAAATGCGCTGTACCCGCTGCAGCACTTCCACCAGCAGTTGTACCCGCCCTATCCGAAGGATGTTAGAGGCGACCAGTGTGCTATCCACACTTGCACCTGCGGCAAGTGCAGATGTGCGCTGCTTGCCCGTCTTCAGCCGAAAGGCCGCAATCTGTTGATCCGTCACCTGCTCGAAGGCCTGATCCAGCAAGTCGATCCCCGTCTTCTGCATCTGGCGGCTCAACCGTTCGCGAAAGTAGTACAGCGTGCGCAAATCGAAATCGCCTTCCCCCAATTGGCGATAGCCCAGGGCATAGAGCACCTGCGAGTCATAACAATAATTGTCATACATCTCTTCATCCGTCCAACCGTTGCCAGCTTTCAGGTATTCCAGTCCGACCAACACATTCACCGGCACGTTCGGTCGCGACGGAAAATCGACATACAACACCTCAAACGGTGCTTCGTTCAACCGACAGAAGAACTCCCGATAGAATACTCCTGCTCAGGAATTCTTCAAGCGCTTTCGCAGTTTTTTCCGGAAGTTCATCTACATTGCTGGTGAGCGGTAATCGCAAATGCCGGTGATTTTTTTGAACATGTTCTAGTCCTCGCACAGCGGTTTGCCTTGATTATATTAAACTTTCTGCTGATTGAGGAGGGTCCAATTTAGACCACTTTTGTCCTCTCGTCTTGCAGTAGAGATATCATGTCTGCTGGACACCGCAAAGCATGAAAATGCGGTAATTTCAAGACAGTCCTGAATGCAACTGGATTTTTTTGATTGCCAGGCATATATCTTCTATATCCGCATGGTCACCCATGAGCATGTTTTGAGTGAGCAAGATCGCTTCACTCGCACAAGCCCGCTCGGCCACTGGGCACATTTCTTCAAAATCGGCATAATCCAATTCTTTCGGATAGATTGCTGGAATGAGAGGGTAGGGTCCACCCATAAAGTTCTTTTCTAGGAAAACCGGGTTTTTGTAGAGGGGATGGGTATACCCCCCCGTCACACCCGAGATCCCTTCAGCCAGCAGTGCATCCACGAATTTGTTTTTAGGCAAGTGATGGAAAGCCGCCGGGTCATATCGGAACATATAAATATGGTAAGTGTGGTGCGTCGTGGTAGGTAGATATGTCAGAGGGGAAATTCCCTCAATTTCGCCTAGCAAACGGTCCAAATAACGACCATTGGTCATTCTCAACTTTACCTGGTCGTCAAGCCTAGCCAATTGCGCAATTAGAACTGCCCCCTGAAACTCGGTCATGCGAGCATTGGAGGCAAGGACAAAATGCCGATACCAAGGTTGGCCTTTTTTACGGCCTGCCCATACCAAGGACTCGATTGTTTCCGCATAACTTTGATTGTTGGTGGATATCATTCCGCCTTCACCAGCGGTCATCGGTTTTGAATTTTGAAAGCTAAACGATGCCAGATCTCCTAAAGAACCAGTGGGTCGATTGTTATAAGAAGAACCATGGGCATGAGCTGTATCTTCTATAACAATTAAGTTGTGCTTATCTGCAATCCGTTGAATCGCATCCATGTCGCATGGCTGTCCGCCAAAGTGAACTGGAATAATCGCCCGTGTACGATCAGAAATGGCTTCTTCAATTCGGAGGGGATCGATATTATAAGTATTCCGATCAATATCAGCAAAAATCGGAATAGCGCCGACCATGAGTACAGCAGACGCGGTGGCAATGTATGTGTAAGGCGGTACAATGACTTCATCTCCAGGGCGGATCCCTGCAGCTCGTAGAGACATTTCGATAGTAACCGTTCCATTGGCAGCGCATATTCCATACTCGCAACCCCGGTGACGAGCGTACATCCTTTGAAAACGCGCAACTGTACTTTGCGAGTTCTGTTCATCCTCAGCCAGCTCAACGCCCTGACCATAAGAGTGCCGCCACCAATTTCCGGAGTGCAAAACATCCAAAATGTTCTTTTCCTCAGTAGCGTCCCAAATTGGCCAGGACGGCCAGGCTTTCTCCCGCACCGGCTTGCCACCTAATATCGCTAGTTTTTCCATATCTACCTCTTATTTAATGTTTTATAAGCATCAAGGTTGGAAACTTACAAGTCAGCCTTTATCATTTCCAAAATCTGATTAAGAGTTCCTATGGCAAAAGGAGGTGGTTGTCCGTAGAACATCCAAGAGTCATTGACGTCGTACCCATCCTTTTGCATTGCTTCGTCATCGGGAATATATACAACGACAGGCCCAGAATATGTGACCAACAAATGGGATCGCCGACATGAGTAGAAGGCTTGTTCTCGCGGTAAGCAAATCCGCTGAGAGGTAACCTGGCAGGAGGTAATATCTTCTGCACAACTGGCAGCTTCTATACATTATTGTTCGCTCTCTGATTATTTTGGAACAGGTCCAGCCGATTCGCGGATAACTAACTCAGGCATTACTCGAACTAAGAGCGGTCCGTTAATTAATTCTGACTCGTCAATTATTCGAACCATCATCGTTAACGCTTCGCTACACATCGTATTAACAGGTTGCTCGATGGTTGTCAGTGAGGGAGATAAAAAACGACCGAAATCAATATTATCGAAACCGGTTACAGAAATATCGGCGGGGATTCTCAGCCCTGCTTCTTCAAATCGGCGGATCACGCCAATAGCCATCTCATCGTCAGAAGCCAGTACTGCGGTGGGTATATTTTCCAGCCTAAGGAGTTTGTCCGCAGCCCGGTAGCCACCTTCGGACGTATTCACATCTGTTTGTATCCATTCGGGATTATCCGGCAAATTGTGAACCTGCAGGTATTCGATGTATGCGTTTACGCGTTCGCGGATATCTCCAAGCCAGCCTCCGTTCACAAACCCATACTTCGTATGTCCCCGGCTGCTCAGATGATCCATCAACATGATAATTCCCAGGCGATTATCGGTGTTAATCGTGTGCAATGAGGCTGGCGAGGCTCCTCTGCAAAGGGCTACAACAGCCCGATTTTGTCTAAGTAGATCAAATAATAGACTTTCGTCACCTCGTAAGTCACCCATTAAGAAAATACCGTCACTATGACGCATATCTAGATAGCTATTCAATTCAATTGCCTGTAAAGGGTCGCTTCCTGCATGTCCGAGAACAATATGGTAACCTCGTGAGCGCGCCTGAATACTCAATTGAGCAATGAGCTTAGAGAAGAATGGATCCGCAATTTCTCGTACGATAAGACCCAATAAATTCGATTTACTTCCTCGTAATGCTTGGGCAATTGGGTTAGGGGTATAGCCCAATTCATGAGCAATTTGAAGAACCTTTTTCCGAGTAGCCTCGCCAATCAGGTGGCTTTGCTTACCGCTCAAGACGCGTGAAACCGTGCTTTGAGAAACTCCAGCTGCCTGGGCGACCTCCTGAGCAGAGACTTTACCAGATGGTCTTGGTTTTTTAGTTAACATACCAAAATCTGTCATAGGATTTGATCGGTGAAAACTCTTTACAGCCTCATTTTTTATGCAATCGTTTGCAGACATACGTATTATCGCATACGTATGTAAAAAAGTCAATCTTAGAGTTGAGAGTGTTGAAAAACAAGTTCTTAATTGACCAATCCATCAGACTTTAATATAATGACTGAGATAGAAGATATCGATCAAAATGAAGTCAATCTGGTCCAGGAGTCTGACATGGGAAAAGAACACTTTGTAGAGACAGGAAAGAATTCTTTTTTTGGTGATTATTTATACGATCAAATTGTGCCTGAGGATCATTTTTTGCGCAAACTGCAGCAACAGATACCCTGGGAGCGTTTTACCCGGCGTTTGATCAAGCTCTACAAAGGCGGAGGGATCTATGGTCGTCCGCCCTTTGATCCGGCTTTGATACACAAGGTCAGCTTGATCGCCTTTCTCTATAATCTATCTGAACGTCAGGCGGAAGCGTATGTGAATGACAACTTATCCGCAAAATACTTTCTGGGCTTGGCGGTCGATCAAAAAGCGCCTGATCATTCTACCCTGACCGTGTTTCGTGAGCGCTTGCAGCAGAATGGAAAACTGGCTGTCTTTGAAGCGATGCTGGCAGAGATAGTACAGATGGCCGTGGAAAGTGGCATTCACTTCGGTTCGATCCAGATTGTGGACAGTGTCCATAGTATTGCCAACGTGAATACCGCGAAGGATCAGGGCCGCCAGAAGCGGGGCAAAGAACCGCATGACCCAGATGCCAAGTGGGGTGCCAAGCATAAACGCAAAGTCAAGACAGAGAACGGCCAGGAAGAAGAACAGACAGAATATTTCTTTGGGTACAAAGCGCACGTCAGCATGAATGCAGAAAATGGATTGATCACTAGTCTGGTAACCAGTTCCGGGGAAGCCTATGATGGACATTTCTTCTGTTCTCTGGTAGATCGAGACCTGCTGCAACAACTGCCTGTCGAGACCTATGCTGGTGATAAGGGCTATGATGATAGCGAAAATCATTATTATCTGGAGCTGAAAAAGTTGCATTCCGCCATCCATTTGATGAATAGCCGCACCGCAAAAAAGGACATGAACAAACAACCCTGGTTGGAGTTGGTCAAGACGCCGCAGTATCAAGCCGGTTTGAAAGAACGCTACAAGATTGAGCGCAAATTCGGCGAAGCCAAGCAAGGCCATGGCCTGGGCCGCTGCCGATACCTTGGCAGGTTCGGATTCGCCGTGCAGGCCTTTATGACTGCCATTATGCTCAACCTCAAGAGAATAGTAAAGATCCTATCTGGCGTTGGGTTCAAAACCCAGTCAACTTCATTGGCATGACCGAGGGTGAAAAGTCGATCGTGCCCGACATTCGGGTAGATATGTACTTATTTCAACACCCTCTGTCTGAACTAAATCAGCAATCAATCTTCCCAATATATCAGGAACGATTCATCCCCATTTACCTCTCCGGGTTGTATAGCCTATTAGAGAGGGAGTGAAAAGTAAGAAAATGAACATTTAGGGGGCAATCAACTAAATAGTGGTTTCGGAAGCAATACCTGGGATGACCTTGCACCTGCCGTACGCAACTTGATTTTTAGCCTTTACGGGAAGAACCGGAATATTTACAAGCCTATATATGCACATAGATTCACTCATTAACGCAACAGATTCTTGATCCAAGATTTAACCCTCATGACACCCTTTATAGGATTACACCCAATGAACGCGGCTAGGCCATCGGAGTAGTGCCGCCTGCACGCAGCATGCGGGGCAGAGCGCCGTGGAGTTCGCCTTGATTATAACCACGGCCATCATCATGTTCCTGGGAATGATACAGTTTGGAATGTACCTGTATGGGCTGTCCATCGTGGAGAACGCCGCCCGGAATGGGGCGCGTATCGGAGCGACCAGCCAGGGCTGTACCCCCTGCGATGCCACGGCTGCGGCGCGGTCCGCCCTCCAGGGGCAGCCGGTCATACGGGACGCGGCGGTGTCTGTGCTTGCACCTGGTGGTGTGGTTGGCTCGACCGTGCGCATCCGCGTGACGGCCCACCTCCCGATGATCGTGCCGGGCGGCGGAACTTTTGGGCTCGGTCCGCTCACGACCGTTTCGGCCGAGGCAACCTTCTGGCAGGAAGGGTGGAGACCATGAGGAAGCAGCGTGGGCAGCCGGGCGGCTTCATGTCGCCCGTGCGCAATCCCGTCTGCACGAAGCACGCGGGGCAGACCACTGTCTTCTTCGCCCTCATTCTGACCGGCTTGCTTCTCCTGACAGCCGTGGGGATCGAGATCGGGCGGATCGTTTATGCGCGCGGGGAGGTGGGCGAGGCGGCGGATGCAGCTGCGCTCTCAGCTGCATCAAGGATCAATGTGGCTTTGTATCGGGAAACCGGGGAAATCCAGTTCCTGCCGGATGTATATGCTACCGCACAGAGCTACGCTTCAATGAATTCAGCGTTTCTCCGGAGCCGGCATGTCGACATGGTGGTGACGGGCATCAGCGTGGATCAGGCCACTCAGGAGGTGTATGTAATCGTGACAGCAGATTTATCACCGTTATTACCAAAAATACTGCCGTTTCAAGGAGTTTACACGCTAAAGGGATCGGCCCAGGCGCTTATGGAAGGAAGGTAAAAATTCATCGCAAAAAGTTGAGCGGCTGAAATGGATACCATCCAAGTAAAACTATTACTGCACGCGGAGAAAATCATCCAGGTGAAGGTGTGCCTTGTTCGCGTTCCAAACACAAGAACACGAAGAGAAGAAAGTGTAAATGATTTCTCACATCTGGGTAAAAAACCTAACCAGCCACAAATTGATAGCTTAGCAATTTACCGTCAGAAATATTCACCAATGCGCCGCGCAGGACACCCTCGGAGTATTCACTGCCGGGGTTCATACACATAGTTTTACCAATCTCAATCGCTCCACGACATTCGTGGATATGACCGTGTAGCGCGACCAGCGGCTGGTATTTTTCAATCATTTCACGGACAGCCAGGCTCCCCACCGGAATGATATTCTCTGACCCTCCGATCATGACCGGCCTAAGATCTGCATCAAGTTGAGGCGCCTCATCCAAAGTGGAATCAAAGGGGGGAGCATGAAAATTAAACACACAGCGGGATGGATCCTCCACCTGATCCAATATTGTCTGCAACCTGGCCCGCAGCTCATCTTCTTCAATGTCGCGAGGACAGTGCCAGGGTGTCATATTGGCATATCCGCAGCTAACCATCGTATGCACCCCATCCAGGTCAACCACTCTTCCCTCCGGAAATATTACCACATCCGAGGCTGATAATATTTTATCCAGAACAAAATGATCATCGTTGCCTGGGGAGATAAAACACTTTACCGGAGACCCGCGAAAACGTTCCTCGGCAAGGTGAATCCAGTGTTCTACCGTCTCACTCATTACCTTCGAGAACAAGGCATCCACTTTGGCGGGATCGGATTCCAGTTCTTTCATCTCCTCCGGGCTGACGACACAGGGATAGAATCCATTGCTGCGGATCTGTCTTTCCATTTCGGCCAGTTCCTCAGGGGTATGGGCGGTCCATTCCTGGCCAAACATATAGGAATAATATGCATCCGGGCGCTTCTCGATCCCGATGATCTGTTTGCCGGTGATGTCCCCCCCCATCACCAAGATGTCTGCTTTGTAAAACTCGGCTGCCTTGAGGAACTTAAGAAAACACGGCTCGGAACCGTGAATATCCGTGGCGAAAAAAATGCGTGTAAACTTCTTTGGTTTTACCTGTTTATTGCTTTTAAACCATTGCATAACTCACCTGTTTGGGCCGGGATGGTCTTTTTTGTTTGGAAGCGTAGCGTTGGCCATCCCGGCAAGAAGAGAAATCAAAGATGCTTATTCAGGAGGAATCTGCTGGAAGTTCAGATCGATATCAACACCCCTCCGCTTGTTCATGGCCCGTGCGACCCAGAACCAGATCAGGGCTATGACATAGACCACGCCGATTCCCACCAGGCCAGCGGTCGAGGCCAGTCCCAAGCCCGGTACAATGAGATAGAAAACAATCAAAACCATACCTACAATAAAGCCCCAGGCGCCGCACAAAGTAAGAAGTGGGATCTTGCCGATCTTGTACTTGGATATCGGTGAGGCGTTGTAAATGGCTTTGGCTGTGAAGGGGAAAATGGCGGCAGCCAGACAGGTGATGGATTGGTAAATCGTCGCAACCAGCGAGGTGGACAGTGTGTAATTTACCAGGTTCGGCACGAACCAGAAGAAAATGGCTAATGCCTCTGCGCCTATTAATATGAAAAGGATGGCATTCACCGGGGAACTGCGGAATCGCCGGCTGACCTTCCCTAATCCGTCCGGCAACAGCCGGTCCATGCTCATGGCGACGATTAACCGGGTAGAGCCGATGAATGAATTGAAGCTTTGTTGGATTGCTTGAGCGAGAAAACCTAACAAGGTAAGGATCAAAATGATCACACCGCCACCCATGACAGGGATGAGTATGCTGGTGTAAGGCTGAACCGGAAAGGCGATGGTGCGGTTGAACCAGTCATAACCCAGGGCCAAAGTAAAATCTTGACCGCAGACTTTTAGCAACAGCGCCATCGTCCCGGCCATGACCAGCACGCCGAACGCCAGAGATCCCTGCATGACCCGGTTAACTTTCCCAAAATTGGAGGCATGTTTGATCTCGCCCAGGTTCATGGCCGACCAGACCGCCCAGATCAAGTTGAACCAGGCGATCGCCACCACACCGATCAGGCCATACAACCCACCACCTGAAGATGGATCGAAGCCGGCTGTCTTGGCCGCATCGATCACATACTGGTAGTAATTCGTATGAGCGGGATCCAAGGAGGCCATAAAGGTGTTGAAGTTGGTCACAAATGTCGCATGCGACGTGGTCAGCAGCACAATGGTCATCATTACAATGCTGATCACCAAGCCCGCAAACAGGAACCACTGCACTTTCAAATAGGTTTTTAATCCAGGGAGAAAGGCTATGGCGATCAAGATATTGGTGACAAGTGTCGTGATCATGATCCCCCAGTTACTGGAGAACCATGTGCCAAGATTGAGCAAAGTCTGACTGTGGACAAACACTCCCCAGGTTGAAAAGAGCGGGGAAAGGGTCATTTCAGCAATCCAGAAGCCGCTTAGCTCCAGCCAGTACCATATTGTAACCAATAGCGCAAACAGGGCCGTAAATGCGACAGCCGGGTGCAGAATACGGCTCTGGAAGATGTAGTCTCCACCACTGCGAGGCATGGCAGAGGCCAGCATGGAATACGCCAGGTAAATAGGGACAATCAAGATCGCGGCGACGATTAATCCGAGCACCGGATTGGTGGCCGGGAATTCTCCTGTAGACCAAACATAAAACTGAGCCGCGCCTGTCAGGACCAGCAGGGTAAAAACGTTGTACATCCAGTGATCTGCCATGCTCATTTCGCGGATCAGGCCGGATGCCGTGCGTCGGAAAACGCCCTGTGTGGAAACAGGACCCTGGACTGGTTTTACTTCTGGAATATTTGCAGCCATAGAACAATCGCTCCTTTCTCGAATCAAGTTTCTAATGTTGAACCTGAGGGATTACGTGAATCGGATGAGAATCCTTTTAAGCCAGTTTACCTGGTGATTTTACCAATCGCCTATCTTTGTCACCTCCTCCCAGAAAATATTCCTTTTGGTAGTGCTACCCGCACTGTAACTGCCGGGTCAACCACCTGGCCGATGCGTACATCTCCAGCGGAACTGACAATCACATAGGCCTCTTCTTTGCTGAGACCATGGTCTGTCTGCAGCCAGTTCACCATATCTACCAGGGCCATCTTGATCGCTGCGTTCAGTCCCTCAGCAGAAGCTACCACCATGATTTCCAGCGAAGTTTCGATGCGCGGCCGTTCGATAGGATGATCCTTCAACAGGTCCAGCTTGATGGTGACCTCCGCGCCGCATTCCACCCCGGTTCCGCATACCTCGCCGTCGCCCATGGTGGCATGCACATCCCCGACCCCAAAGAGGGCGCCCTCTACCAGGACAGGCAGGAATAATTTGGAACCAGGGCGGATATCGGTCGTGTCCAGGTTGCCGCCGTGCTGCCCGGAGTTAAGGGTGGGAATTGCTTTCGTGGGCGACACACCAATCGTGCCGATCATTGGCCTGGCTGGAAGACGGACTTTCTCCCCCAAACGCATCGAACCGTCTTTATCAATCCGAACCACTTTGGTATAAGGCCCCGGGATGGTATCCTGTAGAAAGCCGAATCCGGGGATGATCAAAGCAGCGCCCCAATCCCAGGGTTGGATGTCCAGGATCTCCGCCACCAGGGTATCCCCTGGCTTTGCCCCCTTGATAAAAACTGGACCAGTGATCCCGTTGCAGTGATTGAGATCCACTTTACTGGCAGGGTCTCTGTCCGAATGGATCTGGTCATCCAGCGCGTCCAGCGTCTCGAAGATAAGTGTAGTTCCCGGGTCAACCGTAATCGCAGGTGGATTTTCAGGTGCGAAAGTATAGGTCCTTGTTTCTTTGGTTAGACGTATCATGGTGTTATCTCCTTTATTTTCATGAATCCTGGCCATCTTCAGGCTTCCGCTCCAACTCGCCAACATCCTTGTACCATTTCATCCGGGTGCCGACCTGGGCTCGCATTTTCCACTGCAAGGATTTTGGCGCGGCCTCGATGCGGTCCAGCATATCGTCCATGCGACCGCGGGCCAGGCGACGATCTGCTTCGGGGATCAGGGTGTACTGATCGAGGAATTCGTCACGGACCCGCTTTAGATTGGTGGTCGCGGTGTAATAAAAGCCCCAATCGGAGGACAGCCTTTTAGCGATGTAAGCCGCGTTGATCCCTTCCTCCGTATCTGTCACCGGATGAGCCATAAATAGCGAGAGGGTGTCAATGATGTCTTTGTGGGTGATCCGGACGATCTGCATTTTTTCCAGGAACAGGTCGGCCAGGGTAATGGTCTCGGCATCCAGCGAGATTCGTTCGCGAAAATCGATGGTGTGGCACATATCCAATCGATCGAAAAATACATCCACCCGCAAGCCCGTCGGGTGGAAGAAGATGACACGGTCCAATCCATGCAGCATGGCCCGGCGCTCGTCAAACTCATATCCCAGCCCGGTCAGGACATTGATCACCTGCTCCCAATGCCTGGAGAGGGCCGTATAGTCCAGGTCTGATAGCGTCCGACCAAGGGCCTTGCGCAACCCAGCTTGCTCCGGGCAACGCAGCTCAAAGGCTAGCGCTCCCAGAAGGCGCATGGTCACCTGGTTCTGGTTTGCCGCTTCAAGGATGCGGTGATGTTCCTGGCTCAACAGTTCAAACGAGAATTCGTCCACGTTTGCATCTCCTGAAGCGATATTCATTTAACCGGGGTTACTGCAGAATATTCCGATATCATTATACAGACTCCCCTTCCAAACTTCAAGTAGCTGTCGAGCGCAATCGAGCACACAGAGATTCTAAAATATGCACAATGTGGTCACCATCAGAGGGCCGCAGGGTTCGTTGACCTTCCAGGCCAGTTTCCAACTGGCCGGCGCGATGAACCCCTGAACGTGCAGAATTTGACTATGGAAGATTAGAAATAACTAGAAAGTGGGGAAAAGTGGATGAATTGGAGAGGAACCTTTAACCTAACGATTTAAACGGTACCACATAATATCATCCCAATGAACCGGAAAAATCAGATTTTTAAATTCGTCTTCGATGTGCCTATTTACCATCTTTTGTAGAGTAACATATTCCGACTTACTCACCGCCTCGATAGTTTCAGCCTTGATATTATCCTGAGGGTAATACTCTTTCAGATCTTTCATCATTTTTGTATCAACTGCTGCATGAAGCAAGGGGAGCAACTTCTTAGAAGCCTTATAATCTGGGTAGTGGCAATAGTAGATAAAGACCTTTAGAACTACATTGAAGACTTTCCCAGCTTGGCCATAAGATGCAGGATGGCTTTTCTTGACTCTCTTGTTTTTTAAAACCTTCTGTGCCGTATTTATATTCTCGACAAACCATTTGCAAAATTCTGAGTGAATTTTCTCAAAATTATCTTTACCATCCACTCCAGCAAGCAGGCCCAAGGATGATTCCAGTTTTTTCGCGATCTTTTGCTTTGATCCATTTTCAAATACTCGGGTCATAGCAGTGAAAGCAATCGCTATATCAATCATATTCTTAAATTTTATTGAGAATGGTTCATCTTGAAAACTCATGGCTATTAACCTTTGACACGTCGAACGACATGACATATCCCACCTGGCGAGACTCCATTCATTATCGCGCAATTGTTAGCAATTCGCACAGCAGATTCCGCTCCTCCTTCCATGTTAAATAACGACCATAATTTTTCTTGTCAGGTGCCGCTCCTAATCTTACAAAATTCGAAAGTGGAATTGCTGCACAGTTGTCCGTGCGGGTATTACTGAGATCCGGTGAAACCCTGTGCCTGCTCGAACATGGTGGTGAGCAAGTACTGAAGGTAATCTTGTCAACTTGCTCTGTTGCAAATGTCTGAAACAGTATCAATAATATACCCAACGAGAATACCCCAAGCTCCTAAATTTAAAATCTTCTGTTCGGGTTAGTATCTAATATCCCAATAATTTCCGTATCCCTGTTTGGGGCACAAGGAGCCTATTTTTAGCCATGGTCAACCTAATATCCTTACAAGCCTGATTCAAACAAAGCTAAGGGAAAATACATTCTCCTTTGCACTGTATGTATTTATCAAGTTGACCCGGCAGCATTTGGATCTGCGGCCAAGCGATTACGAATCAGATAGTCGCTTTTCGTAATTTCTATTTTAAACTAAATGAAGTGGATTTGAATAACTTGAATATTTCAACCACCATCTGAATAATAGTGCCTAAAGCTACCGCAACAAGGGCAGGGATGCGTTCCTTTCCTCGCTGGCGCAAGACTAACACCAAGCCCCACAAACCCGTACAAACTATTCCTAGCAACCCGGCCAGTGGCCATAATCCCCACAGTCCCACCAGCACCCTGGCGTCCGCTCCGCCCAGCCAGTTGCAATACCAGACGACCAGGACGAAGACGCTTACGATCAGTGGGAGAAGATCCAGATGGACGGCGCGGAAAGCGGCTGCCCCCAGACCCAGCACGAACAAGGGCCAGGTCAGCCAGTCCGCCACTTCACGCTGGCGCCAATCCTGCAGGCCGCCCCAGATGACCAGGGCGGCTGTCAGTGCGTGCAGGGCGATCCGGGTCTCAGGTAGGCAGGACATAGAACCACAAGCGGGTCGGTGTGCCCCAGTCCAGGCCCAGGCCACGTCCGCAGGCCTCGGCTTCCATGTCGAAGAATTCCCCCGCGTCGGCCATTGTGCGGGAAGCGTTCCATACCCGCCAGCTTCTCCCAAGGAGCGGGGTGGCCGCGAATTCGGACAACCGGGCAGCCGCGCCGCGGCCGCTCGAGTGGCGCACCTGGCGGTCGTACCTGCGCAGGTCCGGGAGCGCCTGGGTCGAGACGAGCAGCCGGCGGCCATCGCCGGAGCGCAGCTCTATGGTCCCGACCTCCGGGACGACCCGCTTGGCCGTGTCGGTCAAGCTGAGCGGGCTATCGAGCAGCGGGTTGACCATCTTTTCCAGCCAGCGCAGCGGTTCGACCTGCAACTCGCCGGCCTTGCGTTCCCGCCGGTCGCGGATCTCCCGGGCGGCCCGGTCTTCTTCGAGACGGGCCATGTACTCCAGGGCGTGCGCCTGGCGGCGGTTGTAGATCGTCAGGATCAGGGCCAGGCAAAGAACCAGGATAAAAGTTGCAATTTCCATTGAACTACCTCCATTAGGATTTTGGATTGGATCGGATACGCGCCAGGCGGCGCCAGGCCGCCGGGCGTGGATCGAGAAAAGAAACAGACAGGAATAGTACAAACAGGCTGCCGGTGAATGTGGCCGGCCACCAGGGGCTGGAACTGGGCCTGGCAGGAGCAGCCGGTGGCGGCGTGGGAGCCTGGGTGGGAACGACCATTGGCGCAGGTGTAGGAGTGGGAGTGGCCTGCGGGGCCACAGCCGCCAGGCGGACAGGCATGGAGGGCGCGGCGGTCGGCTGCTGTGGTGCGGCCAGCGCAGCCGGGGTGGCGGTCGGTTGCGGCGGCGGCAGCGGGATGAGCACCCAGCCGGAAGCGCTGCCGGTGTTCCCGAAGGCATCCCAGGCTTTGACAGTGACCTGGTACCTCCCGATGGTTGCGACCGAGCCATTGCCCATACGTCCCAACCAGGTGAATTTGGTTGGCAGGGCCGAGCCGGCATAAGAGAAAACGGCCTCCGGCCAGCGATCTTTTGGATCCTTCACGGTGATGCTTGCGCCAGCGATCGGTAACGAACCCGGATTGATGGATACGCTCGCAGAACCGAAATCCAGCCAGAGCGGCGTGATCGACACTTTGGGGGCCTGGTTGCCCACTACGATGGTGACCCTGGCGGGGTGTTCCAGGTTACCGGCGTTGTCGGTCGCCCGCACCAGGAAGACATATGTCCCATTAGAACGCAGGCCGTTCCAGTCGTAGACCCACCCATCCCCGGCACCGAGCGGCAGGTTCTG
>Ga0187873_1001442_pt1 | contig 19703 bp, 17 predicted proteins | sample June2016WEW_16_1_2_FD_133012 | JGI IMG/M metagenome (GOLD analysis project Ga0187873, IMG submission 133012) | Peatland microbial communities from SPRUCE experiment site at the Marcell Experimental Forest, Minnesota, USA - June2016WEW_16_100 | ecosystem: Environmental > Terrestrial > Soil >... | reverse complement strand
CTGAATTCGTTGTTATCCAGATACAACAGATGGCCGGGCAAACCGCAAGCTAGGGAGGACTCGCATGGCTGAATTCACCGTTAACCCCCAGCGCTTTGACCCCTATAAGAACTTCAAGTTCCGAGTGAAGTGGGACGGTCAATACGTGGCGGGCGTCAGCAAGGTTACCGGCCTCAAGCGGACGACTGAGGTGGTGAAACACCGTGAAGGGGGCGACCCGTCAACCAGCCGGAAATCGCCAGGCCGTAATGAGTTCGACCCCATCACGCTCGAGCGCGGCGTAACCCACGATGTGGCCTTCGAGCAATGGGCCGGCAAGGTTTGGCAACTCGGGGCCCAATTGGGAGCGGAGGTCTCGCTGAAGGATTTCCGCAAGGACGTCATCCTCGAAGTCTATAACGAGGCGGGCCAGAAGGTTCTAGCCTACAATATCCATCGCTGCTGGGTATCGGAGTACCAGGCTCTGCCGGACCTCGATGCCAACGCCAACGCCGTCGCCATCCAGCACATCAAGTTGGAGAACGAGGGTTGGGAGCGGGACATTTCCGTGACTGAGCCCACTGAGCCCTCCTTCAATGTTCCCACAGGCCAGTAGCTACAATGCGCGCGCTATCTGCTCTGGAACTGTTGGAGGTTTGGGAGCGCGGCCTCGCCGAAGCGCCGCCTGATCGGGCGCTGGAACTCTTGGCGGCCGCGTGGCCCGAAACCCCGCGAGACTCCCTGGCCGACCTCAGCATCGGCCAACGAAACGCAAAACTGCTAACGCTGCGTGAGCGGCTCTTCGGGCGGGTGATGGCCGCGGTCGTTGCCTGCCCACGCTGTGCTGAGCGACTCGAGCTGACCCTGGATACGGCGGAGTTACGATCCAGTTCTGGCCAAAAGCCGGAAAGTGAGATTTCCCTGAATGTGGCCGGATACGACATGAGCTTTCGCCCTCCCACCCACCAGGATGTGATTGCGGCGGCAGGCCAATCGGACCTGGCGCGCAGCCGTAGCCTGATGCTCCAACGTTGCTTGCTATCCGTGCATTGCGGCGGTGCGCTCGTAAATTCCGACCAATTACCCCCGGAGGTTGTCGAGGCTGTGACGCAGCGCATGGCTGAGGCTGACCCTCTGGCAGACATTCAAATCGCCATTTCGTGCCCGGCCTGCGCGCAGGGGTGGCGTGCAGCTTTTGACATCCTGACGTTCCTGTGGAGCGAAATCGAAGCTTGGGCCTGGCGGATGCTGAGTGACGTACACACCTTGGCGTCAGCCTACGGCTGGTGTGAACGAGACATCCTGGCTCTTAGTCCGACGCGGCGGCAATTCTACCTGGAAATGGTGGGGGCATGAGCGATTTCCTGAGTAACTTGGTAGCTCGGAGCCTCGGCACTTTGGAGGTAATCCGGCCGCGCGTGCCCTCCCTCTATGAGCCCTATCGGCGAGAAAGCGGTTTGCTCGGGGCGCGGCCGAGCTTGCTCGCGCAGGAAACCAATCCCGAGCTACAGGACGAAGCCGGCTGGGAAAGCGATGGGAACGCGGCGCACATCAACCATCGAATCACGAGCCAGCGAACACAAACGCCGAGCCCGTCCTCGCGCGACAGAGCCTCGCACAATCCGTTTGCCACCCCTCGGGTCATCAAGGTCCAGGATTCGGTCTCCGATCGGGTCACCAAGGTCCAGGATTCGGTCTCCGATGCAAGCTCGTCAACGGTCGCGCAGACAGGCGCAATGGGTAGTCGTCGCCGCTCGGCCGAGATGGGGACCGATTTGTCGAGTTCCCGATTGCTCCCTGGACAGCCGACAATTCAGGATGCCACGCGAGCTGCGCCGCCCGCCACGCGTACGGTCCGGCCGCCCGTTGGGCCGCGCTCAGGAGTTGCGAAGATCCCAACGGCTGTGCCCGGCTCCAAGCCACCCGAGCCTATCGTCCAGGTAACGATCGGGCGGGTCGAAGTGCGAGCGATCTTTCCCGAACCACCTGCCCGCCGCAGCCAACCGGCACGGGCAAGGCCCACGGTATCTCTCGATGATTACTTAAACCGAAGCAACCGGGGGCAGCGATGAGCAACTACTTGGCTATCGCCACGGTGACCGCCGCCCTTCAGCAGGTTCTGCAGGGGGCGGTGGAGAACGCGGTGGCCGGCGCCACCGTCGGCTTCAGCCGCCCTGAAGGAACGGGCGCCGGCCAAGGGGCTCCGCTGGTCAACATCTACCTCTACCAAGTGACGCCCAACGTTGCCTATCGCAACGCGGACTTGCCAACTCGCCGCTCGGATGGAACCATGGTCCAAAAGCCCCAAGCGGCGCTCGATCTTCATTATTTGTTCACGTTTCATGGGGATGACGACAAGTTGGAGCCACAGCGCATGCTGGGTGCCGTGGCGAGCACGCTCCAGGCTCAGCCGTTGCTATCTTCCCAAAATATTCAAGCAGCGCTCACGTCGCCTCAGTTCAGCAGCGTCCTGGCCGGCTCCAACCTTGAAAGTCAGGCGGAGCGGGTGAGATTTACTCCCACCGCGTTATCGCTGGAAGAATTCTCGAAATTGTGGTCCGTGTTCTTTCAAGTGGAGTACAGCTTATCGGCTGCCTATCAAGCCTCGCTGGTTTTGATTGAGAGCGACGACACCCCGCAGGAAGCATTGCCCGTGCAGGCCCGGAACGTCTACGTCATGCCCTTCCGCCAGCCTGCCATCAGCCAGGTCATCCCCCAGTCGGGCGCGGGCCAGCCGATCCTCCCCACCAGCACGCTGATCATTCAGGGCAGTCGACTGCTCGGAGACATCACCGTGGTCCGGCTTGGAAACCTGGTCGTGACGCCGCCTACTGTGACCGACAAGGCGATCATCCTGCCGGTCCCGGCGGGCTTGCCGGCGGGAGTGCAGGGCCTACAAGTGATCCAACAATTACAGATAGGGACACCGCCGAAGCCACATGCCGGCTTCGAATCCAACGTGGCCGCGTTTGTGTTGCACCCGGTCATTACTCCCCAAACCGTCACGTCCACACAAATTAGTGTGAAGGTTGCTCCGACGGCGCAGCAGGACCAGCGGGTCACGCTCCTGCTCAATGAAGCCACAACTCCGCCTCCGCCGGCGCCCGCGGCGTACGCTTTCTCTCTTCCGCCGCTCGCGAACGATACGAATACCCTAATATTCACCATCAGCAACGTCCAAGGCGGCAATACGACTTACTTCATTCGGGTAACGGTTGACGGCGCTGAGAGTCCGCTGGACCTGGACCCCAGCAGCGCGACTTTCGGCCCTACGGTAACCATCCCATGAGCCGAACTTCAGCCATCAGTTGGGAAGAGGCCAACCAGAGTTACCTGATGGTGGCGCTCTCCGAGGTGCGTGCCGCGCTCGCGAGGTTTTTCTCGGGCGCTGAAGCTCAAACCGCCACAGAGGAGAACGCCACACCGCCACAACCGAATCCCGAGGATGTTAGCTCATCGATGCAGGCCCCACCGGCACTTGAAAGCCTTTGTGCGACGTTTGGCCTCTCCACGTTCGAGCGCAAGATTCTGCTCATGTGTGCCGGAGTGGAGCTGGATTCCTGTTTTACGAGCCTCTATGCAGCGGCCAGCAAAGATCTGCGTCATGCACTCCCAACCTTCAGCCTGGCGTTAGCGGCGTTCGAGGACGCGCACTGGAGCGCCCTCTCACCGGCCCGGCCTTTGCGCCATTGGCATCTCGTGGAGGTGCTGTCCGGCGATACGCTGGCTGCCAGCCCGCTGCGCATCGACGAGCGCATCCTCCACCATCTGGCAGGGGTTCCTTGTGTCGACGAGCGCTTGCGCGGTCTCACCGAACCGCTGAGCGCGGTTGGCGGATTGCCTCTGTCACAGCGCGCGGTGGCGGAGCAGGTCGCCAACAGTTGGTCGCGAGCCAACCGGCAATCAGCGTGGCCCGTGGCGCAGTTGTGCGGCGGTGAGCCGGGTGGCAAGCGGACAGTCGCGGCGGCAGCGTGCGCCCTGCTCGGCCTGAATCTGCGCGTGATGGCCAACAACGTCGTTCCCCGCGGGGCCGCCGAGCTCGACCTCTTCATCCGGCTTTGGGAGCGCGAAGCCACGTTGAATTCGAGCGGCTTGCTGCTGGAATGCGACGAAATGGAATCGTCCGATGCGCTGGGGGAAGCCGCCATCAATCGGCTTTTGGAAACTGTTCGGAGCCCTCTCCTGGTTTCTGTGCGCCAGCGTCGAAAGTCCGTGGAGCGCCCGCTCCTCTCGTTCGATGTGCCCAGGGCAACTTCCACTGAACAGGTTCAGATCTGGAAGGAAGCGCTGGGCGCAGCCGCCTCCGCCCTCGATGGGAGGGTGGAAACGCTGGTCTCCCATTTCAGCTTGAGCGCCAGCAACATTCATGCCGCCGTAGCGCAGGCGCTCCCGCCGAGCGACGGCGCGTCGGCCGTGGCGCTCGGTCCAAATGATCCCGGGCCGCACTCGCGACCTGAAACCTCTGCGAGGGATTTGGCCACAGCCTTGTGGAATGCGTGTCGCGTGCAGGCTCGGCCCCGCTTAGACGGGCTGGCGGAGCGGATTGAGCCCTCCGCCACCTGGGACGATCTGGTGCTACCGGGACAGCAGAAACAACTTCTCGGCACAATCGCCCTACACGTTCGGCAGCGTACCAAGGTCTACCAGAGCTGGGGTTTTGCGTCCAAGGGTTCCCGCGGCCTGGGCATCAGCGCACTATTTGCCGGCCCCAGCGGCACCGGCAAAACAATGGCGGGCGAGGTGCTCGCGAACGAGTTGCGGCTCGATTTGTACCGGATCGACTTGAGCCAGGTAGTCAGCAAATATATCGGTGAGACGGAGAAGAACCTGCGCCGGGTTTTCGACGCCGCCGAAGAAGGCACCGCCATCCTGTTGTTCGACGAGGCCGACGCCCTGTTCGGCAAGCGTAGCGAGGTTAAGGACAGTCATGACCGCTACGCCAACATTGAAGTCAGTTACCTGCTGCAACGCATGGAGGCCTACCGCGGCCTGGCCATTCTGACCACCAACCGGAAAAACGCTCTCGATGCGGCTTTTCTGCGCCGCATTCGATTTGTGGTGGAGTTTCCGTTTCCGGAGGCGGCGCAGCGGGCCGAGATCTGGCGCCGCGTCTTTCCGGGGCAGACACCCACCGAGGGATTGCGTATCGACCGGCTGGCGCGTTTGAACGCCGCCGGTGGACACATTCGCAACATTGCAATGGGCGCTGCGTTTCTGGCAGCGGATGCCGACGAACCTGTGCGCATGTCGCACCTGCTTTGCGCCGCACGCTGCGAATTCGCCAAACTCGAACGGCCACTGACCGATTCGGAGACCGCCGGATGGGTATGACAACCGGAAGAAGTCAGAAGTCAGAAGTCAGGAGTCAGAAGTCAGAATGAAGGACCAAGACGAGGGAGGGATGGGTGAGTTGAAGGAGACCAAGCAGGCTGCCAAATGGACCCGGCGCGGCAAAGTTACAGCGGGGCCGGACTTCGGGGCGGGTGTCCCCGCCGCCGTGGAGCTGCACATCGAGGAACTCGTGCTGCACGGCTTTGCCGCAGGCGACCGCTACCGGATTGCCAATGCTGTGGAGCATGAGCTGGCGCGGCTGATGAGTGAGGGGGGCCCTCCGGAATCTCTGAAGAATACTCTTGCCCTCGAACGGATTGATGGTGGGGCGTTCAATGTCAAGGCCGGGTCAGAGGCCCGGGCGGCCGGGACCGAGATCGCGCAGGCGGTTTATCGAAGCTTACGACGGAACACAAGAGCCTCGGCGAGTGCACCGGCTATCTGGCCCGGGGCTGGAGTTCACCACCGATGAGCACGCGAGTCCAGAGCCCGATGAAGCGAACCGCCGCACCGGCGCGGTCCCTCACGCCGGTGCCCTTTGGAATCCTGCAACGGAAGTGTGCTTGCGGAGGGTCCGGGGGTTCGGAGGGTGAATGCGAGGAGTGCAAGAAAAAGCAGATGACTCTGCAGCGCTTTTCGACCGGTCGGGCTGCGCCAGCCAGCGTTCCCCCCATCGTTCATGACGTGCTGCGCTCGCCGGGCCAGCCGCTCGACCCAGGTACGCGAGCCTTTTTGGAGCCGCGCTTTGGACATGATTTCGGCAAGATCCGGATTCACACCGATGAAAAAGCCGAGCAGTCGGCCAAGGCCGTCAATGCCGCAGCATACGCAGTGGGCCGCCACGTGGCGTTTGCATCCGGCCAGTACAAACCGGGAACCAAAGCAGGGCAGTGGCTCATCGCCCATGAATTGTCGCATGTCGTGCAACAAGGCGGCGCTGGATCAGGGTGGGTGGACAGTGACGCCAACTTCAGGCTGGAGCTTGGCCATTCGGCAAACCGCGCCGAGCAGGAGGCATCGCGGACTGCTGACACAGTTACTGACCCACGGGGCGGTTATGCTCCGTCCACCATTCTCCATGCGGCAGAACCAGCGGTCCAGCGACATCCCGATGACGAATGGGACAAACCCTACGTTTCGTACGCCACCATCAATGCGACGCAACCACCCAAGCCCGGAGTCTATAGCTATCTTCAGAAACCCTATGAGGAGTTCAAGTCTGGGCTTGGCGAGATCAGGCCCTCAACTGAGGGTGGGCTAGCGCAGAATGTGGGCCGCTGGGGGAAAACTGAGCCGAGGAAGGGAGCAGGTATCCCGGCGGGACCTGAGATTACCATGCCCATGCTCAAAGAGATTTACCCAGGCCTTGCAAAAGACGTTGCCGCCGATAAGGGTAAGGAGGAGCAAGCGAAGAAATACCTCGACAGCCTTAACCAGGCATTCAAGATCATGAAGATCGACACGGTTGAGGCACAGTCGAACTACCTGGCGCACGCCTTCATTGAGTCCGATCAATTTCGGCAGTTCACAGAGACTCAGGGATCACTGGACGCGTCTGGCAAACCCGTCCAGATCCGGGACGAGGCTCACCCCGGCAAATTCAAGCCGAATCCGGAAGCAGGTCCACCCCAAAAATGGGTGGACAAACCACAGGATGTCAAGCTCAACAGAAGTGAGCTGAAGAAGTATTCTGAGACCGGAGACGTCAATCCGCAGGGAACCGCCGCCTTTATCGGACGTGGACCTGTTCAGGTGACACATAGGGCCGAGTATGTCGAAGTGGTTGCCACGCTCGAGAAGGCTGCCGAGCAGTACTACGCTAATGGGCTCCGGGAAATGAAAGAAGCGGAAGCCCAGTACGAATCGGATAACGACCTCTCTAACTATGGGAAGAAGACGGACAGGTGGATCAAGTTACTAAAGAACGGTAAGTTGTGCCGGGAGGCAGCCCAGGCGGTGAAAGCCCACCCAGAGGAGGCGGCGAACCCGAAATACACTTTCCTGGTCTCAGCAGCTTTCATGAAGAACAAGGGAGCCGACGTGAAGGTCGCGCGAGCTCTACAGCCGAATCTCTCCATAGAGAGAAGCCCCGATTTGGCTAGGACATGGACAGGTGAGGATCCTGCAAGTGGTTGGGTGGCCGGGGTGAAGCAAACACAAAAACCCCAGGTAGAGGCGCTCAAACGGAAGGGTGAAGCCTATGACCATATCTACCGAGTGCTCTGCCGCGAGTCCCCGGCATGTAGCAAGGCGGCGCCTCAGGCGTTCCAAGAGTAGGCCGCCAAAACCCGGGAGAAAAAGTAGACCGTCTCCATGGGGACATAGCCTTAGGTTGTGGATTGGAGAATTGCGGACAAGGTAATGCGCGACTCGCAGGTCATGCAACGCTCGCGCGTTACCAATTTCGGGTGGTGTAGCACCGCCCTTTAGAGCGGTACGTGCCGGGCTCCCGACAATGTCGGGACAGGTTCCGCTCGGCGTTACGTTCGTTGCCACTCAACAAAAGGGTTTGGGTAATGGTGATCAATGAGCTTTAGAGGGCAAAGTCAGACTCACCTTCCGGACGTCAGGGGTTCGATGCCACAGCGTCGATGCTCGCCCGACCTGGACGGGGGCGAGGGCAAGGCGTGGCGAAGGAAGCCGATGACTCTGCGGCGCCCTTCGACCGGTCAGGCTGAGATCATGAACCAGACTCTGACGGGCAAACTTCCAACCGGTTGGGACGCCATCGATAAGGCTCAGCTTGCAAAGGTTATTTGGGGAATTTTCTCAACGTATATCGCCCCGGAGGTGGCTCAGAAACTCACTAGCAAAGTTTCGGGACCGCCCGGCGCTACGCGAGAACTGAACCTCGTCCTGAACGGTGACTTTAAGGGGGTAGGGATTTCGTTCGCAGCTCAGTTTTGAGCAGGAGACGTTTGGTACAAGCAGATTACGAAGGAGATTAGAATGCCCGGCATTTCACCCCGACTACTGAAAGGCGCAATCGTTTCAGTCGATCCGAACGTTGGTACTCCCCTGGGTACGATCACATTTCAGTATAACCCGGACGAGGTCACCCGGACCCTTAAGCCCCAGAGCGTGGGCGACGAGCCGGATCGTACAGAAATTCTCCGGCTGAAGGGTCCACCGGTTGAGACGATCAAGTGCGCGGTCGAGATTGACGCGACAGACCAGCTCGCCAGCGGAGATTCAAACACCCTGGCCTATGGGATCCAACCGCAGTTGGCAGCTCTCGAGTTGCTGGTTTATCCCTCCAGCGCGGAGCTGCACGCGAATGAGACGCTTTCGTTGGTGGGCACGATTGAGATTCTTCCCATGGAGTCGGCCCTTACACTATTTGTCTGGAGCAAGACACGGGTTACACCGGTACGCATCACGGATCTCGACGTCACCGAGGAGGCGTTTGATCCACAACTGAATCCCATTCGCGCCAAGGTGTCGCTGGGAATGCGCGTGCTCAACGTTAACGATGTGGGATTCCAGACCCCTGCGGGGGCGCTGTACATGGTTTATCAGGTGCAGAAAGAGGCGCTTGCGGCGCTCTTCAGCTAAAGGGAGGCGGTATGGACAGTGCACTAAAATCCATGGTCCTCGCGGCGGCGGGCACCGGCGGGCCGACCAATCCCAGCAGTCGTTACTATGGCTTTGCCGTGGAGTACTTCACGCGGGCCGATGGTGTCCAGGTGGCGTATTTGCAGCGCCGCATCATTCCACAACCGGATATCTACACTTCGCTCCAGAAGTATGCGGTGGTTGACGGAGACCGTCTGGATAACCTGTCGGCAAAGTTTCTTGGTGATCCGCTTCTTTTCTGGATGATTGCTGACGCTAACCGTGCAATGGGTCCGGATGAGTTGACCGCACAGGTAGGCCGCACCATCCTAATCCCCCTTGCATCGGGTATTCCCCCGGGAGCGCGGAATGGCTAGCCCCTTGTATTTGACACTCCTGGTGGGTCCGGTCGAGGCGATCCCGGCCCCCAAGCCGGTCATGGATGCACTGACTTCCGTGGAGGTCACTGTATCAGCTACTGGCCGGAGCGGGTTTCAGCTTGGCTTCACGCTGGCCAACAACTCGCCGCTTCAGACGTTCTTCCTGCTCGCGGGGGCTGCACCAGTTCCGATCATACGCGTCATTCTCATGGCGACTTTTGGCGGACTCCCGCAAGTGATTATGGATGGCGTGGTGAAACACCATGAGGTGGTGCCGGATGCGATGCAAGGTTCCTCCAAACTCATGGTGACGGGCGAAGACCTCTCGGCCGTGATGGATTTGATCGACCTCTCAGGAATTCCCTATCCTGGGATGACTCCCGATCTGCGCGTCCTGATGATTCTTGCCAAGTACGCCATGTTCGGCATCGTGCCGATTGTGATCCCCATGTTTATTCCGGACATCGAAGTACCGGTCGACAAGATTCCGAGTCAGAAGGGGACGGATTTGACCTATATCCGACAGTTGGCCAAAGAAGCAGGCTACGTTTTCTACATTACGCCTGGCCCGTTACCAGGTATGAGCCAGGCTTATTGGGGGCCGCAAATCAAGATCGGCGTTCCACAACCGGCGTTGAACGTGAATATGGACGCGTGGACCAATGTTGAAAGCCTGAATTTCCGCTTCGAACCTCAAAGCTCCGTACTGCCGTTGGTGTTCATTCAAGAACCCATAACCAAGCTGATTTTCCCGTTGCCAATACCCCCCGTGACCCCCTTCGATCCGCCACTCGGCGCTGTGGTGCCCATTCCAATGAAGATCGACGAAATGCAAGATGTGGCCAAGCTCTCGCCGGGGCAGGCGATCATGCAGGGCTTGGCCAGGGTATCGGAAACATCAGATGTGGTCTCGGCCGACGGCACGATCAATGTGTTGCGTTATGGCCAGATCCTCCAGGCACGACAGTTGGTTGGGGTCCGCGGGGCAGGGGTGGCCTTTGACGGGTTGTATTACGTGGAGAGCACGAAACACCAAATCAAGCTCGGGGAATACAAGCAGAGTTTCACTTTGAAGCGAAACGCGCTGATCTCAAATGTGCCTGCCGTTCCAACAATGGCATTCTGACGATCTGGGGAGAAAGGGTCACTCGTGGCGAAATTTTTCGGGAAGTATCGGGGCACGGTGCTCAACAACATCGACCCGTTACAGATGGGCCGGCTCATGGTTATGGTGCCGGATGTCTCCAATGTGTTGCCCTCGACGTGGGCCATGCCGTGTGTCCCCTTTGCAGGAATTCAATGCGGCTTCTTCGCGCTCCCGCCCATTGGCGCAGGCGTATGGGTTGAGTTTGAGCAAGGGAATAGCGATTACCCCATCTGGACGGGATGCTTCTGGGGTTCCGCTGCGGAAGTTCCGGCGCTGGCCCTGGCGGCGCCACCTGCTCTACAGCAGGTCGTGATCCAAACGCTCACCCAAAATACACTCATGATCAGTGATGTGCCCGGTCCAACCGGTGGCATTCTCCTGAAATCGACAACCGGAGCCATGATCATGATCAACGAAATTGGGATCACCATCAGCAACGGACAAGGGGCCACGATCGTTCTTGCGGGCCCGAGCGTGACAGTGAATGAAGGGGCACTAGAAGTCATTTGATCAGGTGATCGGGTGATCGCGTGAACGGAAGACAATACATGCGACATTGGCTCTTTGCTCACCCGATCACATTCAGGAGGTTCCGCAATGCCGGGTTTCTTGCTTCATCAGGGCGCCACGGTCCTCTGCAGCCACGGAGGACAGGCAATGCCCACAGCGCCCAATCCGCGCGTGTTGGTCAGCGGCCAGCCGACGGCTCTTCTTCCCGTCCCGTGGACGATTGCGGGGTGTCCTCTAGTGCCGCCACCACTTCCACCCTGCGTGACCGGGCAGTGGATTCTGGGAACTCTGCGCGTGACGTCCAACGGGCAGCCCCTGGTGGTTCAGACGGGTCAGGCGATCTGCATTCCTACCGGAACACCGCTTCTCCCCGTGGTGATGCAGATGCGCGTTAGTGCGATGTGAGGCGTTATGAATGTGAAATACCCGTACGGATTCGATAGCAGCGGGCGCACAGCGCAGACCGATTTGCCCGGTCATATCAGCGACATGATCGAGCAGATTCTGCTGACTTCGCCTGGAGAGCGCGTGAATCGTCCAACCTTCGGCTGTGGTACGGCCCAACTGGTGTTCGCGCCGAATAGCGATGCTCTGGCTGCGGCCCAGCAGCAAGTGATCCAGGCCTCCTTGCAGCAGGGGCTTTCCGACCTCATTCGTGTGAACGCGGTTGATGTGTCTGCCCAAGACTCTACCCTGCGGATTACGGTCACTTACACGATCATTCAGTCTCAGCAGCAGCAGACCCAGCAGTTCGTATATGGCGGAGCTACGACATGATCTATTTTTGCTCACAAAAGAACCGCCGCGCCTTGGTGTTGCAGCACCCCACTCTTAACGGCATCGATTACCTGGAGGTGTCGAGAACAGGTGGCGGCTGCGGCAAGCAGCTCATGATTACGCTACTCAAAGATGGTCGAAAGCTCACCCTAGGTCCATCCCAGGTGAAGATTACCGGGGGGGCGTCCACCTCCCAGTTGAAGGTTCTCTCCGTTTCGCCAGGCACGAATGCCACGCCTCGCTTGCTCACCGTGGAAATTGATCAGTCCGGTGATTTTTCAACTTACACGCTTTCACTCGTGGCTAGCCCTTCCACGAACGACCCTCCGGACGGCTTCGACCCGCAGCTCTCTACGGTGGAGTTTTCCTTCAGGGCTGGCTGCCCAACCGTCGGCGATTGTCTCCCGAACAATTGTTGTCCACCGGATGCAACTCCCGAGCCGGACATCAACTATCTGGCCAAGGACTTCGGCGGCTTCCGGCAAGTGATGCTGGACCGGATGGCGGTGCTCTCGCCCGCCTGGAACGAGAGCCACCCCGCCGATATGGGAATCGCTCTGGTGGAATTGCTGGCTTACGCGGCCGATCATCTCAGCTGCCAGCAGGATGCTGTGGGCACGGAGGCTTACCTGGGGACAGCGCGAAGCCGCATTTCGCTGCGCAGGCACGCGAAGCTCGTTGATTACCAGATCGATGAAGGCAGCAATGCCCGGGCGTGGGTTTACATGAACGTCTCAAAGGATGGAGTCATCATTCCGTCCGGGACTTTGATTTTTCCTCGCGTTTCCGGTTTTCCCACAGTTATTCAGCCAGGTTCCGCACAGGCGCTAGAGCTTCAGAACAGTAGCACCCCGGGGTTCGCCACCATGCAGCAGTCGACGCTTTACCAGGAGCAGAATGAGATCCAGTTCTACACCTGGGGTGATTCCGATTGCTGCCTCGCCAACGGCGCCACGGAGGTCACTCTCGTCGGAAATCTCACCAGCCTGCAGCCCGGCTCCATTCTGGTCTTCGAAGAGGTCTTGGGGCCGAACACCGGCGATCCGGAAGATGCGAATCCCAATCACCGCTGGGCAGTCCGCCTGACCGGAGTTCAGCTTACTGATTACTTGAACCGCATGTTAGTGGATCCGCTGAACGGAGATCCTATTACGCAGGTTTCCTGGGCCTCGGAGGATGCACTGCCGTTTCCATTGTGCATTTCCTCCACCACGGACGCCGGGCACGGATCGCGGGCGCTCGTCGGGGTCAGTGTGGCTCGCGGCAATGTGATCGCGGCTGACCATGGCATCTGGCAGCCACTCCCTCCCCCGGGTGTGCCGCCTCCGGTTTGGGAGGGTCTGGGCCAGGTTCCGGCTGCCCCAGCAGCTCCGGTGATCGAAACGAGCTGCGCGTGCAACTTCCAGAGCACATTGCTCCAGCCACGGCCCAGGTATTTCCCGCAGCTTTCCATGACGCCGGTGACCTTCGCTTGGCCTTTGGATAATACGGTGCCGGCCTCTCAGTTCCTCATGCCTTCGTCCTCCGGCACATCGCGCCCCTCCCCGCAAATTTGTGTCCGGGACGATCAAGGCCAAGACTGGTACGTACTGGATGACCTGCTGTCCAGCGCAGATTCTCAGCGCGTCTACGTGTTGGAAATTGAGCGCGACGGCAAGGCCTTCCTGCGCTTTGGCGATGGGCAGTACGGCATGGCGCCAGAGACAGGCACGGATTTTCAGGCGCGTTATCGGGTAGGAAATGGCAGCGCCGGAAACGTGGGAAACGACACGCTCGCCCACGTTGTGACCAACGTCCAAGGCGTCGTCGCAGTGCGCAACCCGCTACCGGCGGCGGGCGGAGTAGACCCGGAAACCATGGAAGATATTCGCCAGGAGGCGCCTTTTGCGTTCCGCACTCAGCTTCGTGCCGTGACGGAAGACGACTATGGCGTCATGGCCCAGCGGGATCATGCCATTCGTGAAGCGCGCGGCACGCTGCGCTGGACCGGAAGTTGGCATACCGCGTTTGTCTCCCTGGACACTTACGCCGCGGGTGGCCCGGATGCAACACTGCTGGCAGCGACTAAAGCCAGATTGAACCTGCTGCGCATGGCGGGCGTGGACCTCGAGGTGGAAGGCGCAGTGATTGTCGGGCTGCGCATCGAGATGAATATCTGCGTAGACCCCAACTATTTCCAAGCCGACGTTCGAAATGCACTCCTGCGGCTCTTCACCGTCGGCAATCTGTGCAATGGCCAGCGCGGAATACTCAATCCGGAGAACCTTACCTTCGGGCAGACGATTTATATCAGCCCGTTCATCGCCGCCGCACAGGGCGTCGAGGGTGTTTCGTCGGCGACAATGACCGTGTTTCGGCGAATGGATGATCCGTCGATTGATGGGGTGGCGCTCGGCTATCTCACCGTGGGCCGGCTGGAAATCGTGCGCTGCGATAACGACCCGCAACGGCTCGATCGCGGCATCTTTGTGTTGCATATGGATGGTGGCAAATGAGCGGATCGTGTGAGACCCCCCAGCCGCAGCTCTGCGGTTGTTGCCAGGGTACCGGCGGCGAAACACCCGAACCGATCACCAATCGGTCCGAGCTCAGTGCGATCAGCTATCGCGTGGGCACACATGCGACCTTCAAGGCCAGCATGCTGGCAGCACTCTCCGATTCTGACCATCCAGGATTGGCCCCTTTGCGCACTCGCGATGACTCGGATTTTTCCATCGCCCTGCTCGATGCCTGGGCGACGTCGTTAGACATCCTGAGCTTTTATCAGGAACGACTCGCCAACGAATCGTATCTGCGAACCGCTGTCGATTCATCATCCGTAATGGCGCTGGCCCAACTGGTTGGATACAAGCCATCGCCGGGCGTGGCCGCTTCGACACTTCTCGCCTTTACCCTCAGTAGTGCGCCTGGCTCTCCTGACAATGTGGTCGTACCAACAGGAAGCCGCGTTCAAAGCGTGCCCGGGCCCGGCCAGTCGCCGCAGGTGTTCGAAACCTCCAGTGACTTGACGGCTCTGATCAAACTGAACGCGATTCCGCCTCAGACAGCCCTTCCCCGGCGATTGAATCCTGGTGATAAATCGGTGTGGATACAGGGGACCAGCAACAACATCAACGTTGGAGACGCAATCCTCTTTGTCAACCAGGCGTTGCACGCTTCGGCGACCTCGGGTTCCGCCTCGACCTCCGGTAAAGCTGATTTTCATTTCGTCACCTCGGTAACCATCGATTCGAATTTAGGCAACACGCTGATCGGATGGGACCAGCCGCTGCAGTGGCCTACGCACAACGACAACACCGCCTATGTCTATGTATTCCGGAAAAAGGCCGCTCTGTTCGGGGTCCAGGCCCCCGACCCCAGAATGCTTCCCAGCACGAACAACAACCTCTCTCAGCTTCCTGGATATCCGTCGGGAGGCAATGGAGATTGGTCATTCCTATACATGAGGGGCAGCCACCAAATCAACCTCGATGCAAGCTACCCCGGCCTCGCCCCGGCGAGAGGTGGCGAGCCGCAGTGGGTTTTGCTTGTGGCGCCGCAGGTGTGTACGGCTTTGTTTCAGATCAAGGCCGTGACCGAAACCGGGCCGGTCCTTTACGCACTTACCTCGAAAACCACCCAGTTGACGCTGGCACTCGGCCAGGTGCTGGTGAACCATATTCTGGGGTTGGCGGAGGCCGCGTACCAGAAGGCGTTGACGGCTCTCCACGCCGCCATTGGTACCTGGGGGCTCAACTGGTGGCTCATCTGGACGACCTACTCGCAGTCATTTAAACAGGTGATCACGAATTACGAGAAGGCTTTGAAGGAGCTGGAGGTGGCGCTTGGGCCCTTTACCCTCGATGAGATTCTGCGTGATATTGTGGCGCAAACTCGCAGCGCGACAGCCTTTATCCAAAGCGAACTCCTGTCTCCTGCGGGCCCGCCGTACTTCGGGGGTTGGTCGTATGACGGAACTTATAAGAGGCAAACCGGGCTCCTCAAGCCCGTGGAGGGTTCCAAGCTTGAAATTGTAAGCGGTCAAAAGCTCAGTAGTGGGCAGCCGGTGGCGGTTTTTGGGAAGCGCTTGCGTTTGCAGGTCAGCACCGCCGGCCAACCCAGCGACAGCCAAGCAGGCTTTGTCCCCGAGGGCACAACCGGAAGCCTGGCACTCTCTAACGGGCAGGTTTTTCTCGTTGATGCTTTTCCCCCCAAAGCTGCTCCGAACAGCAAGGACCAGTTTTGGTCGGTGATCACGACGGACGGCATTGCCGGAACGCTTGAGATCAAGGCCTCCAATCTAACGCTGATTCCGGCGGATAACAATGATCCGGTCGTGGGCGAAACTACGACGATCAGTCAGACAAACGTCCTTGGCCCGAATGCCACTCTGAGTCTTGGAAGCCCGCTTGCGCGCATTTACGACCGCAGCACGGTGACGGTCAATGCCAATGTTGTGGAGGCAACGCAGGGCGAGACGATGAATGAGATTTTGGGCAGCGGTCATGCGACCAACGCTGCGCTCCAATTTACCTTGAAGCAGTCGCCCTTGACCTACGTCAGCTCGCCGCGCGGCATGGGTGCAGAATCCACGCTCCAGGTCTGGGTCAACAATCTCCAATGGCATGAGGTGGACAACTTCCTCGACTCGGCTCCCAGCGATCGCGTGTTCGTGACCCAGAGTGACGCCACAGGGAAGGTCACCGTCCAGTTTGGCAACGGTGAGGAGGGAGCGCGAACCCCGACTGGACAGATGAACATAAGGGCCGTCTACCGCAAGGGTATCGGTGCTGCCGGCAATGTTCAGAACGGCCAGTTATCCCAGCCGCTGGACCGCCCGCAGGGGCTCAAGAACGTGACCAATCCCGATCCGGCCACGGGCGGTGCGAACCCCGCCTCGGCCGACGACGCCAGAGCCAGTGCACCGTTGCACGTGCTGACCCTGGATCGAGTGGTGTCACTCGAAGACTATCAAAACTATGCGCTCGCCTTCGCCGGAATTGCCAAGGCGCTCGCGACCTGGACGTGGTTTGGCCGCACCCGGGGTGTGTTTCTGACGGTTGCCGGCGCCGACGGCACCGTGTTCCAGTCGGACGATCCTACGATAACCAATCTTAAGGAAGCATTGTGGAATGCGGGCAATCCTTTTATTCCCTTGCAGGTCGCTTCGTATCGCCCGGTCCTCTTTGAAGTCGCCGCAAACGTTCGCATCGACCAGAACAATTACGATCCGACTCAAGTGCTTGGACAAGTGTGGCAGTCTCTCTCAAGCAGCTTGGGTTTCGATCAACGCCAGTTGGGCCAGGGTGTGGCAGAGAGTGAACTCATCGCTCTGATCCAGCAAACGCCAGGGGTGATCGCTGTGGAACTGACTCGATTTAACCGGCGAGGCCAGCCGCCGCCCGCCGGCGGTTGGTTAAAAGCAGTTTTACGCGCCGCATCGCCAATCCCCGGCCAGAAGGGCACGCCGCAAGGGGCTGAGATGCTGATATTAGATCTAGCGTCGCAAGGCAATATCGAGGTGTGGTCATGAGTCTTGACGCCGACCAACTCTACGCCCTGTTACCCGCCATCTACCGCACCCGCGATGCGGAAAACGGCGAGCCGCTCAACGCCTTGGTCTCGGTGATCGCTGCCCAAGCCGCCATTCTCGAAGAGAACATCCAGCAGCTTTACGATGATCAATTCATCGAAACGTGCGCCGCGTGGGTCATTCCTTATATCGGCGATCTCATCGGTTCAAATCCGATTTACGAGATTTCCGGGGCAGCAAGCGGCAGGCGCGCCGAAGTCGCCAACACCATCGGGTATCGCCGGCGAAAGGGCACCGTATTGGCCCTGGAACAGGTTGCGATGGACGTTTCGGGGCTGCCCGCCGCGGCGGTTGAGTTCTTCAAGAGGCTGATCACCACCGAAAGCATGCACCACGTCCGCCCCTACCACCAGGCAGTTGTCGACTTGCGCCGTGGCGGCCAGCTCGAGCGGATGGATTCCGCGTTCGACACCCTGAACCGTACCGTGGATGTTCGGCGGATTGTGCCCCGTGTTCGGGTCGCGTCAGACCCGGATACGAGTCCGCTGGAGGTGAATCTGCATGGAGGCGGGAGATTCAATATACCGGACGTGGGCATATACCTCTGGCGCTGGAAGGTTTTTCAGGTAACCCAGGCCCCTGCGTTTCGCGTGGATGACCACCGATATATGTTCAGCCCCCTGGGACAAGACATGCCGCTATTCAATGCGCTGGCTCCCCGCGACTCGTTCAGCCGTCTAACAACACGCCTCGATGTTCCTCAGCCCATACGGCGGCGCGAGTTCTACAAGAATCTCCAGCAGTTCTATGGGCCAAGTAACAGCATTGAGATCTTCGCGGATGGCGCCCTCATTGATGCGTCAAAGATTTGCTGCCGCAATCTCTCTGATGGCCCGGGCCAATCATGGGGCTGCACTGCCTCAGGGAAGGTCGCAATCGACCCCCTACTGGGCAGAATCCAACTGGCGGCTGACTTCCCCGTGCCGCAGCAATTGCAGGTAAGTTACTACTATGGATTTCCGGCTGAAATCGGCGGCGGTCCGTACGACCGCACCCCGAATCTTCCCACGCTCGATCCAAGCCAATTCAACTACATCGCGGCGGTCGGGTCCAGCGGAGCACCAACCCTGGAAGAAGCGATCGCCAACTGGAATCTTCAACCCCCAGGGTTTCAGGGACTGATCATCCTGCCGGGTTTTGAAGCGCTCGACGTGGATCTTACGGGGGCGGCCGCCATCCGTTTGCCCACGCAGAGCCAACTGTGGATTCTTTCCGCACAACTACATCCTTCCGGTGGAGACAATTTCACCTATGAAGATTCTTGCGTAACCCTGCGCGGCAATATCGAGGTCCAGGGAGAACAGGGCGCTAGCGGCGCCAGCGGTAACGTTCCGCCGGCCGGACAGCTATCCATAAGTGGCGTCTGGATTTCTGGATCCCTCCGGATTCTCGGCGACGCGGCGAATGTCCAATTGATGGATTGCACGCTCGTCCCCGGGATCTCGCTGACACGCAGTGGCACGCCGACGATGCCGGGTGCGCCGAGCGTCGTCGCTTCGGCTGCGGACGTTAACCTGAGCCTCATGCGTTGTATCACCGGGCCGATCGGGGTCTCCGTGGGAGGTACAACCCGAATCTGCTCGAGCATTATCGACAGCGGCTCTCAGTGGAATGTCGCTTACGCCGGTGCGGATTTTGCTTCCGAGGGCGCTGATCTTCATATCGAGGACAGCACGGTCATCGGCAAGGTTCGCGTCCGACTGATGGAGTTAGCGTCTAATACGATCTTTCTGGCGTGCCTGCCACGGCACGATCCCTGGAGCGCGGCGTTGTGGTGCAGCCGCCAGCAGGCCGGATGCATGCGCTTTTGCTTTCTCCCGGCTAGCGCCATTACTCCGCAGCGGTTTCGCTGCCTGCCCGATAACCCCTCGCAGGAAGATGCCTTGCAACCCAAGTTCGTCATTCTGCGCTATGGCCATCCGTCTTATGGGTTGCTCAGCGGCGATACTCCGATGGCCATCTGGAACGGCGCCGACAACGGCTCTGAGATCGGCGTCTACAACCTCTTGCAAGAGGCCCAGGCTGTGCGCAACGTCCAATTGCGGGCGCAGGAATATCTGCCATTCGGGTTGGAAGCGGGAATCTTTCTTGAACCTTCGCGCGCTGCCGTCAGCAAGCGGCCGCACCTTGTGTATGGCTACGGACTGTCACGGGACATTCGGGATCTTTGTGGTGGTCACGAAGATGACGATCTTAGATTCGTGGGTGTGGGCGCAAGTCTTATCTAGCGTAGCGCTGCCGTCCCGGCGGCATTGGCCGGCGAGACCCACGGCCAGCCGGGGCAGGTGACGGCGCTACGGCGACAGTGTAGCGCCGCCGTCCCGGCGGCAGTTGCCGGCAAGATGCCGGCGCTACGACGAGCGCATGAGGCAGTGGGACCGGAAACAAGATTTATCTTTCGAGAACAGGAGAAGCTCTCCATGAAGGGTGACTTTAGTCGACTGCGGTTTAG
>Ga0187873_1001439_pt1 | contig 19736 bp, 18 predicted proteins | sample June2016WEW_16_1_2_FD_133012 | JGI IMG/M metagenome (GOLD analysis project Ga0187873, IMG submission 133012) | Peatland microbial communities from SPRUCE experiment site at the Marcell Experimental Forest, Minnesota, USA - June2016WEW_16_100 | ecosystem: Environmental > Terrestrial > Soil >... | reverse complement strand
CCATGCCGCCGCGCCCGCCGCGCCCGCCGCGCCCCACCATCGCGCCGGTTCCGACCCCGCCCACGCCGCCCCCGCCGCCGCCGCCGCCGGCGCTCAGACTGTTGAGGACGCCCGCAATCTCCGAGGCGATGGCGTACTTCATCGGAATCACGTCGGAGACGAAATCCGTTGGGATGGCCACGTCAATCTTCTTGACCATCTCCACCATGCGTTTGACGTTCTCGCTGAAATCGCGCAGGACCAGGGTCTGGCTCTTGCCGATCGGCAGGATCCCGTTGGCGCCGGCGCTGGCGAAGGGCTGGAGGGCCTGCACGAGGTCTTCCGGGGTGACGTTGGTCACCTGCATCACGTAAGTCACGTATTGTCCGAGCTCCGGCAGGAGCTCGCCGCCGCCCTTGAACGTCGCCTGGCCCGACCCGCCGGCATTGGCCGTGGCCACGGCTTTGACGAACTTGTCGCCGACGTTCACCATGGCGACGCCATTCATGCCGAGGACGGCGTCCAGGGCCTGAATGGCCTCTTTCCTGGTGAGCTTGGTCTGGGTGGTCAAATCGATCTGCGGCAGTGGCAAGCTGGACGGGCGCAGGACCGTGCGGTTCACCAGCTCGGCATAGACCTGCAAGACCTGCGGCATGTCCGCCTTCCGGAAATCTATCATGCCCGGCCCGATTTCGTCCTCCGCCGCATTAGTGCCGCCGGGCGTCGGGCCCCCCGTGACCGTTGGGCCGCGTGTCGAACCCGGGACTGCGGGCCCCACGGGGCCGGGAGTTGCCGGGGCCGGGATGGCGGGACGGGGCGCCTGGCCGAGCGCAGGGGGCGCGGCAGGCGCGGTGGCGGGGCTCGCCGCCGGGGCATTGGTCCTGGCCGTAGCCGGCCCTCGGGTGACACCGCCCGAGAGCGGCTCGCGTGTGGCGCCCGGAGTTCCTTGGGCTGGCGGAGGAGTTCCCGGGGCCGGCGGGGGAGTTTGAGCCCACAGCCCGAAGCCGGCGAGCAACAAAGTGAACAGGATTGTTTTCACGGTCGTTTGGGTAATGTATTGGGTCGTTTGGCAGCCGGGGGCGCCGTTCTTAGGAGAGGCGCCGAAGCGTTGGCGGCCGCAGCAGCCGCCTTGACGGGGAGGGCCTTCTGGTAGCTGGCCTCCAGTTTGATCTGGGCCCTCAACTGCTGGCGCGGCGCGTCCGGGCTCAGCCCGAGGTCGCTGACTCGAATCATCGAGTTGCTCGAACCCAGGTCGTAAAGGAAGTCGACCAGTTGTTGTTCCTTGGCCGTAGCGGTCACGGTGATGGACTTCTTCAGAAAGAACGGGTTGTTGGTCCGCTCAGTCACTCGCGAGATTTGCGAGAGGCTGATCCCGCAAAGAGCCGCCTTGGTCTGAACCTCAGTGACGAAGTGCAGCGATTGATCTTCGGCCGGCACCTGGTAGGCGTCACTGCTCAACTCTTTGATCTGGCGGTTGTAAGTTATCATCTGGGCGATTTCAGCCTTGTACCTCGTGAGCTTCTCCTCGGCCTTTTCCCTGCGAAAGCCGACCCGCTGCCAATCCGAAAAGTGCGGGACCACGAACCAGAAGTTCAAGACCACGAACGCCATGACCGCCACCCCTACGACGAGGCGCTTTTCAAGCGGGCGCAAGGTATCGAGGTAGGTCTTCACTGCGTCTCCACGCGTTTGAGTTCAAACAGGGTATTCGTCTCCACGCGTTTGAGTTCAAACAGGGTATTCCAGTTTACGGTTTGGCTGTTGGCGCCGCTGCGGCTCATGCTCATGCTGTCGCTGGTCTTCGCATCGAACAGCGGCTGGCCGTCTTTCACGAATTTGCGCATGGCGCCATCGAACTGGAACAGTTCCTGTTGCTCTTCGGTGGGGGCGATGCCGCTCAGGCTCAAACGCTTGCCTTCGCTGAAATTGTAGCCTTCGAGGGTGACGCTGGGGGGGAGCAACTCGGCCAGGGCCTTCCAGCAATCCAGGGCCGCGTATTTGAGCTCCTGGTTGTTTTTGAGGACCTCGTAGCGGGCCCTGACCCCCATGGCGTTGGTGTAGGCCGGGGCCCATTCGGCCACGGTCTGCTCGACGCTGTGCGTGCGAATGAGGGCCACCTCGAGCGCCACCAGGTAAATGGCCACCCCGATGATATAGAGCCCTACCACGGCGCCCAAACCGCCCATCCACAACCGATCTACGAATTGCTGCTGGTAACGGGTGGCAAACTCGACGGGCAGCAGATTGGCCTGCGCTTCGGCTTGGGTCGCGCGCGTGGCCGTCAGGGCGGCCATTTGCAGGGGCTGCAACGGCGTGCTGACCTCGACGGGCAGCTCCAGTCCGGCGCGCAAAGCCGGTTCCCATTCCGCCGCCGCCCCCTCATCGGCCACCAGGTGCCAGCTTGGCGTCGCGGTCAGCCAGCCTTCCATCTCCCCGGCCCAGGCAATTTGTATCAACTGTTCCCTCAAGGCCTCGGGGCGGTTGAGGGCGGGCAGCGTAATCAGATCCAGGTTCCGGAGCACCCCGTCATACCACCAGGCGGCCAGGGCGGTGTTCTTTGCCGCGCCGCGGTTGGGGTAAATCCAGGCGCCCTCCGAGGTGATGGCGCTGGCCTGCAACTGGTCCAGCGAGGGCATCTCCAGCCGATCCGCCAGGAACCCTTGCCCTTCCAGTTGGCCCAGGAACTCCTCGACTCCGTTCCGGGCCGCGATCATCACAATGACCGTCTGCTGGTTGTCGTGGACCTGGGGCAGCACATAGACGCTCCACACGATCTGGTTGACGGGCATGGGCGAGAGTTTCTCCAACTGCAGCTCGACCATCGAGACCGTCTCGGTGTAGTCGCTCAACGGGAATTGGGCCACGCGCAGGAACACTTGTTCGGGCGGCAGCCAGGCGATATTGAGCTTGCGCTGGAACAACGAGCGCCAGTCCTTGGCAATCAGCCCGGAGGGCAGGGGCTCGCCGGGGACAACGGCCTGCTGCCGATTGAGGACGAAGCTCCGGTTCCGCGCGCTGAAGTGCCAGAGCTGGCGGCCCTGGGCCCTAACCTCGAGCACGTTGCACCAGCGGACGGCAGCCGCCGGGGTCTTGCGCCGGGCCATTCGCGAAGCCATCGACGAGGCCGTGCCCGCCGTGACGACCGCGGCTTTTCTGGACTTGACGAAGCGAACCAGCAGCAGGCCCGCCAGGAACAAACCGAAGAGGCTGGCGGAGAGCACCGTGGAAAAGGAGGGGCTGGCCCGCCACTGGCGGAAAGTTTCGAGAATCCTTGACCCCGCCTTGGCTGCGCCGGAGGCGGCCGCATGGGGCGCAACGCCCGTTTTTCCCGGGGCCGGAGCATTGGTCGTTCGCAAGCCGGCGCTAAGGCCGGGCCGCGGCAGTCTCGGCACGGGGTTGGTCGCCTGGCCGGGCCTGGGCCGAACGCGTGCGGCACCCAGTCCACCATTGGTGGCCAGGCCGGGCCGGGCCCCGAGGCGAGGTCCTGCCAGGACGGCATTGGTGGCCGGACGGGCTTTGGCTCTTGGGGAAATCGCGTTAGTGGCGCCGGGACCGTTGGGGCCGCTTTGGGGCGCGGCGTGAGACACCGCGCTCGGCCAGACCGCCAGGATGACCAGTCCCGCTCCGGCCGCCAACAGCCCCGCAATTCGTCGCCATTTCTTCATTAGACCACGGTGTCATCCACCAGGCCGCCGAGGTGTTCCTCGATTTGGGTCACGCGCAAGACCTCCTCGATGGTGGTCGAGCCGGCGCGAACCTTGTTCCAGCCGTCGGTGCGGAGCGTGCGCATGCCCTGCTCGATGGCCTTGGCGGCAATGGTCGTAGCGGGGGCGCGGCTGAGGATGATCGGGCGCAGGGCCTCGTTGAGGATGAGCAGCTCATAGATGCCCTTGCGTCCCTGGTAACCAAGCTGCCGGCATTCCTCGCACCCGGTGCCGTGCCAGAACTTGGCGGTCTCGATTTCGGCTGCCGGAAAACCGATGCGGCGGAGGTAATCGCGCTCGACCTTCTGCTCGGTCTTGCAGTGGGGACAGATCGTGCGCACCAGGCGTTGGGCCATCACCGCCTCTACCGAGGAGGCCACCAGGAACGGCTCGATGCCCATATCGATCAAGCGCGTGAACGCGCTCGGGGCGTCGTTGGTGTGCAGGGTGCTGAAGACCAGGTGCCCGGTGAGGGCCGCGCGAATGGCGATCTCGGCCGTCTCCAGATCGCGCACCTCGCCCACCATGATCACGTTCGGGTCCTGGCGCAGGATATGGCGCAAGCCCATGGCGAAGGTCAGCCCAATCTCCGGCCGGACGGCGATCTGGTTGATGCCCTTGAGTTCGTACTCAACCGGTTCCTCGATCGTAATGATGCGCTTATGCACGGAATTGATCGTGCTCAAAAACGCGTAAAGCGAAGTGGACTTGCCCGAGCCGGTGGGCCCGGTCACCAGAAAAATGCCGTGCGGCTTGACGATGATCTCGCGAATCGCATGTTCCTCCAGCGGCGAAAATCCAAGCTTGTCCAGACTCAGGAAGATCTTCCCGCGCGTCAGCAGACGCAGCGAGACACTCTCGCCATAGACGGTCGGCACCGTCGAGACGCGGATATCGATTTCCTCCCCCTTGATGCGCACATTGATGCGGCCGTCCTGGGGCAGGCGCTTCTCGGAAATGTTCATGCCGGACATGACCTTGATGCGCGAGATGAGGGCCGCCTGAAAACGCTTGAGCTGCGGGGGCATCGGGGTCTGGTGCAGGATGCCGTCAATGCGGTAGCGGATGCGCAACTCGTCTTCGGCCGGCTCGAAATGAATGTCCGTGGCGCGGTCCTTGAAGGCCTCCCAGATAACCTGGTTGACAAACTTGATGACGCTGGCTTCCTGGTCGCTCTCGGTGATTTCCTTGTCCGCCGGCAACTCCAGGTCCACCAGCAGATCTTCCTTCTCGTCCATCTGCCCGAGGGTGTCGGCGCCGACGCCGTAAAAATTCTTGAGCGCCTTCTCGATCTCGGTCTTGGGCGCCAGGGCAAACCGCACCAGGCCGCGCGCATCGAACCGCACGGCGTTGAGCATGGCCGTGTCAAAGGGATTGCTCACGGCCACTTGCAGCGCCCCATCGGTGATCTGGGTCGGAATGACCGAGTATTGGAAGGCCACCTTCGTCGAGATGCGGGTTCGCGCCTCGGCCGGCACCTTGAGCCTCGGCAGGTCCAGGTAGGGCCAGTTCAGGGCCTTGGCCAACTCCTCCAGAAACGCATCCTCCGCCACGCCCCGCTCACGGCAAACAAAGGCCAGCAGCGTCTCTTGCGAACCGCTCTCCACCGCCACCCGCCAGGCCTTGCACCACTCCTCGAATTTTGCGGGAGTGGCAAAGCCCATCCGGCCAACAAACTCTTTCAATGACACAAAAGCCATCTGTCGTCTCGATTCATCGCTCATCTTCTCATACAAAGCAGACTGGAAAAAGTTGCGGAGCCGCTCAAACTATTTGCCCTATCAAGCATGATTTGCACTAGCATTCAGGTCTGCCTGGCGGAGATCTGTCTTTGAGCATCTGCCGCATTTCAAGCGTCCTCCTTCTCGCCCCGGCCCTCTCCCTCGGGGCATTGGTATCCACACAAATCGGAAACGCCCTCGAGGTCGGAACCAACGCTTCCGCGTCCTGTCCCGGAGGGACAAGACGCAGAGGGGCTGTCCTGAAATCCAGGACCTCCGCACTGGTGCGGACACGAGTGCGCTTCAGCGCGGCGCAGGACAGAGGATGCCTGTCCTGCACCCCCCGGTTTTTGTCTGTCAAAATCCGCGCGACGTGCCAGGATTGCGGTTGATATGGTCAAAGTGCCTCCCTCTTTCAGAGAGCGATTCGCCATCATGGTTTTGGCCTTGGCGAGCGTGACAGCCGGATGCGCCCCGGGCCCGCCCCAGAATTCTGTCCAGGCCCCGCCTTCGCTGGCCTCCGCTCCCCAGGCCCAAGCTGCCATCACCAACCCGGTTCCGGCCCCCAATGGGCCTGCCGCGGCCGGCAATCCGGCCTCCCAAACCCCGCCTCCTGCCGCCGCGGTGTCCGAAGCCAAAGAGGCGATAGAGGCCGAGTATCAGAAAATCATGGACACTGACGACGAGGCCCAGGCCGAGGTGGACAGGTGGATTCGAGAAAACCAGGATTACGCGGCCAAGGGCGCGGGGTTGCCCCAGGCCGAGTTGGCCCGGCGCATCCGCGAACGTTTCGAACCGGTGCGCAAGGCCTACGAGGATTTTATCGGGCGCCATCCCGGCCACGCCGCAGCCCGTGTGGCTTTTGGCAGTTTCCTGGGCGACCTGGACGAGGAGGAGGCCGCCCGGCAACAACTGGAGAAGGCCTTGGCCCTGGACCCGAAAAACCCGGCCATCTACAATAATCTGGCCAACATCTACGGGCACAGAGGCCCCGTCAAAGAGGCCTTCGAGTATTTCGCCAAGGCCATCCAACTCAAACCGTCGGAGCCGGTGTACTACCACAACTTCGCCACCACCGTCTATGTCTTCCGGAAGGACGCGATGGAGTGTTTCGCCCTCAACGAACAGCAGGTCATCGAGAAAGCCCTGGGGCTTTACAGCAATGCGATGAGGCTGGACCCGGACAATTTCCCGCTGGCTTCCGACGTCGCCGAAACTTACTACGCCATCAAACCCCTGCGGACCGATGAGGCGCTCCAGGCCTGGACCAATGCCCTGCAGGTCGCGCATAGCGGCGTTGAACGCGAAGGGGTCCATATCCACCTGGCCCGAATTAAAATGGCTGCCGGCCGTTTCGCCGAGGCCAGGGCCCATCTCAACGCCGTGACCAACACCGTGTACGGCGAATTGAAAAGCCGCATCGCTCGCCGCATCGAGGAGCGCCAACGCAACCCGAACGAAACCAACGCCGCGCCCGCTGCGGTCTTGGAAAAATAGCAGCCCCGGTGACGGCTCCCAACTCGCCAGTCACAAGGTCCAGCCTTCGCGATAAGCCCGTTGGACACAGGCGTTGGCGGCAGGGTCGTTGGTGACTTTCATCTTCTCGCCCTCCCAGAGCAACTGGCGATTGGGAAAACGCACGGCCAGATTGCCCATGAGCACCATCTCCGAGAGCGGGCCGGCATAATCGAAATTGGAACTGGCCGGCGTGCCGCCTTTGCAGGCCCGCACCCAATCTTTTTCGTGCCCATCCTGGCCGCCCGGGATGCGCTCGATCTTCTGCGGGCTCCGCGGCAGCTCCCGCATGAGGTCCTCCGGATAGACGCGCGGATTGCGGCCGTAACAGCCGCAGATCAGCACTCCCTTCTGACCCAGAAAGATGGCCCCGCCGTCCGAATCGCCCAGGGCGTCGTCGGCTTCCAGACCGGCGGGCCGCGGCGGCATAATGCCGCCGTCCCACCAGGTCAGGCTCAGGGCGGGCCACTCGTCTCGCCCGGGGAATCTGTAGCGCACGACCGTGGAGCGCGGGAAGTTTTCATTGCGCGGTTCGGTCTTTTTCCACAGTCCGTGCCAATACGTCGAAATGCACCCCTCGACGCTCAGCGGGTATTTGAGCTTGAGCGCCCAGAACGGCGCGTCCAGCAGATGGCAGCCCAGGTCGCCCAGTGAGCCGGTGCCAAAATCGCACCACGCCCGCCAGGTGCCGGGCACATAAGCCGGGTGATAGGGCCGGTAGGGGGCGGGACCGAGCCAGAGGTCCCAATCCAGGCCCGCCGGAACGGCGGGCGTCTCCCTGGGCCGCTCGACTTCGATGCCCTGGGGCCAGACGGGGCGGTTGGTCCAGACGTGGACTTCCTGCACCTGGCCGATGGCCCCGGCCCCGACCCATTCGCAGACCAGGCGGGCGCCGTCCCCGGAGTGGCCCTGGTTGCCCATCTGGGAGGCCACTTTATACTGGCGGGCCGCCTCGGTCAGCACCCGCGCCTCATGGACCGAATAGGTCATCGGCTTCTGCACATAGACATGTTTGCCGGCCCGCATGGCCGCCAACGCTATGAGTGCGTGCGTGTGATCGGGCGTAGCGACAATCACGGCCTCGATGTCCTTCTGCGCGTCGAGCATCTGGCGAAAATCCCGGTATATTCGGGCCTTGGGATATTCGGCGAAGGTCTTGGCCGCATACGTCGCATCCACGTCGCAGAGCGCCACGATGTTCTCGCCCGAACAGGCCCTGAGGTTGTTCTGGCCCATTCCGCCCACCCCAATGCCCGCAATGTTCAGCTTGTCCGCGGGAGCCCTCTGGCCCGGCCCGCCCAGCACGTGCCGCGGCACGATCGAGACGGCGGACGTGGCCAGGGCCGTGGTCTTCAAGAACTGCCTTCGGCTGTCTTTCATAGATGACCGGTAGTTAATCATCGATAATCCACTGCCAAAAACGACGGCAGCAGGCAAGGGAATTGTGGAAGCGGGCGCGCGACAGAATTCTTCGCTGCCGCATAAATGCGGCGTTCCGAACCGGACCGGAACACCGCATTTATGCGGCAGGCGGGAGCCCTGAAAGAAACCTCTCGTGCGCCCTCCGAAATTCTGGCCAGCAAAATGAGCTTGCAACAAAAACGCTTTTGATGTTGATTCGGAGCACAGAGGCAATGGGGTTTGCCTTCCCCCGAGAGTCTTGGGGAGAGAACCGCCTGAACGGGTTCAGTGCTGATAACTCCTGCCGGCGCCACACTGTGTGGCGGGTTGGAATTATGTGGAATGCACTGTGGATAACCGACAACATCCGGTTCATCGCGGCGAACAACATTTGGTTCATCGCGGCGATTTGGATTGGACTCGCCTTTGTCGCCAGCCTCATTTCTATTCGCCTGGGCATTTCCGTAGCGTTGATTGAAATCGTGGTTGGCGTTGCGGCGGGCAACATCCGCTTCGGAGACGGCCATCATATCCTCCATTCGACGGACTGGACGAACTTCCTGGCCATGCTGGGCAGCGGCGTCCTCACGTTTCTGGCCGGGGCGGAGATCGACCCGGTTTCACTCCGGGCCAACTTGCGCGCGAGCCTGGCCATCGGTACGGCGGGGTTTGTGCTGCCGTTCGCCGGCGTGTGGGCCTCCGCGCAATTCGTTCTCGGCTGGCCGATTCATCAAGCCCAAATCGCCGGCATCGCCCTCTCCACAACTTCCGTGGCGGTGGTCTATGCCGTGATGATTGAAACGCGGCAGAGCGAGACACCGCTGGGCAAGATGATTCTGGCGGCGTGCTTTATCAACGACCTTGGCACCGTGCTGGCGCTGGGTCTCATCTTCGCCAACTTCAACTTCTTGCTGCTGGTGTTCGTGGCCGTCACCTGCCTGACGCTTTGGTTCATGCCCAGGTGGACCAGGTTCATCCTCGTGCGGATGGGGGCCACGCGCGTCAGCGAACCGGAAATCAAATTCATTTTCTTCGTCTTGTTCTTTCTGGGCGGGCTGGCCTCGGCCGCCAAAAGCGAAGCGGTCCTGCCGGCCTACCTGGTGGGCCTCGTCGTGGCCGGCGTGTTCCTCCGGGACAAGACCCTGGTGCATCGGATGCGGAGCATCGCCTTTGCCGTGTTCACGCCGTTTTACTTCATCCGCGCCGGCTCGTTTGTTTCGCTCCCGGCACTCCGGACGGCAGTGGGGGTCATCGGGGTGTTGCTGGCGCTGAAAATAGTCGCCAAATGCGTCGGGGTGTGGCCATTATCGCGGATGTTTTTCATGCGCGCGCGCGAGGCCAACTACACCACCTTGCTGATGTCCACCGGGCTGACCTTCGGCACCATCTCCGCCCTTTTCGGGCTGCAAAACAAGATTATTGACCAGCGGCAGTATTCCATCCTGGTCACGGCGGTCATCCTGAGCGCCTTGGTGCCGACACTCATCGCGCAGAAATTCTTCGAGCCATCCCGGCGGACCATGGAGGCCTGGGGACGGCTTTATCAGCGCAAGCTCGGCAGCAAGCCGGGCGCTCCACGGGTGGCAACGAAGGCCTGATTTATGTTCCGAAAAATCCTGGTCGGTTACGACGGTTCCAAAGGCGGGCGGGCGGCGCTGGAACGTGCCGCCGCACTGGCCCGTGAAGGCGGAGGGCAACTGACCGCGCTGTGGGTGCGGCAACCGCTGCCGCGCCACGCCGATCTGCCCGGCGAGCCGGAAGGCGAAGCCGAAGCTGCGCGCGAATACTTTGAGGAGCGCAAGGGCGAAGTCCAGGAGGCGGCAAAACGCCTGGGCCTCACCATCGCGTGCGAGAGCCGCTCCGGGCATGCGGCCAAGGTGATGGTGACCTTCGCCATGGACGGCGGCTACGACCTCATCGTCGTGGGCCACAGCGACCATTCGGAACTCTGGGGCCGTTTGCTGGGCGATACCGCCGACCGCATCAGCGACCACGCGCATTGCAGCGTGCTCATCGTAAAACAGCCCGAATCATCTTCCGGCGACACCATCAAGGCCGGGTAAACTCAGTGAAATGCAAAACTAGACTCGAAATATGAATACGATCCAGAAAGTCAGCGCCTTGGAAATCCTCGACTCGCGCGGCAACCCGACGGTTTCGGTGGCCGTGGTCCTGTCCAACGGCATTACAGCCTCCGCGAGCGTGCCTTCGGGCGCCTCCACCGGCATCAGGGAAGCGGTGGAGCTGCGCGACCAGGACCCCAAGCGATATGGCGGCAAAGGCGTTTTGAAGGCCGTGGCCAATGTGAACACAATCATTGCCCCCAAACTCAAGGGCAAAGCCCCCGGCGCCCAACAGGAGATTGACGGCCTGATGTGCAAGCTGGACGGAACGGAAACGAAAGCCAAGCTCGGCGCCAATGCCATTCTCGGCGCCTCGATGGCGGTTTGCAGGGCCGCGGCACTGGACGCGTGCCTGCCCCTTTATGAGCACATTCGCAAACTCTTTGGCAGCACAGCCGGCGCTCCTTATGTCCTGCCGGCGCCGATGATGAACGTGCTCAACGGGGGCGCCCATGCGACCAACAACGTGGATTTCCAGGAGTTCATGCTTTTCCCCCTCGGGGCGCCGACCTTCGCCGAGGCGCTGCGTTACGGCGCGGAAACGTTCCACACTTTGAAGAAGCTCTTGCAGAAGCGCGGCCTGGTGACCGCCGTTGGTGATGAGGGCGGGTTCGCTCCGAACCTCAAGACCAACACCGAAGCCGTGGAGGTCATTTTGGAAGCCATCCAGGCTGCCGGCTATGAGCCTGCCAAACAAATCGCCATCGCCCTGGACCCGGCGGCCAGCGAGTTCTACGACGAAGGCGCTTACGTGATGAAGAAGTCCGATGGCTCTCGTAAGACGCCGGCGGAACTGGTCGCCCTGTGGGGCCAATGGGTGAAGCAGTATCCGATCGTGTCGCTGGAAGACGGCATGGGCGAAGAGGACCGCGAGGGGTGGCTGGCGCTCACGAAGGCCCTCGGCAAGCAGGTGCAGCTCGTGGGCGATGATGTTTTCGTGACGAACCCAAAGATCTTCGGGGAGGGTATCCGGGACGGGCTGGCCAATGCAATTCTGATCAAGCTAAACCAGATTGGCACGGTGTCAGAGACCCTGGAGACGGTGGCGATGGCGCAGAAGGCAGGTTACGGCACCGTCATTTCGCACCGCTCGGGTGAGACCGAGGATGCGTTTATCGCTGATTTGGCGGTCGGGACTGGCGCTGGTCAAATAAAGACCGGGTCGGCCTGCCGTTCGGAGCGAATCGCCAAGTACAACCGTCTGCTGGCTATTGAGCAGGAGTTGGGAAAGAAGGCGCGATATGGCGGGGCGCTTTTTCGGGCGCGTTGATTCGCGATGGGCAACCGGGAACGTGTTGCTTCCGGCCCTTGACAGTGGGCCTGAGCGCCGACAAAATGTCGGTAATGAAGACATTCACTGTCAGAGAGCTGGACCGAGGACCGGCGGTGGTGCTCGACGCCTGCGACCGCGAGGGGTCGGTCCGCATCCGCCGCCGCGGCGGGCGGACTTACACGATACGCGCCGACGCCGGACCGGGGCGGATCGCTGCCCTGCCGGATTTCCGTGGCAGGATTGCCAGGATTTTTCCACACGCCCTGACGCCTGAGCAAACTCGCCGGACCGACAAGCTGCTGGCAGGCATTTGCTTCATGTAGCCTCGGCCCTGCTGTTGAGGTGTGATGCGTTCTGGAGTTTCGATCCGAAGGCCTCGAAGCTGGCAGCGTTGGAAGGGCTGACGGGGCGATAGTGCTGCCGGCACTCCTGTTGGCGCTGCCCCTGGGGTTGCTGCTTTGAAGTGGAGGCTTGCCTGAGGAGCGATAAATGATAGTGTCTCAATAGGCAATGGAGTTTGCCTGCCCGCGTTGCGGGGAATCGCCTTCCGGCTGATAACTCCTACCGAAATGACGCTGTTCGCAACGGTAGTGAGTTATGGCAACGCCGAGACAGATCCGGAGCAAGAGGCTGGCGCCAGCCCCGGCCTCTATGATCTTCTCCCTGCCCTTCGTGGCGCGCCGAAAGGAAATCGCGCGGCTGAGTGAACTGCATGCGGGACTCAAACACGCACTCATTCTCGGCCCGGCTGGCGTCGGCAAATCGGCGCTGGTTGCGCATCTGCGCGATTCCCTCGCGCTGCTGGTTTCACCCAGATCGGCACATTGGGGAGAGATTTGTGACGGCCTCGAACCGCAACTGGGGCTGGTGCCGACGGAACCGAACCTCCTCCAGCGCAAGCAGCGGCTGCGGGAATCGTTGCGCGGGGCGGGGAGGACGGTTGTTTTTGACGGGGTCGGCTGGACCACACCCAAACTGAGTTCATTCTTCGAACGCATCGCCCAGGGGGCGCCGGTCTGGATTTGCGCGCGGTCGGAGCATTCGTGGGACATTGGCCATTTCTGGCCGCTGCTGGTGCGGTTTGCCCGAGTTGAGTTGCACCCGTTTCCTATGTCGGAGACCCAGGAAATGGTCGAGGCGGCGGTGAAGGCCAGGATCATCCCCGCTGAGGCCGGGACCATTGTCGAGTGGCTGCACCGAAGATCAGCCGGCCGCCCGCTGGTGCTACGGGGGCTCTTTGAGGAACTGGCGACCGGCAAGTACGATCTCAGCAGTCCTTACGCCCTCCGGCGTCTCGACCTGGATCGGCGCATCCACGAGATCTTCCCCGTGACATGAACGAGAATCACCAGCGGCACCTGCTTACCACGTTCCGGCACATCGACAATCTTTTGTCGGAAGCCAAGCACATTCTGGCAGCCGCCGGCTCGACGTCCCCTTTTGCTGAATACACCCAGGATTCGACTCCCGTGTTGAATGCAACGCTCGAACGGCTTATCGGTTACTGGACTGGTGAGTTATGAGAATTCTGCTTCTTTCCGACATTCATGGGAACCTGCCGGCGCTCCAAGCCGTGCTGGCCGCCGAGCCGGATGTTGACCAAATTCTGTGCCTGGGGGACCTGGTCGACTACGGGCCGCAGCCGGCGGAATGCGTAACCTGGGCCATGCGGAGCCTTACCCCCGATTGGCTGGTGCAAGGCAACCATGATCGCGCGGTCGCCCTGGGGGAGAGTTCCCGCTCCTCGGCCGCTTACGAGGCGCTGGCAGCCGCTACCCAGGCGCTGGGCCAACAGGTCCTGACGGCGGAGATGAAGCAATTCCTGGCCGGGCTGCAGCCTTTGCAGCGGTTCCAGCTTGATTCGGCTATATGTGTGGCTTGCCACGCCGTGCCCTCAGACCCGCTCTATCTTTACCTCCCGGAAAACGGCCCCGTCACGGTGTGGGAGTCGGAGCTGAATTCGGTGAAATATCCAGACTTTCTCTTTGTCGGCCACACGCATCTGCCAATGAAAACGCGCTTCCGCCGGACGCTCGTCGTTAACCCCGGCAGCGTCGGCCAGCCCAAAGACGGCGACCCCCGGGCGGCCTACGCAATATGGGACGACGGCGAGGTCACCCTTCGCCGCGCCGCCTACGACGTCCAGAAAACGGTTGCGGCTTATCACGGCCTGGCGCTGGAGCCGCCCATCGTGGTCACGCTGGCCGAGGTGTTGCGCACGGGCGGGCATCTGCCGCTGGACCAAACCGCCGAAGAGCTTTTCGGCGCGTACTACCAACAGCATCCTGACAAATTGGCGGCGATGTTTTACCTCCAGAAATTGCTCAACCGCCGCATCGGCGTCGATACGGATAACATGGATGACGCCCAGCGCCAGCAATGGATGCTAAACTACTGCCGCGCGCTGACCCAGGAAGCTGCCGAGCTGACCGACTGCATGCCCTGGAAATGGTGGGCCAGCTACCAAAAGTTCGACAAGCAGAACGCCCGAGTCGAGATCGTGGACCTGCTGCATTTCGTCATTTCCCTGGCCCAGGTCATGGGAATCACCCCCGAAGACCTCTTCGAGGCCTACACCAAAAAACACCGGGTCAACCTGGCCCGGCAGGAGTCCGGTTACACGGTGAAAGACGAAAACGACAACAAGCAGATCTGAACGACCCTATCTAACACGCCAACATGAACACCCCTCCGCCCACGGACGCTGTCGCGCCCCGGCCAAGGGTTCGCTGGCTCAACCGCACGGTGCTGGGCATTGGGCTGGCGTCGCTCTTCAGCGATTGGTCGCACGAAATGGCCACGACGATCATGCCTGCGTTCCTTGCGACGATGGGCGCGGCGGCCGCGTGGCTCGGTTTGATTGAAGGCATCTCGGACGGTTTGTCGAGCTTCGCGAAATTGGCCTCCGGGTTCTACACGGACAGTTTGCGGCGGCGCAAACCCATCGCCGTCGTTGGCTATCTTGTCACCGCGTTGGGCACGGCCTCTTTCGGTTTCGCCACGGCGGCCTGGCAGGTGCTCATGGCGCGCGCGTTCGCGTGGCTCGGACGCGGCGTGCGGACGCCCGTGCGCAAGGCCCTGCTGGCCGGCTCGGTGACGCGCGAAACTTACGGCAGCGCCTTCGGCTTCGAGCGGATGATGGACACGTTGGGCGCAATTGTCGGCCCGGCCAGCGCGTTCGTTTTGTTGCAAGCCTTGAACCACCGCTACTCCATGCTCTTTGCGCTGACGCTCGTTCCGAGTCTGACCGCCGCCGGCCTCATCGCCTTTGTCGTGAAGGAAAAGGAGCGCAGGCCCGTCTCGCACGTTTCGTTTGACGAGCAGTTGCGGAGGTTGCCCGCGCTTTATCACAAGTTTGTTTTGGCGGTCGGGTTGTTCGGCGTCGGCGCATTCGCACACTCGCTGCTCATTCTGCTGGCCGCGCAAAAACTGACCCCGACGCTGGGCCCGACCAAAGCCGCGAGCATTGCCGTCGCGCTTTACGTTTTGCACAACGTCTTTTACGCGTCATTCGCCTTTGTTGGCGGCTGGCTCGGCGACCGGGTTGCTAAAAACCGACTCCTGGCGATTGGCTATTTGATGTCCGCCGTCATGTCGCTTTGCATCATGTTCCTGCCCGTGAACATCGGCGCGCTGGCGCTGATCTTCATTTTGGGCGGGACCAACGTCGCTTTGGAGGAAACGTTGGAAGATTCGCTCTGCGCCGAGTTGACGGAGGAATCGCAGCACGGCATGGCCTTCGGCCTGCTCGCAAGCGTCAACGGAGCCGGCGATTTCCTGTCGAGCGTCATCGTCGGCGCTTTGTGGGCGGCTCTTGGAACGACGGTGGCCTTTGGCTATAGCGCGGCGCTATCCCTGGCTGGCGCCTGGCTGGTTTCCCGGATTCGCACGCGAGCGGCCTGAATTATGCTTCAAACCGATATAATTCTTGACCGCGTTTCCGGCTTGGCCGGCGAGCTGAAGCTGGCCAATCTCCAGCCCCAAATCATCGCGTGCCGGAGGCAGTTTAACGCAAGCCACAGTATTGACGTGGCCGTGTTCGGCCGATTCCAAGCCGGCAAGAGTTCGTTTCTGAATCACTTGGCTGGTCGTGAGGTTCTCTCTCGGCACGCGCGAGAACTCGCGCACGTTGTTTGTCACCACGGTGCCGCTGAGGGCCCGCACGGTGGCGGCAATCCAGAGGTCGGCGTCGCCAATGGACGTGCCCTGGCTCTCCAGCGGCGTGCGGATGGCGACATAATGATCTTCGACCTGAGCATCGGGCCAGGCGATGCTATACCGAGCGAGGAATGCAGTGACAAGGGTCTTGCTCTGCTGGGGATTCGCGCTCTTCGCCGCGCCGACGAGCAACTCGGCGTGAACTTGGAGCGGGACAGCCACATCCGCGGCCGGTATCGCACAGAGTCGGCGCATCGCCAGAGGCGACTTGCCCCGCAGGCAGAACACGACGGTGTTTGTGTCCAGGAAATAGGTCACGCGTGCGGTTTAATCGCAATCGAGACTTTCGACCGGGCGCGTTGCGCCGCGCGGCGGAGTGGCAAACGTGTCGTCATCCGCGAGCGACCCGAACAGGGCCAACCAGCCCTCCGCGTAGCCGTTGGCAATGGCACGGGCCTCCATTGCAGCCAGCGTGGCGGCCCGATCCGCTTCGGGTCTGACGCGCTCCTTGACCCATTCGGATACGGACTTGTGCTCGCGCCGCGCGGATTCTTCCACGTGTCGTGCGAGGTCATCTTCGAGTTGTATGGTGAGCGTTGCCACGACGGAATGTTCGCCGATTACGCGCCTGCGCGCAACCCCCGAAATGGGAGGGTTCACACCGATTCGAGATCGTGGACCTGCTGCATTCAAGCGACAATAGGCACATCTGAGTATGGTTCGGGTTGACGGCATTCTTGAACGAGTCTTGGGTCTGGCGAACGAGTTGAAGCTGGCCAATCTCCAGCCTCAAATCGTTGCGTGCCGCAACCAGCTCCAAGCCGGCGACGGAATCGACGTGGCCGTCTTTGGCCGGTTTAAAGCCGGCAAGAGTTCGTTCCTCAACAGCTTGGCTGGCCGGACGGTGCTGCCCATCGGGGTGGTGCCGCTTACGGCGGTGGTCACCCGGCTGCGATACGGGCCGGCTGAGAAAGCCGAAGTGCGTTTCATGGATGAGACCGCCAAGGCCGTTTCCCCCGAAGAAATCGGCCTCTACGTCAGCCAGGATTCCAACCCCGGCAACGAGAAACAGGTCGCCTCGGTTGAAGTCGAGTTGCCGGCGCTTCAAGCACTCGAGCCCTTGCAATTCGTGGACACCCCGGGTTTGGGCAGCGCCTTTACCCACAATACCCAAGCCACGCTCCAGTGGCTGCCCAACGTCGGCGCGGCGCTGGTGGCGGCCAGTTGCGACGCCCCGCTCTCGGAACGCGACCTGGCGTTGCTCGAGGAATTGCGGTCGCACACGCCTAAGATCGTCCTGTTGCTGACCAAGGCAGACTTGCTGACCGAGGTGCAGCGGGCCGAGGTGATGGCGTTTGTGCGACGGGAGTTGCGCCGGAAATGGGATGGCGAATTGCCGGTCTTCTTCTATTCGGTTCGCCCAGGCTTCGAGGGGTTGAACGAAAAACTCATGCGGGAGCTTTTGCTTCCGCTGGCCGGCCATCATGCGGAGGCGGGCGAGGAAATCCTGCGGCACAAGCTTCAATCGCTCGCAGACCGAACGCTGGACTACCTGCGCGTGGGGTTGGCGGCGGCCCTGCAGGCCGATTCGTCCCGGCAAATGTTGAAGGAGCGCCTGGAGGCCGAGCGGAGAGACTTCGATTTGCTGCGTGAGGAACTTTCCGTGCTGGCCCGCCAGTGGTCCGTTGTGGCGCTGGAAACCTCGCTCGCCCGTCTGCACCCGAGCCAAGCGGCCTTGCAGGAGCGAGCCGCCGCCGAACTGAAACAGCGGTTCTCGGAATAACGGTTGCGGCTGCCGGCTCTCCTCGAGGCGTGGCGGGGCTGGCTGCAGGGCTACCTGGCGAGCGAGCTCACCGAGGTTTCGCGCGCGCAGCGGCCGATGTTCTGTGAGCCGCTGCACCGGGCCGAGCAGCACCTGGCCAGGACACTCCAAGGCCTCCAGGACCGGCTCAGGGGGCACGTGAAGACTGTGCTCGGCGTGTCGCTGGCCCAGCATGAAATGGAATTGCAGGTGCAAGAGCCTTCTGCCCCGCCGCTGGACGTCGGTTACGCCTTCGACACGGCCTTTGGCCTGGCAGCGCAGGTGATTCCGCTGTGGCTTTTCCGGCGGCCGATTGAGCGGGTGCTGGCGCGCAAAACCCGGTGGGAGGTGGAGAAGAACCTCTCACGCCTGGCTGCCGCCTGGCGGGACCGGGTGTCGGCCGGCATCTGCGAATTAGTGCAGCAAGCGGAAAGGCAGGCCGCCGGCGAGTTGGGCACGCTGGAGCAGATGCTGGCTCAGAAGCAGTCCAATGAATCGATGCTGCGGCGGGCTCTGAAAGAGGCAGAGAGCCTTCGTGAGGCACTGCGAGCGGCGTGAGGGCGGGTTAGGAGCCTTCAACCGCCGGGGACTGCGTCAGGCGGCGTGGCAAGTCGCGAGCCCCGTGAACAGCCCGTTCAGCGTAAAGCGCTGCTTTGTCGTGCCGATAGAAAATCAGACTCTACGGGGCAAGGCGATGGGAATCAAGAATTCATTGTTCACTCATCTCTCGGGCACCCGGGGCACGATGTCGGTTTGGAGGGCCGGGTCGGCGCCGCGCACCGGCGTTTGGGGCAAGCCCAGTTCCCGGCGCACGAGATTGGCGCCCTGGGCGATGGCGAGGCTCTTGAAGAAGGCAATGTCGCGGTTGCAGCCCTGCCGGCCGAAGCCGCAGTCGCTCGAGACGATGAGCTGCTCCGGGGCGATGTATTTGAGGGCCTGGCGGAGGGTGGCGGCGACCTCTTCAGGCCGTTCGACCTGGAGCGTTCGATGGCTCACGGCGCCGATGCAGATCTTCTTCTTGAGGCTGCCGCGAAACGGGGCGAACAGCTCGATCTCGCGCATGCTCCGGTCCTTGGTTTCGATGGTCCAGACGTCGCCGCGGCAGGCCTCGAGATACAGCTCGAACGACTCGCGGTAACTGTCATTCTCGATGACGCGCTGCATGTTGGGGTTGCCCCAGCAGGTGTGAATCCAGAGTTCGACATCCTCGAGGCCCTGCACCTCACGGTTGAAGGCCCGGACCATGAACTTCACCTGGTCATCGTCCTTGCCGTAGGTATTGGCCATGAAATGGAGGGTCGGTTCTTCGATTTGAATGCACCGGCAGCCGGCATCGCGCAAGGCCAGAAGTTCCTTGTTCATCGCCACGGCCATGTCCCAGATGACCTCCTGCCGGTCCTTGTATTTGGGCGTGTGGAGGTCCAGGAACAGCCCCATGACCTGCGAGCAGCAGGTCCCGAAGCGGACCGGTTTGGAGGTCTTGCCCTGGGCCAGGCGCCAGAGCTTGGGGTAGTCCAGCGGGCGGTGCTCGACCTTGTCCACCACTCGCGGCCAGCGCCAGCCGGTGTAGATTTCGTTCAACAGCGTGCCGGGCGGATAGCGCAGCCAGGGCGAAATAGTGGCCTCCGATTGCAGGTAATCGCCGTCGAACCCGGCCCAGCGCTGCAACGGGTAATGGTGCCAGGAGCGGCCCGCCAGGTCGTCGTCGCAATGCAGGTCTCCGTGCGTCAGGATGTCCAGGCCCGCCCGTTCCTGGTCGCTGAGCACGGTGGCCAGGGCATCCAGGAACTTCTCCCGGAAGCGCACGTCCAGGAGGCAGGTATCCAGGGGTCGGCCCCACATACTGGCATCGAACCAGCGCGGGCGAGGCCAGGAACCGGTGACGGTGCAGGGTAGAATGACATTGGCAGTTACGGTGAACATGTCTTTACATAAGCCCAACTCTCGCTTTTGGCAAGGGACGGCGCCTGAAGCCGGTGGCAGCATCCGACGAGACGGAGCAGGGTCATGTATGAAGGCTGCTGTGCCTGAGCCTCGGCCTGCCACCCAGTTAAAGCCTGT
>Ga0187873_1001435_pt1 | contig 19825 bp, 10 predicted proteins | sample June2016WEW_16_1_2_FD_133012 | JGI IMG/M metagenome (GOLD analysis project Ga0187873, IMG submission 133012) | Peatland microbial communities from SPRUCE experiment site at the Marcell Experimental Forest, Minnesota, USA - June2016WEW_16_100 | ecosystem: Environmental > Terrestrial > Soil >... | reverse complement strand
TCCGGCTGGTAATACAGATTGCCGCCTTTCGCTCCGGACAGGGAAAAGTTATCCAGCAACATCCCCGGCTCAATCCCGCTGATAATCACCGGCGTCTGGGTCCAGGCGGCCGTAAAGGTGGCCCCACCCGCCTGCCAGGTGGTGTTGTTGCCATAAATGACACTGGTGCCGACGCCGGGAATGGTGACGCTCGCCACGGCGAGGTTCTCCGGAGCCGAAACCTCGGAGCTCTGAAAGAATTTGCCCGCGCCGCCCAGGGTATAAATGGCCTTGATTTCACTCGCCGAAAGGGCGCGGTTGTAGATGCTGGGTTCATCAATCGTACCATCGAAAACGGCGGGGTGGTCGCTGGCCATGCCTAGTGGGTTGCCGGGATTATACCCCAGCCACAAATTGTAGCTCGTTTGTGGAACGATGACCAAATTAGTGCTGGCAGCAGCGACCCCATTCGTATAGAGAATCGCCACACCGGTCGTTTGGTTGTAAGTCAGCGCCACATGTTGAAAAGCATTCGCCGAGATCGCGTTTGGTCCCGTTTGGAAGACATTCGTTGAGTCAGTATTGGCATCCACGAGGTTGGCGGTAAGAACGCCGGGGGATGTTACCCACAAGTAAACTCCGCTGAGGCCGGTGGTTTGTGCATTGATAGCGTCGTTCCACTCAAAAACCGGATGAATAGCGCCACTGGTCACATCGGTGGGATTGATCCACGCTTCCAAAGTCAGTCCGGGTCCCGAACCAACGTCCAGCGACGAACTGGCGGGAATTTCCACGTAAGCGTTGGCGTCGCTGATTACGAAACCATTGCCCACCTTTCCGGCGCCATAGGTAGGATTCCCGATACCATCATTGACTCCCGCCAGTTCATTGGTCGTAGTGTTTTCACCGCGCCACCAGCCGACGACGCCCGGCCCGCGATAGTTGTAACTGAGGGTGTAGGTCACACCGGGGATGGTGGGCAGGTTTGTGGTAATGGTCCCGAGCACCAATGCCAGAAATTGGTTTCCGACCGGGGCATTGGGCGGGTCATTGACCACGCTCACCTGGTTGGTGGTCACGCCCCAGCCGGCCACGTTCGTGGGCGCCACATAATCCCCCGCCGCCGCGAAGTCAAAATCGCCCAGGGTGAAATTGGTCGTGAAATACACGGGCACAAACGGCGGCGGCGCGTACTTGATGGGCGTGGTTGTCAGGTTCGTGTTCTCGGTGAACGCGAGGTAAAGGAAGTGGGTCTGGGAACCGCTGACGGTGTAAGTCCAGTACGTGGCCTGGATCGGATTGCTGTTCGGGTTCATGACGACCGTGATCTGGGTGCTGGTGCCGGGGCCGAAGTTGAGGTTGAACTGACCGGGGCCGCTGATGAACCCGGTGTTGGTGAGCACGGTGCCCTCGTAAAATATTTCCATCTCGTCCGGGACGGGGAAGAAATTGTAGTTGACGGTGAACGAGCCGGCGGTTTCGCCGGTGTCAATGACGTTGGTGGAGGGCTGATAGCTGCCGGAAGACGATGCCGGGGCAAAGAAACTGTTGGTGATGGTTGCGCCGCAGCCGTTGGTACTGGTGCCGCCCCGGTTTTCCATCAGCAGATAGCGCGTGCCGTCCGGGGTGATTAAATGAAACACCAGGTCCGAAATGCGCGGATGGTCCACCCGCAGCCCCACGTTGAAGTCCTGGATGGTGTCCGTGTTCGGCACGTTGATGATCGAATACGACACCGCGTCATCCAAAATCGGCACCGGCCCGCTCGAACGATAATCCACCGTCGTAATCGCCGACTGCGAGAAGTTCAACTTGGCAAGAATATAAAGGTTTGTCGTCGTAGCGAGCGGGTTGCCGAGCGGGTTGTAAACGACATACCAATAACGTCCCGGCGTCAGCGGCGGACCCACTGAGAGCGAATTGCCCGGTATAACACCATTGGTCAGCCCTGCTGGCCCCAATTCATTGGTGTCGGTCGCTGGTGGAAGTGGTGGAACCACATTTGGCACTGGTTCGACAAAGAGTTGCATTGGTGCAGGAAGGGGCGGCGGCAGATTCGTCGCAAACACCGTAAAGCTGGTATAGCCTACCGGCGCGTCAATGTAATCCCGGTAAGACTGGCCCGGTTGGAGTGTGATGTAAATGCCGTTGGCGGCGTTTTGGTGAGGTGTAATGGTCAGACTGTAGTTCGACACGTAGCCGGCCTGGGTCGGGTGCGTGTCCGCTTCAACCAGCATCCACGGGCCGATGCCTTCCTTGCCGGTGAAGTTCAGCAGACTGCCCGGTCCATCCGACGCCCGGTTGGTGCCGCCCGGAAAATCATCATAGCTAAAAGTGAAAGGTCCCGGCGCACCGCCGAACTCATCGTGGTTGTTGAGCACCGTCCGGACGCCGTTGTGATTGAGCGTGCCGATGAGGTCGCCATAATTCGTGTGAACAATCGCGTCGTTCGCGATGACCTGATTCGCGGTCATCGGATAAATGGCCAGCCCGAAAATGTAAGCGATGCCCGGGTGCGGCAGGTTGCCGTCGGGGATGTTGACCGGGAGTAGCTGCCCATTGACGGTCTGAACGCCGTTATTCAACGTGCTGAACGGCGTCTGGCTGAAGATGGGCAGAAAATCGTATTCCGATGCCATCTGGCTCTCCGACTGCACGCCGATGTAATAGATTTCCTGGGGCTGGGAGTTCGTGTCCGCAACGAACTCGGTGCCGCCGCGGCTCAATGACGCGCCGTTGAAGACCGGCGGAATGCCAACTGATAATCCAACCTGGGTGCCGTGGACGCAGTTGGAAATCGTCACCGGGTTGAGATTCGTCAACCCCGAATCCGTAGTTACATACACGTCAATGTCCGCTTCCGGGGTGGTGGCGTTGGCCGTCGAATCCGCAAACACACCCATGCGCGGGATGGAAAGCGTGTCCGGCAGGAACGTGATGAAGGCGGCGTTGGAATAACCGAGCGTATTGGTAATCACATAAAAATGCCACTGGTTGGTCTGACCCAGCGTAAGGATGGCGTTGGGGGCAAACCCGAAATTGGTTCCGGTAAGAATGGTATTGGTGCCCAGCAACGGCGAGCTAGCGCCGACGAACTGGTTGAGCAGCGGCGAATTGGTGGCGACGAGAAAATTGATCTGCTGGTCGCTTGTGGGACTGGTGGCAATGCCGGCGTCGGTCACCGTCATCGCATTGGTCACTTCGCCTTCGCCGCACGAAATCACCAGCGCAAAATCCTGCACGATGTTGTTCGTCTGCGCGGTGACGGCGTTGACGTTCACGCCGCGGCCGATGACGGTGATGGAATAATTCGTGCCCAGTTGCGGCTGCGACGAGATGAAAACATTCTCGATATTGTTGATGTTATCAAAATTGGCCGGGTCGTTCGTGCCATGGGCGTTGTTGAAGGGAAAGCTCGAGCTCGCGCCGATGTCGTTGCCGTAGAAAATAACGGGATTTGCCGGGTTATCGAGATTGGTCACGACGAGGTCGAGATTGTTGACGAGCTTGACGGCGGCGGCAGGGTCGCCGGGCGGGTCGGTCCAGGCCAGCGTCACGCGCAACGGATACGCCTGCGCGCCATTGGTGGGATTGACGCTCACCAGGAACGTATGGCGGTCACCGGTGGCCAGCGCGTTGGTCGGGCTTTGGTCAATAAAGAAGCTGGAGCAGCTTGCGTTTGGGCCGGATACGTTCGTCACGCCCGACGGCAGCGAGTCCGGCAGGCTGATCAAACCCCAACCTTCGGGGTTGTTATTGTTTTGGACCAGCAGGTTGTAACCCTGGGTGGGACGCGCGCCATTGATGAGCAGGGCCTTGAGCAACGCCGGGCTGGGCACGGTTCGCAGCGTGTTGGTGAAGTAATCGTCTATCAACGCCAGCACGCCGGACACGTCCGCCGCGGACATGCTGGTGCCGGTTTCATAACGGTAATACGGCCCCGGCCCGGTGCTGTTGGGGTTGGGCGTGCCGATGAACTGGTTCAAATTGCTCAACACCAGTTGCGAGTTGCCGGGGTTGTTGGTTGTGAAGATTTCGGTAACGACATCCATAGTGATCGGCTCGCTGGTGCTGTTGCTGATGGCGTAGTAGAAAGCATATGAGTCACCATATATGCTTTCGGTGTTAAGGATGTCGGCAATGGTCAGGCCGCCGTCGAGCGGGATGGAAACCTGGTTGTTGGTTGTAAAATGATCGTAGACTGGTGTTAGACTCAGCAGTCCGAAATAGATCGGCAGATTGGGAAACGGAACCGGCGAATCCCCGTTGGGAAGCAACTGGATGGTCACTTGAACGGTATTCGTAAACACAGGCGGAAATGTATTTGCTCCCAGCCTGTTCGGCTTGATGGGTGCGATGTGGTTAATCCCGACGCTGATGTTGGTCGGGCTGGCAAAGAAAAACGTCCCGATGTCCCACTGGCTGGAGCGGGTGGAAACAATAAACGTGCCCGGCGCCACCACGTCCGGCTTGAACCGGCCATAGGTACCCTCCGTCAGGATGCCCACGTTGCCGCGGCCGGAAGAACTGTAGACGCGGGAATCGGTGCTGGTTTCGTTGAACCACGGAGTGGTAACTGTGCCATCCGCATTGGTCACCTGATTGTTAATGTTGCGTAACTCCTGGATGGCGCCCACGGTGATGACGTTTTTGGCCGTGGCGGGCGATTCGATGCTGTCGGGCGTGCCGTTGGGTGAACTGTCCGTGTCGTCGCCATTGCCGTCGTTGCCCGCCGAAAACACGAACAGCACCGGCTGCGAGCCGGTCACCTGCGCCAGCGCATCGCGCACCGCCGCGTCGTAGCTCGCCGCCGCCAGGTCATAGTCATTGTCGCCATCGTAATTCCAACTGTTGTTGGAAATCAGCGCGTTCCTTTGCGCCGGTGTTTCCTGCAAATAACGGTCGGACGTGGCGTTGGTATCACCACCCAGGGAACCTACCGAAATCAATTGGGCCGCCGGCGCCATGCCGCGAAATTGGCCGACCGCCGCGAAACCGTTGGTGCCAAAGGTCGAACCCGGCACGTTGCTCACGGTCGTGGACATCGCCCCGTTACCGGCAATGATGCCCGCCACATGCGTGCCGTGGCCGTCGGTGTCCACGAGGCTGGTTGGCAGATCGCCGGACACCCGGGGCAACAAATCCGGATGCGTTGCGTCAATGCCCGAGTCGTTCACCTCCACGAGCACATTCGCCCCGGAAAGATTCATATAATTGTTGGTTGTTTGCGCATTCGCCGCCACGCCCACCGTCGCGCGCGACAAATCGTTCGCCGGGACGCGCTTGTAGGACGGCTCGACAATGTGCACCGTGGGAATTTGCGCGACGGCGGTCACGTCGCTCACGTTCTGCAGGACGAACAACGGGCCGAGCGGGGTGGTTTCTTCCGCAACGACGGTCACGCCGATTTTTGCCAACGCGGTTTTGGTGGCGTCGGCCGTGCCCGGAAACGCCGCCACCTTCAATTCACCCGCCGGCTGGTTGTTCGCCACCGCCGCCAGCAGCGACGAACTCAATTTGTAATATGGCTCGTAGGGAATCACCGAAAATCCTTCCGACGCGATGCTGTTCGCGCCGCTCGCGGAAAGGTTCACGAGGTAGGCATTGTTCGGGATGTAGGAAACGATTTGCGCGCCCGCTGCCGCCAGCGTCGCCCGGAAGGCATTGTCAATCGGGCCGTGGGCCTGGACGATGTAAGCGCCCGGGTCGCCCGTGGCTTGCAGGTTTTTGGGAATGGCCAGATCGAGTTTGGCCTCCGTGTCAATGAGCGCGTTGGCCAGCAGTATCGCGTGCGGATCGCGCGTTAATTCGCCGATGGTTTTGGTGGTGTTGGCCAGGCGAAAACGGAATCGGTATGCCCTGGCCCGGGCGGCGGCGGCGGCCCGGGGGTTGTTGGTCGAGAGAAAGGTCAAAGGCGTGGCCTGGGCCACGGTCGGGCCGGAACGGACCGTCGGGGCAACCGCTTTGTGCGGACGGTTGGACCCGTCCTCCGTAGCAATACTGCGGAGGGTGGACGAGCCGGCCCGGCCATTCCCACGCGGCCAGAAGAACCACGCGCCCGCCACCAGCAGCAGGCACGCGGAAATCAGAATGATGCGGCGCGAACGCATAAAGTTGGTCGGTTAATATGTCATACAGCGGTCAACAAAGCGAGGCATACACTGCCCCTCACCTTGACGCTCTTCCCCGGTGAGAGGGAACAGCCGTTCACTTCTCACGAAATTTCTGATGTCACCCGATTCGCCAACTGACTGGCGACGATTCTCCCTCTCCCGCCGGGAGAGGGCCGGGGCGAGGGGAAACAAAATCAACGATTTCATCTTCTTTGTGTCTTCTTGTCTTTGTTGTTCACAATCCAGGTAGGGGCATCTCGCCGAGATGCCCGTGCGGACGGCTCGGCGAGCCGTCCCTACCACATTGTTTTTCGTATTTCGTGTTCGTGTTTGATATCTTGTCGGTTAATCCGGCGGCAAAGGGTTGAAACTTTCCACTACCACGCGCGGCGCGGACGTGCCCGCGCCGTCCACGCGCACCACCGCGCGCGCGGCGCTCTCCGCCACCACCTGATAATTCGTGCACATGCCGAAATAAGTTCCGCCGGTCACCAGCGAATTGGGCGCCGGCTTGAGCGCCTGGCCGTAGCAATAAATCACGTAACGCGGCGGCCCGGCGCGCAACAGCGACATCACCTGCTGCGGCAGCCATTCATACATCTCATCGCTGATGCCATATTGCTGTTGAACGCCATCTCCGACTCCATTGGTAATCGCATTGAGGAACGGCGAATACTGAGTCAGTTGCGGCACGGAGAGAATGTAGCCAACGTGCTCAAAAGCGCCTTTTACGCCATCCGGATTCGTGAAATTCGTGCGCGTGTTGTAAATGCCCTGCACCAATTGCCACAGCGCCGAGTTCGTGCCCGGTCCCGCCGGGGAAATGGGGTAGTCCGTGTAAGTCGTTATCGAATTAGCGCCCTGCCGAAACGTGGGCTGCAAAAGCGTGTTATCGCTCGCATTGTTGTAAAGGACCATGACGCCGCTGAACAAGGCCGACCACGCCGCCAGACCCGCCATCGGGTCGAGCTTGTCAGCCGCCACGTTGACGGAAAGCTGGCCCCGCGTGGCGTTGTCGTTGAACGCCGTGGTGAATACGTCGAACAACAGCCAATCCTTCTTCGGCGCGGTATTGGCGGCATCAAACGGATTCACATTGCCCGTCCGGTCAATCCAAAGGTTGGTGCCGTAGTTGCCGAACATGTTTGTGAAGGACAGGACATCCGATGCCTTGAGATAAACCGTCTGCCACGGCGTGCCGCGGTGGACGCGGCCCAGCCAGCCGACCGTCGGGAATCTGTTCGTCGGGAAATTCCAATCATCCGAGCTGTAAATCAGCGGGTCCTTGATGGCGAGCGTGTAGGCATTGGTGTCTCCGGTGGCGCCCCACGGCCGGTAACGCTGGTTCAACTGGCCCAGATTGCCCGGCCAATTCAGATAGACCCGCAACCCTTGTCCGGCGGTGGGATCTGTCAAGTCGCTGGCCAGGTAATGCACCAGCGGGTCATTTGCCTGCCAGACGATGTCTTGCACGACCAGCGCCGTGGGCATGTAAGGCATTTGCATGGCATTGGTCATCAGGGCCGCGCCGATTAGATTCTGGTCGGGCACATATCCGTCATACGTAATCTCTGAATCCGGGCCAATCGTGAAGGCGCGAAAAGCATTCATCGCATCATAAGCCATCTTCTGGTCGCCCCATAAGGTTTGAGTCCAGGTTGGATTTCCGTTTCCCTGGGAGATGGCATACTGGTTGGCAATTCCGTTGGGAGCACTGGTAGGGCTAATTTGGTTCGTGTCCCATAGATCATTGTAGTTTGTGGTCGGGCTCGTGTCATACCCCCTCTGGATTTCCGCTGTCAAATCCCGAAGGCTGTTCGGCCCGGCCAACTGCACGTAATCAATGACCTTCCCATTGTTCGGATCACTGGTGTCCACCATAATCAATCGCAGGTTATTGGCCATCGTCAGCCACCAGTGCGGTTCCGGATATGTGCCAAAGCCGGTGCCAGTCGTTTCATACCACAAATCCAGATTCGTGGTCAGATAGGGAGAGTTGCCGTTGAACATATACCGCGAATCCGGTATGGCGGCAAAGTTCGTTGGTATGATTCCCAAACCGGATGGGTCCGGGAAATTGGTCAGGAATGAAAGCGGAGCGAATTGACTGCCGGGAATGTAACCCTGCCACGAGTTGGTCGTCACCGATACGCTGGTGAACAGATGGTTGCTGAAGCCGTTGTTAAAGAGCTGTCCTCCTTCGCCCATCACTTCGTCGTTGGTCAGTATCATCGTCAAATCATCGGTGATGTAAATGGTGAGCGGGCGGGTGTAATTGGAGTGGTAGGAGTTCCAGCATTCCACACCAAAATGGTTGCTGAGGCTCAGATTATACATCACGTAATAGCCCCAGAATGGACTCGACGGGGGCGGCGCCGGCGTCGACATATTGGTGCTCTGGCGGGTGACCATCAGCTTGCGCGTGAGCCGGAAGGCGCTCTCCATGTAGAACTCGTTGAAGTTCGGAAACCCTTTCTTCGCGCCAATAATCCACGGCACGCCATACACATTCACCGGCATGTTGTGGACGGCAACGTTCGTCGTGGCCAAAGCCGAAGCGTTAACGGGGAGAGAGAGTTGAAGGTCGTTGACTACGCCGTTGACTACGTTGACCGACGTAACTTCAGCATAGCCGCTGACAAAGAGATTGGTACCCATGCCGCGAATGCCCGCACTGTTTGCATCCCGCGAAAACAGCGGTCGGAAGACGTGCGGATAATCCGGTGAGCCGTTGATGCTGTTGTTCGTTGTTGCGTCGTAAATATTGGCCGCCAGTTGGAGCAGGCGGTTGACGGCGGGCGTATAGACAAACTGGTTGTTCACCCAGACCGGAATGTTCGTGATGCCAAACGCAGGCACCTGGTTGGTCATGCCATAAAACGGAACGTTGGTGAGACCAAGTCCGTTGGGCGCGTTCCAAATATAACGGCCCTGCGCATCAACATAAGAGAAGTAATTCGTGTAGATACCGTAATAAGTCGCCAGATAATTGGACTGGTCAACATAGATCCAGTTGGTGACAGCAGTGTAATTCGTGTAATAGTCGAACGAGCTTCCCTGGAACCAGTTGCTGCTGTAAAGGCGCAGCATCCGGTCGGCCGCCGCCAGGAAGAAATTGGTCGTCGTCCACGGAACGAAATTGGTTTCTGCGCCGGGCATGACGGCGATATTGGTGATACTTCCGTTGCGGTCGGTTTGGACGACGGCGTTGGAATAATTGAGGTTGATTTTGCCCGAGTCCGGCACGGAATCGGAACCCAGCTCGTCGAGCATCCGGTAAAACGTGTAGCGGTCGTAGGTGGGAACGGTGGTGCCGCCGAACGTATTCGTGCCGGCGGCGAGCAGGCGGTCGGTAAAACGGGGCACGGCCGCGCCGATTCCGGTTTTGTTGGTGTCAAACAATTCCTCCGGCGTGAAGAATTGATTGGTGTTGTCCGCGCCCGCCCACGGCAACTGGGGTCTGTCCGGGGAGGAAAATTCGTTGGTATTCAAGGTCGTCATCAATGGCCCGTCCGAATAACCGTCAATGTTGTCGTATAAGAACGCGAAGTGTCCGAGACCAGCGACGCCGTATAAACTGTCCACCGAAGCGAGTGAATTGTAATCGTTCGCGTAACGGTAAGCCAGCAGCGCCCGGGCGTCGTCAAAGGCGTAACCGTGATTATAATTTTTAGGTTCGTTGTATTGGTAATAAGTCGGAGCGCTGGGTTGAACATTGGGCGGATCGATGGTTTCACCCCACTGGTTGGTGTTCAAGTCGGCCAGAAACGCGGCCAGATTGATTTCCCAGGAGCCAACGCCTTGATTGCGGAAATAGCCGTCGCCGTTCGCCGGCGGGTTAATCGTAATCGGGATGGATGATGGCGCACTGGGTTCGTTGAGGACCTGGTTGTGAATGGCGTTGAGGTCGAGGGTGTTGCCGACGGGCACGGCGATGAAGGCGTAGCGCGACACAAACCGGTTGTTCGGCCCGTGCGGCGCGTCGGGGTGGTCCAGCACGCCGACCCACTGGGGGTCACCGACTTCGGGAATGGTGCCGTTCGTCACGCCCAGATAGTCCACGTTGGGCACGTTCGTGCGCGTATCCTCGAATCGGCCGTTGCGGTTGAGGTCGAGATAAAACCGGTTTTCGTTTGTGTGGAAGACGAGGTTGGTCATATAGACCGGCACGCGCGGGAGAAAAAACAGATTGGCGAAATCCTGATTGAGGTCGTCGGCCTTGAACGCCGCTCCGTTGTACGTGTAATCGAAATTGACGTTGGTGGGGTTGGCGCCTCCCGCCGGATTAAAACCGTAGCCATTGATGTAGTTGGTGGAGACGAGCAGGCCGAAGTTGTAGGCGGCGGCATTGGTGGAGGCAAAGAGGTTCGCGACGATTTGCGCCTCGGCGCCGGCGAGCGCGGCGTCGGCAGCCAGCCGGGCGGTGGCGGTGTCGGTGGTGGTGGTGACGGCGTTGCGTTCGCGGCGGCTGATGGCCAGAAAGGCCACGGCCATGACGAGCGTCACCGACAGCATGATCAACGTGATAACCAGGGCCATGCCACTCCGAGGGTGACGGGTGACGGGTGACACGTGACGGGGGAAAGGTGACGGGTGACACGTGACACGTGACACGTGACACGGATGCGGCGTGCGGCTTATCTTGTCACCTGCCACTTGCCACTTGCCACTTTTTGGCATCACTTGCCACATGTCACTTTTCAGTTTCATTGGTAGGCTGAGGGATCAACATTGGAAATGGTCACGCGCTGGCGAAAGAGGTGGACCTTGCCGGCCTGTTGCTGGAGGTAGCTGTTTTGCTGCTGGGAACCGTTCGGCCATGTGGCGGCGCGCTGGAGCACACGGTCTTCGAGCACCCCAAGCTGGATTTCCACCGACGCGGGCAGCGTGTTGCTGAACATGTAAAAACCGCACTCGCCCAGGGTGGACGGAAGAAAGAGGACGTTGCGCGCGGTGTTGGTGTATCCGAAGGTGTAGCCGTTGGTCATCCAGAGGCCATGGGTGTCGTAGGCCCGCACGCGCAAATCCACCACCCCGTCGAGCAAATGGCTCCAGTTGGCGTTGGTAAAGGTGCCGGCTACGACCGACGCCATGAAATTGGTGAAAAGTGTCACCGGATTGGGCGAAGCCTCGACGTTCGTCGTCATATAAAAGTGATAAAGCGGGTTCAAGTAGTTCGAGTTCGTTGCCACATCCACCGCGTAACCCATGCCGAACCAGGTCGGACGGCCGTTCAGATTGCCACGGCCCAGGACGAAAAAGGTTTCCAGCACGTTCGTACGCGACTGACCACTGCCCGTCAGGGGTTGCACTAACGGCTGGGTGTAATACGAGTTGGTGCTGGCGTAAAAATTCACCGGATTAGTGCTGTAATAAACGCTGGTCAGATCATTGCTATTGCCCAATGACGGCGCCATTTGCCGCAAATCGGCCGCCATCAGGTCCATCGTCGCGCGCCCGCCTTCCAGCACGTCGGTCTGGGTGATGCTGGCCCGAAACGCCGTCTGCGCGCTGTTGAACACCGCCATCAACGCCAGCACGATGAGCGACAACAACCCGATCACCACCATGATTTCGACGAGGGAAAAGGCGCCCGCCTTCGCTCCGCTACGGCGCGGCAAGCGTGACGGGTGACACGTGACAAGCGGTGTCGCCTGCGAGCCGGCCCTTGTCACATGCCACGTGTCACTTGTCACTTTTCGGTTTGTTTTCACAGCGGGTTGACGGCGTTGGTGAAGGATTGCGGCTGGTAAAAATACAGCGTTTGATTGTTGTTGGTGAGCTGCAGGATTTGCCCCGCGACCAGCGTGCGGAAGGTCTGGCGGCCGGCGCCCACACCGCCGTTGGGCAGTTGCGGCCACAGAAACGTCAGCCGCAACTCATGCAGGCTGTCGGCAAGCTGCGTGTTGTAAGGCCGTTGGCCGGGAGGCAGCACAAAGACGTTCGTGTCGGTCGCCACCGGCGCGTTGACGCACAGGATGCGATAGCCAAAAGCGTCGCCCAGAATGATGTCGTTGTCCTGCGGCGGTTTTTCCACCGCCGGCCCGCTCAAGGAGCGGACGTAGGCCACGATGTGATTGCTGTAACCGCCGGACAAGAGATTGGGGATGGGCGTGCCGTTGGTAACGTCCGTGTATTCCGGTGTGCTTAAGAATCCGACGATATTGGTGAAAATGTTGTTGGGGAAAGTGTAGCCGTAGGTGTTTAGTGTTCCGCCGGGATAAATACCCCGGAAATTGGTGATGGCATAGACATAGTTGGTGAGGTCGTCAAGGCCGCGCGCGCCGCTGCGGACGGCTTCGAGGAATACGGTGGCGTCCTGGTTGATGATGGTTTCCTCGCGGTTGTCGCGCTGCGTGCGCATGCCGATGGGCAGCACGCCGATGATGGCGACCAGCGCCACGCTGATGATGGCCAGGCAGATGGCAATCTCGACCAGCGTGAAACCGGCATGACGGGTAGGGCGCGCAGTCCCCTGCGCGCAGACCGCGGCGGTCAGGGGACTGACCGCCCTACCTGAAAATTGAAGATGCCGTACGGGAAGGTTCATGGTCACATTCGGTGATATTCCAAAACCGCGCGGCCGGTCAGCCCGTCAATGTGGACGATTTTGTAGGCGATGTTGGTGCTGTTGCCGGGCGGAATTTCCGCGGCGTCGGCATCGCCGAATTGCAGCGCCTTGGTGTCGAGGTTGATCGCGGGCAGCACGCTGCCCTGCGCCAGCGGGATGTTTTCGCCGTTACCGGCGGTGTCTGGATGCGTTCCCGAAACCAACTGGCCGCGATAGTCGAACGCAATGTACGGCAACGAAACGCCGTTGGTGGCCGTTTCCGTGGGAAACGGGATCGTGTTGGTAACGCTGAAACCGTAAACGTTGTAGGACTTGGTGGAATCAATCGGGTCGGTAATTGTGAAGTATTGACTCGGTGAATTGGTGAATTTCATCAAGGCGATGAACGCGCCGTCCGGCAGCGTTTGCCAGGACGCGAGATAGTGCCAGGCGTGCTGCCCCGGTTGATCACCCATCGCGCCGCAGGCGATGTAGTTGTAACCGGACAATTGCCGGTCGCACAAATTGGTGGCGGCGATTTGTTGGGCGGGGGTCAGGCCGGCCCACCACGTGTTGCCGGCAGCGGGAGGAGCAAATCCCCCGACCACCCAAAAATTCGTCGGGACGAAAACCATATAGACGGTGGTGCGCTGGCTGATGGCCAGTTGGCGGGCGCGCGCCACGCCGTCGAGCAACTGCCGCGAGGCGCTGATGGTGACGTCCGATTTGCCGAAATGTTTGAGCGCCGGCACGGTCAGCGCGGCGAGGATGCCGAGAATGGAAATCACCACCAGCAATTCGAGGAGCGTGAAGGCAGGTGGGTGACACGTGACAGGTGACACGTGACACGGATGCGGCGTGCGGCTTATCTTGTCACCTGCCACTTGCCACTTGCCACCTTTTGGCATCACTTGGCACATGTCACTTTTCATTTTACTGCCAGCTCAGGACGTTGTCTTTGTTCACTCCGGAATTGGCGCTTCCCCGCCACGGATTCGGAGGCATGGGAAGTGGCGTCCGGTCAATCATGCCATCCGGCCCGGCAGACCAGACCATGACCTTGCCGTGATATTGGAAATTATCGGAGTTGCCGCCCGGATCGGAATTGAACAACCCATCCAAACCGGTCTGGCCGTTTTGTTGAGACACATTCTGCAAGCAGAAAAACGAATCCCGGCAATTTTCGTCGTAGTTCAAGTCCATGGTGATGATGTAAGGATTGCCCCACGGGTCGCGGTAAGCGCCGTTCAGGTCCAAGCCACCCGGCGGCTGTCCTTTATCAACCGCCGGGTTGTAGTCCGACATTTTTGGGCTCAGGTAAATCGTCTGCTGCGGGTTTTTCTGATAATTCATGTTCGCCAGCACCGGCTGGCCGTTGGGGTAATTGGTGAGGTCCATCAAAATGGCAATAACCTCTTCGTTGGTCATCATGACTCCGGACGTGGGCGTGGTGTACACCGGCTGGGTAACAAAGCCAGCCGCATCGACGAGAGTGCCGCCGTAGGTGAAATCATTTGTGGCCGCCGCCTGGACGACGCTTGAAACCGGAAACCGGCCATAATCCGAGTCGTATTTCAGGATGGCCTGCGCGATTTGGTCAATCTCCAGGCGCGCCTGGACCTTCTGCGCGCGTTTTCTGGCCGCCGACAGCACCGGCAACAGCATGGCCGCCAGAATGGCAATGATGGCGATGACAGTGAGCAATTCGACGATGGTGAAACCCGCGCGGGGACAGCGTGAACGAATCGGCATGGTTTTCATGGTAGTGAAAAAGGCAAGGTCATGGCGTGAGCGATACTGAAGCAGCGATGGCCTGGACAATGGTTTTACCGCCCGGCGACGGGGCGTCGCCGCCACCGGCACTTGCACCATGATAAGCGGACACCAGCCGCAGTCCTGCCAGTCAACGGCTACCGGACGTTGACTGTGGCTGAATCCGGATTGGGTGGCGACGCACATAAAAACTCAGGGCAGCGTATTGTTCAACTGCACTTGTTTGCTCCAGTTGCAGATGAGATTGGTTTTCCCGCTGATCGCAAGCTGAACCCACAGGTCGTACGAACCGGGATTGTTGGTCGGGTTCGAGGAATTGTAGCGCCACGGGTTGATGCCCTGCGCGCCTGTGCCCAGCGGACTATATGCAAAGTCCGGCCCGCCGACGGAAACGACCAGCAGTTTAATCGGGAGTTGGTTCCCGGGGAAGTTGTTGGTGAAGACGGTAACCTGGTCGGGTTTCAAACCGGGCAGAAAATTTTGGGCCGGGCGCGTATCCTCGCCCGCACCGGGCTTGGTGCAGTTCATAAACCCATTCACGCAATTGTTCCCGCCCGCGTCGGAGCCGAAGACATTCTTAAAGTCATTTTGGGTCGGGGTAGGAATTGCGATTTGGATGGTGGGGTCGTCGAGCGACTGATAAGTCAGGACGGTGCCATTGGTGATGACCGCCGTTCCCAGCAATTCAAAGTAAAGCTGGTTGACGCGGGGATCGCAGGGATTGTCCGGCGGGTAAAAGCCGTAGGCGGCCTTGTAGCGTTCGATGGCCGTTTCGATCTGCTCCATCTCCGCCTGCGCACTCCGGAGGTATTGCTGGAGCTTAATCCCCTTCAGCACCGGGATGGTCAAGGCCGCCAGCATGGCGATAATGGAGATGACCGTGAGCAGTTCGATAAGGGTGAAAGCCATGGCGTGACACGTGACACGTGACACGTGACGAGAACACGCCTCGCGCGCCCCGTTGGGTGCCTTGTCACCTGCCTGCCGTGCCGGAGCGTGGCGAAGGCTGGCCACCTGCCATTTGTCACCGTTTATCGTTTTCATCGTTCCTTCAATTCATCTTCCATCCGTTCGCTCAACCACTGTTTGATCATGCTCTGGTAATTCAGATACCGTGTCCGGGCCAGCCGCTTGATGCGCGCCAGCATCCGTGGATCAATCCGCAGCGTGATGGTCACCGACTCGGAGGCCTCGGCGCTCCCGGCGGTGGCCGCTTCCATCAAACGCAGGTCCGGCCGGTTCTCCGACCAAAAGTCCGCCTCGGCTTCTTCGCTGTCGAAGAGCGGCACGTCTTCCCAACTGGCAAAGGTCCGCATAAAAAAGCGTCACGTGACACGTGACCGGTGGCATAAAGCCGTGTCACCCGTCACGTGTCACCTGTCACCCTGCAACGTTTGGTCCATCTTTCGCTGGTAAAAAAAACGCTCCTCCGGTTCAAATGCGCGCGCGTGCAACACCCGGACCATCCGGCCGTTCGTCCGGTACACGCTGCAGATGCCAACGCCCCCCGCCGACATGCCCAGATTGAAAAACCGCGCCTGCACACCGAATCGCGGCGAATCGGGCAACAGCCGGACGGCAAACGGATCCTCAAAAGACTCTTCAATTTCCCGTTGAGCCAAAGAACCACCCACTTCAAAGGGCGGATTATTCCAATCGAACTCCATAAGGGGCTAATTGTAAATAGAACGCCCATGCAATGTGTTTACAATGTATTTACGCATAGGTGCCATTACTTGTCAATGGTTTTTTTTTGTTACCGCCAAAGAACGGGTTCCGACTGGCAACCAACATCATTCGCCGCCCGCGGCCCCGCCCCCGCTGAGGGTGGTAATCATCTTGATCAGCGGCAGGAACATGGCAATGACGATGCTGCCGACCATAAGCGCCAGAACGACAATCATGAGTGGCTCAAGCAAGGAGGTCATGGCGGCGACGGCGTTGTCCACGTCTTCGTCGTAGTTGTCGGAGATTCTCAGGAGCATTTCCGGCAGGGCGCCGGTCTGCTCGCCGACGTCCACCATGCTGACCACCATGGGCGGGAAGACGCGGGCGCTCTCCAGCGGCGCGGTGATCGTTTCGCCCTCTTTCACGCTGTCATGCACCTTGGCGACGGCGTTGCTGATGACGACGTTGCCGGCGGTTTCCTTCACAATGGTCAACGCCTGCAAAATGGGGACACCACTGCTGACGAGCGTGCCGAGCGTGCGGCAGAAACGGGAAATGGCCACCTTGCTGATGACCGGCCCGACGGCCGGCAGCTTGAGTTTGAGATTATCCCACAACAGCCGGCCGATTTTGGTCTTGAGAAACAGCACGATGAGAACCCACGCCACCGCCACGGCCCCCAGCGTCTTCACAATGTTATGCCTGACGGCGTCACTGACCGCGAGCACGAAGAGCGTGAAGTCCGGCATCTGAACGTCCATGCCGGCGAAGACCTCCTTGAACCGGGGCACGACAAATGTCATCAACAGGATCAAGATGCCGGTCGCGACAAGCATCACGGCTATCGGATAAAACAGCGCGGATTTGACCTTGCCTTTGATCTTCTGCGCCTTTTCGGAGAATTCAGCCAGGCGTTTCAAAACCACTTCCAGCACGCCGCCCAGTTCACCCGCCTTGATCATGTTCACAAACAAACGGTTGAAGGTCTTGGGATGTTGCGCCAGCGCCTCGGAAAAGGTGCTGCCGCCCTCGATCGCCAGGGCCAGTTCGCCCAGGATGGTTCGGAGCGCGGAATTGCGCTCCTGTTTTTCGAGCACGCGCAACCCGCGCAAGAGGGGCAGGCCCGCGTCCACCAGGGTCGCCAGTTGCCGCGTGAAGGACGTCAACACCTTTTGGTTTACCCGGCCGGTGAGGCCGGGGATTTTGATCTGGAGGTCGAGCGCGCCGCGTTTTTTGCCGCCGGCCCTGGCCCTTTTGACGGCCAGCCTTTCCGACATCTTATCGGCCTCGGTAATCCGGGTCGGGAACAGGCCCATTTCCTTCACGCGGCCAATGGCCTCGTTCTGCGTGGCGACGTCAAGGGTGCCTTTCGTTTCGTTGCCCCGGGCGTCCAGTGCCACGTAGTTGAATTTTGGCATAACGACTAAGTGTATTTGACGATTTCCTCGATGGTTGTATCACCCTCAAAGATGCCGCGCAAGCCGTCTTCGCGCAAGGTCACCATGCCCAACTCGACGGCTTTCTGCCGCAACACCGCCGTGGGCGCGCGTTCGTTGATGAGAGCGCGGATGGCTTCGCTGATGATGAGCAGTTCAAAAATGCCTTTCCGGCCCCGGTAGCCGGTGTCGTTGCAGGTCGAGCAGCCGCGCCCGTAGTGAAACACCTTGCCACCCAAATCATGCGGTGAAAGATTCAACAGCGCCAATTGTTCCTCCGTCGGATCAAACGGCGTACGGCAATTCTTGCAAATGACCCGCACGAGCCGCTGCCCCAGCACGGCCATCAGGGTCGAGGAAATCAAAAACGGCTCGACGCCCATGTCCAGCATGCGCGTCACCGCGCCCGGGGCGTCGTTCGTGTGCAGCGTGCTCAACACCAGGTGGCCGGTGAGCGACGCCTGAATCGAAATCTGCGCCGTTTCCAGGTCGCGCATTTCGCCGACCATGATGATGTCCGGGTCCTGGCGCAAGAACGAGCGCAGCGCCTTGCCAAACGTCATGCCAACGGCGTCATTAATGGCGACCTGCATGATGCCCTCGATGTCATATTCCACCGGGTCTTCCGCCGTGAGCAGCTTGGAATCAATCGCATTGACGCGGCGCAAACAGGTATACAACGTCGTCGTTTTTCCGCAGCCGGTCGGGCCGGTGACGATGACGATGCCGTTGGGGCGTTGAATCACCTCCGCCATGTAATCATGCACTTGTTTGGGAAGGCCCAGCGCTTCCAGTTCCAGGTTCACCGACGACCGGTCGAGCACGCGCAACACCACCGATTCGCCAAACTGCGTCGGCAGCGTGGACACGCGGAGGTCAATCTGGCGCGTCCCGATCGCGTAACTGATGCGGCCGTCCTGCGGCAGGCGCCGTTCCGAAATGTTCAGATTCGACATGACCTTCAGGCGCGAAGTGACCGGCAGCGCGAGGTGTTTGGGCGGCGGTGACATTTCGTAAAGCGCGCCGTCCACGCGGTACCGGATGCGGAATTCCGTTTCAAAGGGCTCGAAGTGAATGTCGCTCGCGCGGTCCTGAATGGCCTGTTGCAACACGAGATTGACGAATTTCACGATGGGCGCTTCATTGGCCAGGTTGGTCAAGCGCTTTTCATCATCGGCATTGGCCTCGCGGACTTCGCGCGCGATTTCCGTGTCGGCTCCGAGTTCCTTGAGAATCTCCGAAAAGCTTTCGCTTTCGTCCTGGCCGTAAAGCTGGTCAAGGGCCTTTTCGATTTCGGCGGGGTCCGCCACGACCACCTGCACGTCGTGTTTGGCGGCAAACTGAATCTCGTCGGCCTGCGCCGGGTCGAGCGGGTCCGCCAGCGCCACCTGCACCGTCGAGTTTTTCAACGCGACGGGGACGCAACGATACATCCGCGCGACTTTGGCGGGGATCGTCTGCACCAGTTCGGGCGGAAATTGGCGGTTGCGCAACGACACCACCTCGGTGCCGAGTTGGGTGGCGATCACGTGCAGGATGTCGTCGAGTTTCATGACGCCGAAGTCCTGCAAGACCTGGATCACGGATTCGCCGCTGCGTTTGAGTTCGGCGACCACTTCCTCGTACTGCAAATCGTCAATCAGCCCCTGCTCTTTGATGAGCGACAGCAACGGACTGGAAATCTCTTCGGCCATAAAAAATCATCATGCCTTCACCTTGGACGAGCCACCCGAGCCGGTGGCCTGGGCCAGTTCCAATTCCTGCAACTTCTGTTGAATCGACGTCGGGTCCTGCGACCGGGTGATAACCTCCTCGCGCGAAATCAGACCTTGCAGATATTTGTCAATCAGGAACGCGTCGAGCGACAGCATACCCCATTTGGCGCCGGTTTGGATGTCCGACTGGATGCGGAACGTTTTGTTGTCACGGATCAGCGCAGCAATGGACGGCGTGTTGACCATGATTTCAAAAACTGCGATGCGCCCCGGCTTGTCAATGCGCGGCAGCAGCAATTGCGAAATGACCGCCTGCAGCACCGTCGAGAGCTGGATGCGGATCTGTTCCTGCTGGTTCATCGGAAAGGCGTTCACGATGCGGTCAATCGTCTTGGCCGCGCCGGTCGTGTGCAGCGTGGCGAAGACCAGGTGGCCGGTTTCCGCCGAGGTGACGGCGGCTTCAATCGTTTCCAGGTCGCGCATTTCACCGACCATCACCACATCCGGGTCCTGGCGCAACGTGCGGCGCACGCCTTCGGCGAAATTCGGCACATCCACGCCGATTTCGCGTTGCGTTATCAGCGCCCGCTT
>Ga0187873_1001427_pt1 | contig 19856 bp, 11 predicted proteins | sample June2016WEW_16_1_2_FD_133012 | JGI IMG/M metagenome (GOLD analysis project Ga0187873, IMG submission 133012) | Peatland microbial communities from SPRUCE experiment site at the Marcell Experimental Forest, Minnesota, USA - June2016WEW_16_100 | ecosystem: Environmental > Terrestrial > Soil >... | reverse complement strand
GGGTGGCCGGAAGGTCTGCTGCTGCTCCTGGCTGCGGGCGGCACCCTGGCAGGCCAGGCCAGACAGGCACCGAGCCAGAACGTGGCGCTGGCTTCGATCATTATCCTGTCCCTTGCCGGCCTGGCGCTGGCTGTTGGAGCGCGCGCAGGAATTCCACTCGGGCCAATCACCGGGCCCGGACGTTCCGGAAACCAGCTCCTCGGCTGGCTGCCCTGGGCAGCGGCCCTCTGGTTGCTGGCGCTCTTGACTTCGCGCGGGGTCGCCAGGCTGATCTTGCGCCCCTGCCGCGCGTCCTCCACCTGCGGTTTCCAGGTCATCGGCCTGACCGTCCTTCTGGTCGTGCTCTTCAACCTGGCGTTCCAGCCCTTCGCTTCCTGCGTCGAGCATTCCTGGCCCTGGGAAGGCGGCAGTCCCCCGGCCGATTGGCGCGGGACGCCCTGCGTCGGCCTCGGGGCCCAGGCGGTCACGGCCCTTGTTATTCTGATATTCGCCACCCCCTCCCTTATCAACAAGAAGCGGGCGAGCCTTCCTCCCGATAGCTATCCGCTGATCACTTGGGTGCTGGCGAACCTGCTCTTCACTACCGCCGCCATCACCCGCCACCTCTGGCTCGCCGCCGCGCTGGCCTCCTTGAGCGCCGTCGTCGTCACCCTCCTCGGGGTGCGCGGCGCCAACCGCAACGCGGTTGTGTAACAAAGCCCAGGGCTGGACCGAAGGGACGACCCTGGGTTGCGGCGATGGAGGGGCCATAACCCCCAACGGGGTTGTGTCCGGCAGGGAGCGCAGGTGACTGGTTTTCCGGCTGCCGGGCCGCAACCCCGTTGGGGTTGATGGGCGTTGCCGCGCGATTAGCCAGGGTTGGCGCCGCGCCAACCCTGGGCTTTGCTGCACAACCCCGTTGGGGTTGACGCGGGGAGGCTTCGTCTTAGCCCGACGCGCTCAGGCCGGCTTTCATAAAAACGGGATGCGCCCCCACAAATTTCACAGCTTTAAAACCCGGTGAAAGATTTTTTAAAAATCTTTTGGGGTTGGACAGCCTTTGACCCACCCCCCGGTTTACATTGATCCAAAAATGAAAGGCCGAATATGATCAATGGACAACTGGAACTAAGCCTGACCAACGCCCATGGATGCCATCCGTTGAGCCGGCGCCAGCGGCACCTGAGCCGGGCCCGGTGGTGGTTCGAACGGATGCGCCAGGTCGTGGACCGCGCGATTGAGTGGACCCCCGCTCCTGCGCCTCGTCCCGAGCAGACCTGGTTTCCCAACGCCTCCCGCCAGCCCCTGCCCGCTTCGGCTTCCAAGGAAGCAGCGGCGGCGCAGGGGTCCATTGATCAGGAACATCAAATCTGCGAATGACCAATCACTGGCCCGTGGCGCGGTAGAACCGCACCGGGAAGCCCGGAGCGTTGGGGTCGCTGAAGAAGAACGGCCCCGCTCCCAAAGTGATGTTAGTCAGGCTCGTCCAATTCAGCAGGTTGGTGGAGGCCTCGACCATCACACTTTGGCCGAGGGTGCCGGAGACGTTGAAACCGAACTGGTTTGTCTGGAAACCGAAACTGGCATCGCGGAGGATGGTTGGCGGGGTCAATGGTATTTGCGGGGTGGACTGCTCGACGAACCAGGAGGAGATGCCGGCGCCCGCAACATAGCCTTGAGCAAGGATCACGACGTTGGGGTCCAGGCCCAGCCCGGTCAATTGCCAGCCGTTAGTGACGCGCTGGACGGCGCCCAGATCCACCCAACCTCCTGCCTCCTCGATAAAAGCCTGGAAAGTGGCCAGCCACACCTCCGGGCTGGTCCCGCCGCGCACCCAGTCAATCGTGGAGCCATCGAAGGATAGGTAGTTGACGGCCGGATCGGTCGGGAGCAACCGCCCGACCTGGGAGCGGGGTTGGCCGTCCAAGTTGGCGAAAGAGCCGCCGGCCACCACGGAGCCATCGGTTTGCAGCGCCAGGGCGGAGAGCTGGCCATCGGCGCCCGGGTTGAACGTGCCGTCCAGCGAGCCGTCCGGGTTAAGCCGGCCCAGATATTTGCGCGGCTGCGTGCCCAGAGTGGTGAAACTGCCCCCCAGCAGGACCTTTCTGTCGGCCTGCAAAGCCAGGCAATACACCAGGTAAGGACTTGTGCTTACGTTGGTGTTGGGATTGAAACGGGTGTCCAGACTGCCGTCCGCGTTGAGCCGGCCGATGCACCAACGGGTCTGTCCGTCCAGCACCGTGAAGACACCGCCCGCCAGGATCTTGCCGTCAGGCTGCAAGGCCAGGCAGTACACCCAACTGTTGGCTCCGGAATTGAAGTTGGTATCGAGTGTACCGTCGGCGTTGAGCCGGCCAATGTAATAGCATGTCTGTCCGCCTAGCCCGGTGAAGACGCCGCCCGCCAGGATCTTGCCATCGGGCTGCACCGCCAGGGCCAACACGGCGTTATTGGGCGCGGGAGAGAAGGTAGTGTCGAGCGTGCCGTCGGAATTGAGGCGGGCCAGGTTGTTGCAGGGGTGCCCGCCGACGGCGCTAAAGTTGCCTCCAACCAGGATCTTCCCGTCCGGCTCGATGGACAAGGCCAGTACCGTGCCGTCGAGCCCCGGATTGAATGTGGTATCGAGCGTGGCATCGGTGTTGAGGCGCCCGAGGGAATTGCAGGCCTGACCGGCCAGATTCGTGAATTCGCCCCCGACCAGGACCCGGTCATCGGTTTGCACCGCCAGGGCATTGACGGTGCCGCCGGCCCCTGGACCGAACGAGGCGTCGAGCGAGCCATCTGGGTTGAGCCGCGCAAGGCCCGGTTGCATCTGACCGCTCAGCGACCCGAAACCGCCCCCGACCAGGAGCTTGCCGTCGCTCTGTTGGGCGATGGCCAATACGGAATTGTCCGCCCCCGGGTTCCAGGAATCAACGACCGCCAGGTTTACGGTGAGGGAAGCCAGGGTGCTGGTTGTCTTGCCGAACTTGTTGCTAATGACCACGTCATAATTGGCGATGTCGGTCCTTTGGGCGGCGGCCAGGGAAAACGTGGCCGTGTTTACGCCGGCGATATTGGTGCCGCCCTTGCGCCACTGGTATATGAGGGGCGCGGTGCCGGCGACCCCGACGGCAAAGGCGGCGGGTTGGCCGGCATCGACCTGCAGACTGGCGGGCTGATTGGTGATGAAGGGATCCACTACCACCAGCTTGGCCACGGCGCTAGTCGCCTGACCGTAGGGGCCGGTCACGAGCACCGTATAGGCTCCGGCATTGGTACCCAGGACGTTGGTCAACGTCAGCGTCGAATTGGTGCCCTGCACCAAATTAGTGACGTTCATGTGCCACTGATAACTAATCGGCGGAGAGCCCACGGCTGACACGGTGAACGAAACCGAGGTGCCGGCCGGGTTGGTGCTGCCGACTGGCTGGCTGGAGATATACGGGTCCACGACCGTGAGGTTGGCGACCGCACTGGTGACGGCGCCGAAAGGACTCCTGACGACGACCGTATAGGGGCCGCTGTCGGCTCCCGTCAGGTTGGTCAGCGAGAGGGTCGGGGTGCGAGAGCCGGAGAGGGAGGAGCCGGAGGTGTTGAGGCCATCGTTCAAGGTGGCGGTCCCTCGGCGCCAGAAATAGGACAAGACCGGGGTGCCCGAGGCCTGCACGGCGAAGGTCGCCGAGGTCCCCACCAGGTTGGTCGAGCCGGCGGGTGAACTGAGCACTTTCGGCGGGGCTGAATCAGCTTCCACAAACCAGCCGGAACCATTGACGAGTCCGCCCGCAGCGAAACCGCGCGCACGGAGCATCGAATTGGCCGGCACAATGATATTACTCAGGACCCAGCCGCCGTTGGTGCGCGTGCCGACGCCCAGGTTGGTCCAGTTCACCCCGGTAGGCGAGACCTCGAAGGTCGTGCGCCAGACCTCCGGACTGCTGCCTCCGCGAAGCCAGGTGAAGCTCAAGCCATCCGAGGAGAGGCTCTGGGCCGGCGAAGTCGGGTTGTTCAGGCGGCCCAGGAAAGTGCGCGGCTGTCCGCTCAGGGTAGTGAAAGTGCCGCCAACCAGGACCTTGCCGTCGTTCTGAATGGCAAGGGCGTCGACGGCGGCGGTCGCGCTCGAGGGAAAATTGGTGTCCAGGATGCCCGCCGTCGTCAGCCGCCCGATGTACCTGCTGGTCCCACCTCCCAGGTGCCGGAAAGCGCCGCCCACGACAATCGTGCCGTCGGCCTGCAAGACCACGCTCGCCGGCGGAGCATCGGGACTCGGGTTGAAGGGGGAACTCGGGTTGAAGGCGGCATCCAGAGTGCCGTCGGCATTGAGCCGTCCAAGGTAGTTGCAAGGCAGACCGTCTATTATGCCGAAGGAGCCCCCGACCACGATCTTGCCATCGGCCTGCACCGCCAGCGTGGATACGGGAGCATCGGGACTCGGCGCGAAGGTGGCGTCCAGGGTGCCGTTGGTGTTGAGCCGGCCAAGCCGTACGCAACTCTGCCCAGCCATGATCATGAAACTGCCCCCCACCACGATCTTGCCGTCGGCCTGTACCGCCAACGTGTTGACTGGCTGGTCGGGATTAGGAGTAAAGGTGGTGTCCAGCGTGCCGTCGGGATGGAGTCGACCCAGGCTGCTGCACGGTTGGCCGTTGAGCGACAAAAAACCGCCGGCGCACACGACCGAGCCGTCGGCCTGCACAACCAGGCATTGGACGACGCCATCGGCGTTCCCAACGAAGTTGGTATCGAAGGAGCCGTCGGTGTTGAGCCGTCCGAGATTGGTGCAGGCCACGCCGGCCAGGGTCGTGAACTGGCCTCCGACCAGGACCTTGCCGTCCGGCTCAACGGCGATGCAATCGACCTCGCCACCCGCTGACCCGCTGAACCCGCTGTCCAGGCTTCCGTCCGGGTTTAACCGCGCCAAATAATTGGTGGCTCGCGGGCCGATGCTCGTAAAGTCACCCCCCACCAGGACCTTCCCGTCGGTTTGGATGGCAATGGCCAAAACGTTGCTGTTGGCTCCCGGATTGAACGAGTCGGCGGTCTGCGAGGAGGCGGGCGCAGCCAGCCCGAGCAGAAGAGCGGCCAAGGAGGCCCAAGCCAAGTCAAACCGGCTGCGGGACTGCTGATCGAATTTCATGAGTATCACAATGCGCTCCTTTTTGCGCTTTTGTGCCGCCGGATGTCAATCAAATAGAGAATTTTTGCTGGCAAAATTCGCCCGTTGCTGTTTCCTCGTGCCATGAATCGACGCGCCTTCCTCAAACTCGGCGCCGGCGCTGCCGCCGGAATCCTGAGTGGCCCTGACGGATCCGCCCAACAACTCAAACGCACCGATGAAGACATCGCCACGCAAGCCAAAGCCGCCATTGAAGAACATCGCAAGGCCAGTGGCTCCGTCACCGTGCGCGATGTCCAGGGCCATCCCGTGCCGGGCGTGCGGGTCACCGTCGAGCAACTCCGCCATGATTTTCTCTTCGGCTGCAATTTCTTCATGTTTGGCCGTTGCCGCGAAACCGCCCTCGAGGAACAATACCGGGGGCGCTTCGCCGCGCTCTTGAACTACTGCACCCTGGGGTTCTACTGGAACTTTTACGAGGCACGGCGCGGCAAACCCAATTACGATTATACCGATGAGGTCGCGCAGTGGACGCGCGACCACGGCATCCTCTGCAAGGGCCATCCGCTGGTCTGGGATCACCCCGCCGGCTCTCCTGCCTGGCTGCCGGATGACGCCAAAGAAATCGAGCGCCTCTCGCTGGCGCGCGTGCGCGAAATCGTCTCCCGGTACCGGGGGCGCATCCAGATATGGGACGTGGTCAACGAAGCGACCCACCTGCCCGACAAGGTCAACCAGACCAGGATGGCCGGGTGGGCGGCGGACCTTGGCCCAATCCCCTACGTGGCCGAGCATCTCCGCGTTGCCCGCGCCGCCAATCCTCAGGCCACGCTGCTCGTCAACGATTACCGCACCGACCCCCCGTACTACAAACTCCTGGACGGCTTGCGCGACGATGGACGCTTGCTTTTCGATGCCGTTGGCATCCAAAGTCACATGCACGGCGGGCTTTGGACACGGGATAAGACTTGGAACACCTGCCAGACTTACGCCAAACTGGGCCTGCCCATTCACTTCACCGAAACCACCATTCTGAGCGGACCTCGCAAGGGCCCGGGAGAGAACTGGGGACCCACGACCCCAGAGGGTGAGGCCGGGCAGGCCGAGCAGGTCGAGCAGTTCTACCGCACCCTCTTCAGCCACCCGGCTGTCCGCGCCATCACCTGGTGGGACTTCGCCGATCTCGGCGCCTGGCAGGGAGCGCCCGCCGGTTGGCTGCGGCGCGACTTGTCGCCCAAGCCGGTTTACGAACGCCTCCTCCGACTCATCAAAGGCCAATGGTGGACCAAAGCCCAGGGCACCACCGACCCGCAGGGCCGCTTCGAGCTGCGCGCTTTCTTCGGCGCCCATCGCATCACCGCCGAATTGCCCGGGGGCCGCCAGCTCAGCCAGGAGGTGCTCTGGCAACGCGCACAAGACAATCAATTTGAATTGAAGGCCTGACAATTCGTTGCAATCATGCTCTGAAATCGAAAACGACCCGATCCCTATGCTGCTGCTCGAGACCGTTCAATCTCACCGTTTGGGGCTCTCGCTGCTCCTCCTGGGTGCCGCCCTAGCCTCGTCGGCGGGGCAATCCGGCCAACCACTGGTGCCGATTCCGCCCGCGGCCGAGCTTTTGGCCCAACTGCACAAGGGCCATCCGCGGCTCCTGGCCTCCTCCAACGACTTTGCCCAATTGACGCAGCGCATCGCCGCCGACCCGGCGCTCCAGTCCTGGCTGGCGAAGTTGCGGGAGCGGGCCCAGGAAATCATCGCCACCGCCCCTTCGCGCTACGAGATTCCCGACGGTTTGCGGCTCCTGGACACCAGCCGCCGGGTGGTCAACCGGGTCTATGTCCTGGGACTGCTCCACCGGCTCGAAGGCAAGCCAGCTTACGCTCAACGCGCCTGGCAGGAGTTGGATGCCGCCGCGCACTTCCCCGATTGGAACACGCGTCACTTTTTGGACACCGCTGAGATGACCCACGCCTTTGCCGTCGCTTATGATTGGCTTTACGACTCCTGGACCCCTGAACAGCGCGTCCTCCTGCAACAGGCCATGGTGGAAAAGGGGCTCAAACCTGCCCTCGCGCTCTATCGCGCCGGCGGTTGGTGGACCCAGGCCCGCCATAATTGGAACCAGGTCTGCAATGGGGGCATCGGCATGGGCGCCCTGGCCTTGGCGGAGGTCGAACCGGAGTTGGCCGGCGAAGTCCTGGAAGCCGCCCTCAAATCTCTCGAGCTCGCCATGGCTGAGTTCGCCCCCGACGGCGCCTGGAAGGAAGGCCCGGGTTACTGGAACTACGCCACTTCCTACAACGTCGTCTTTCTCGCCGCCCTCCAAACTGCCCTCGGCGCCGATTTTGGGTTGTCCCAAATCAACGGGTTCGGCCAGACGGGCTTGTTTCCGATTTACCTGACCGGCCCGTTGCGGCGCACCTTCAACTATGCCGATGGCGGTGACCAGGCCATTCGCGCCCCGCAGATGTTCTGGCTGGCGCGCCGATTCAACCAACCGATGTACGCCTGGTTCGAGCGCCAGGTTGCCACCCCCGCCGCCCTGGACTTGCTCTGGTGCGACTCCAACAGCGCCGGACCCGCGTCCGCCGGACTGCCGCTCGACAAGTACTTCCGTGGCGCCGAAGTCGCCGTCTTCCGCAGCGAGTGGGAAAATCCGAAGGCGCTGTTCCTCGGATTCAAAGCCGGCGACAATCAAGCCAATCACAGCCACCTGGACCTGGGCAGCTTCGTCTTCGATGCCCTGGGGGCGCGATGGGCCATGGACCTGGGCGCCGACGATTACAACCTCCCCGGCTATTTCGGCGCCCAGCGCTGGCAGTACTACCGCCTGCGGGCCGAAGGCCAAAACACTCTCCTGCTCAATCCCGGCCCGGGTCCGGACCAAGACCCTTCCGCCGCGGCCCGCCTGATTCGCTTCGAGTCACAGCCCGCCAAGGCCGTCGCCATCGCCGACCTCACCTCGGCCTATGACAAGAGCGCCCGCAAAGTCTGGCGCGGCATCGCCTTGCTGGCTCGCAGCCAACTCCTCATCGAGGACGAGATTCAGGCCGCCCAACCGGCCGAGCTCTGGTGGTTCATGCACACGCCCGCCGCCATCGTCATCGAGAACGACGGACGCGCCGCCACCCTGCGGCAGGTAGGCGTCCAACTCCGCGCGGAAATCCTCTCCCCCGCCCAGGCCGCCTTTGAAATCCGCGATGCCCAGCCGCTGCCCGACTCGCCCCATCCGGACCGCCAGGCCGGGAACCAAGACATTCGCAAGCTGACCATCCACCTGGCCGGCATCACCGACTGCCGGCTCGCCGTCCGCCTTGTCCCGCTGCCGCGCAACGAAAGTCCCGCCCCGGAGCCGCCTAAGATTACAAGTTTATCGGAGTGGTGATCGAAGAACTATGGAGCCCAAGACCCGAACCACCCCGGCCTTCCTCTTCGATCTGGACGGCACGCTGGTGGACAGTGTTTATCAGCACGTCCTGGCCTGGCGCGAAGCGCTGGAGAAAGCAGGCATTGAATTGGCTGTATGGCGCATCCATCGCCGCATCGGAATGAGCGGCGGGCTCTTTGTCAATGCCCTCTTGCGGGAGACCCGGCGCCAGGTGAGTGCCCAACAGGTTGCCCAGGTCCAAAAGCTCCACGCGGCGGCTTACCGGCGGATGGTGCCGCAGGTCCGCCCTTTGCCGGGCGCGCGCGAACTGCTGAGGTATCTTTCTCGAGCCGGCGTTCCTTGGGCCGTCGCAACCAGCGGACGCAGAATAACCGCTCAACCCGCCCTGAAATTGCTCGGGATACCTCACGACGTGCCTGTCATTACCCGGGACGACGTGGAACATGCCAAGCCGGACCCGGACCTCTTCCTCGCGGCTGCCGGCCGCCTTGGGGTTGAAATCAGCGCGTCCATCGTCGTCGGGGACAGTGTCTGGGATCTCCTGGCCGCGCGCCGGGCTTGCGCACTCGGGGTAGGTTTGCTCTCAGGAGGCTATGGCCAGGATGAACTCGAGCGCGCCGGCGCCTATCGCGTTTATCAAGACCCAGCCGACCTCCTCCGCCATCTGGACGAGGTCGGCGTCCGCCCTGCCCAGGAAGGACCAAGACAGGCAGAAAAGCGGCATTCCAGCAGCCACCCGTCAGAATCGTAGCCCGCAAATCCCATACTTTGGGTTCGCTTACCCGGCGTTGAAACGCCGGGCTATTCTCGGAAGCCCCTTCGGGGCAAACAGGCGCCGTGAGTTGACCGACAGTTTTAATCGCACCCGATCAGCCCTTCTTTCATCCCCCCCGGGATGGAATCCGGCAGACGCCAATGGAGTACTTGCCCTACCGCCCCCAATTGTGCGAAACCTCTTTAACCAATTGTAGCCTCTCGCCCCGCAAACCGTCTCCCGTCCATGCCGCCCGCCTTGAGGCCCGCCATGAACCGTCCCTCGCCGCCCCGCCAATTTTCAATTTTCAATTTTCAATTCCCAATTTTCAATTCTGGCGCCTTTTGGGTGCAGAACCAACTTGAGAGGGGCGCTGTGGGGCCGCGTCCCATTAACACCGTGGCTTCAGCGCGGTGCAAAGAGGCATCCGAAGTCCGGCAACCGTTTCAACGGTTTGCCGGGGAGACCGGAAAGCCGTTGAAACGGCTCAAAGCGTACACCGCCCGTGTACACCGGGCTGAAGCCCCGGTGCTAATAGGTCCTTTCTTGTCTTGATCTTTCTTGCCTGGCGTCCAACGCTCGAGCCCGCATGAAACACATATCTCTCCTGGCGACGGTCTTGATCGCCGCATCCTCCGGCTTATGCGCGCAAGACCCTCCGGCGCCTGCGGCGATTGAAACCCCGTTCTTCCGCTTCACGCTCTCGGGCGCGGATGGGCGTTGCGAAGTCGTTGACAAACAGGCCGGCGTGACCTGGCGCGCGGAGGCCAACCAGGCTCGGTTCGGCCAGGTGACGCTCCAGGGCGCCAACGAACCGCGGCGTCTGGATCTGGCCCGCTGTGCCGTGACCGCGGCGGACAATGAACTGGTGGCGTCATTTGAGCCGCTCGAGGCCCAACCGGCAGCGGTGCTGCGCGTCCGCGCTCGCGCCCTGCCAGACCAGAGAACCCTCGAGCTCAGCTACGAGGCGGACCACGGCCTCGAGGTGGCCAGCATCACCCTGGTTGAGGACGTGCTGGGGGTGACTGATTCGGCCAAGGGCTACGTGGTCGTGCCGGCGCGCGAGGGTCTGCTCGTGCCCGCCGACAGCGGACTGAGCTTTACCCATCGTTTCGATACTTATGCCTACGAAGGCTGCCATATCGAAATGCTGGGCGTCGTGCAGAGTGGCGCCGCGGCCCTGGTCACCTGGCAGGACCCGTATGTCGCAGCCGACCTCAAGAGCGTTGTCCGCCAGGCCGGCGCCGAGGCCAATCCTGCGTCCGGCGGGGCTTCCCGCCAACGACTCTCCCCCTCTCTGGTGCTGAGCAAGTCCGCCCGTTCTTTGCGCATCTCTTTCCTGGGGCGCGGCGATTATGTGACGATCGCCAAGGCCTATCGCCGCCTGGCCCAGGAACGAGGCTGGCTGGTCACCTGGGATGAAAAGCTCAAGACCAACCCGGAACGCGAGAAATTGTTCGGCGCCGCCAATATCAAGCTCTGGAGCGCCCTGGACCGCCGGATGAACGAGGAAAGCACCCGCGAAGAATCCGCGCGCGTGAATTGGACGTTCGACGAAGCGGCCCAGGTGGCCGAACACTTGAAAGAGGACCTCAAGCTCGAGCGGGTCTTGTTCACCGTCGGCGGCTGGATTCATCGCGGCTACGACAACCAGCACCCGGACATCCTCCCTGCCGCCCCGGAATGCGGCGGGGACACTGCTCTTGCCGACTGCGCCCGGCGCGTAATGCGCCTGGGCTATCTCTTCTGCCTGCATGACAATTACCAGGACATCTACCGCGATTCGCCTTCCTGGAACGAAAAACTCATCATGAAGACCCGCGACGGCCAACTGGCGCGGGGCGGTCATTGGGCGGGCGGCATGGCCTTCCTGACTTGTTCCCTAATGGCGCTCGACCTGGCGCAACGCCCGCAAAACCTGATGGCCGTCAAAAAACTCTGCGGCGCCAATGCCTATTTCATCGATACCACCTACGCTGCCGGTCTCCAGGAATGCTTTGACCCGGCGCACCCCCTCACGCGCGCCGACGACCTCAAGTGGAAGCAGGCCCTCTCGGATTACGCCCGGGAGGTCTTCGGCGTTTTCGGCAGCGAGTGCGGACGCGAGTGGGCGATTCCGCACAGCGATTTCTTCGAGGGCTTGACCGGCGTGAGCGGGGGTTACTACCACGATGCCGGCCTCACCGGCAAACTGGGCGCGACCGTGGTGCCGCTCTTCGAGTTGGTCTATCGCGACTGCATCGCCATGTATGGCAAATATGGCTACAACCCCCAGCGCGCCGCCCCTTACGTCCTCTATCACATCAGCCTGGGACGGCCGCTCAACTACCACTCCATGCCGCGCCATCTCTACTGGAAATCCCAGTCTCCGTCGCCGGCCGCGCCAATCCCCGCAGCCGGCGACCCGGCGCTCTTCACGCGCGCCGAGGGCGGCTGGGCCGAGGGCCTGCACCCGGTCGATCGGTTCATCAAGAACACCTGCGAGGTCCTCTGCCCGCTCAATGAAATGACCGCGCGCCTGCCGATGACCCGCCATCAGTTTCTGATGCCGGACCGCAAAGTGCAGCGCACGGTCTTTGGCGAGGGAACGGGCGCGGTCGAGGTCGTTGTGAACTCTGGCGCCGAGGCCTACGTTTGCAGTTCGCGGCTCGGCGGCCAGGTCGAGCTGCCGCCCGGGGGCTTCCTTGTCGAATCGCCCACCTTTGTCGCCTTCCATGCCTCGAGCTGGGCCGGCAGACGTTACGACGCCTTGCCCCTGTTCACCTTGCGCAGCCTCGATCGGCAGCCCCTCTCAGAGTCACACCGCGTCAGGGTCTATCATGCCTTCGGCAACAACCAGATTTCCCTGGGCAAGATAACCCAGGCCGTGAAGACGGAAGCCGTTTTGGACCCGAACGCATGATTCATCCGCTTACAACCTTGGAGCGGTGTTCGCGCACCACGCTGGTGCTGGCCGGCCTGGCCATCCTGGCGGTGATCGGGGCCATCGATTACCTGACGGGCTATGAGCTGCTTTTTTCGGTGTTTTATCTGCTGGATGTAGGGCTGGCCGCCTGGTTTGTGGGCAGAGGGTTTGGTTTGCTGATGTCGGTCCTGAGCGCCATTGTCTGGATTGGCGGAGACCTGGCGGCGGGCGCCAGCTATTCGAGCCGATGGGTTCCCATCTGGAACGCCCTCATCCTGATGGTGTTCTATTTTATTGTGGTTTGGCTCCTGACCAGTTTGCGGTCGCTTCACCGGGGTTTGGAACTCCGCGTTCAGGAAAGGACGCTGGCGCTGAGGCGGGAAATGGCAGAACGCCAGAGGCTCGAGGAGGAACTCCTCAAAGTGAGCGAGCGGGAACAACGGCGGATTGGGCACGACTTGCACGACAGTCTCTGCCAGCATCTCACGGCCACGGCGCTGGCGGGTCAGGTCTTGGGCGAACGACTGGCGGCCAAGACTCTGCCCGAGGCGGCCGATGCGGCCAAGGTCGTCCAGTTAGTCGAGCAAGGCATTGATTTGGCCCGCAACCTGGCTCGGGGACTCTATCCGGTGGACCTCGACGTCGAGGGGCTTATGGGCGCCTTTCAGGAATTGTCGGCCAACATCACGCGGAGCGGCCGGTTGCGTTGCCTTTTTGAGTGCCAGCAGCCGGTGTTGATCGAGGATGATGCCACGGCGACGCATCTGTATCGGATTGCCCAGGAGGCGGTGCGCAACGCGATGCAGCACAGCAAATGCAAGCGCATCGAGATCACTCTGTCCGAAGGCGGCGGCGTCGTGAAGTTGACCGTGGAAGATGACGGTGCCGGGTTGCCGGAAACTCCGTTGCCTGGGGGCGGCTTGGGCATACGCATCATGGCGCACCGGGCGTCGATGATCGGCGGCAGTTTTTCCGTGGAACCCGCCCCGACCGGGGGAACAATTGTGACCTGTTCATTGCCGAAGGTGTCCAGACCAGACAAGCATGCAAACTCATCAAACCCAGTTGCCTGAAGCCGGGGGGCGCAAGAAGGCGGTTTTCCTGGTGGACGATCACCCGCTGGTGCGCGAATGGCTGACCAACCTCATCCACCAACAGGGGGACCTGGCGGTGTGCGGAGAAGCGGACAACGCCCCTCAGGCGATGCAGGCCATTCTCACTTTGAAACCCGATGTTGCCATCGTGGACATCGGCTTGAAGGATTCATCGGGCATCGAGCTCATCAAAGATCTCAGGCGGTGCAGCCCGGGGGTTGCCGTATTGGTCCTCTCGATGCACGAGGAAGCCCATTACGTGGAACGCGCGCTGAGGGCGGGAGCGCGGGGCTACATCATGAAGCGGGAAACGACGCGAAAAGTCATTGCCGCCATCCGCCAGGTGCTGCAAGGCAAGCTTTACGTCAGCGAAGAGATCGCCGCCGCGATGGCCGCCCAGTTCGTTGAAGGCAAGACCCTGGCGACCCACTCGCCGGCCGAACAACTGAGCGACCGTGAACTGGAGGTCTTTGAGCTTCTGGGCCGGGGACGCGGCACGCGACAGATTGCCGAGACCCTCCGGGTGAGCGTGAAGACAGTCCAGGCCTACTGCGCCCGCATCAAGGAGAAGCTCAACCTGGCCAGCGCGACCGAACTCGTCCGCGAGGCCGTCCGCTGGCACGAGGGAAAGGATCAAGGCTGAAGGCTAAAGGCTAAAGGATGAATGACGGGCCTTCGCCCTTCATCCTTCATCCTTTAGCCTTTATACTTCCCCCCCCGCGTGTAGTACCTTTCCCTACATCAGAACTAGGGCTTGCCTAATGGACAAGCAGGGGCGGATGACTACTTTATAGGGTCAGTCGTAATTATGCTGATGGCCCTGCTGCGCGAGATTCGGACGATGACCAGGTTTCTGAGTCGGATGCGGGAGCGAGTTGGGGTTTGGGCGATCGTGTGGTTGGCTGGGGTTGCAGTGGGCCACGCTCAGCCGGCAACCAACCTGCCGGCCGGCGCCGCCGTAGAGCGCCGCGGCCTCGAGCACCTTGCGTTGGCCGATGCGCAGCGGATGGCCTTGGAACGGAATTGGGACCTGCTGGCGGCCGCAGCCGGGGTCGATGCAGCCACTGCCCAGAAAATCATCGCCCACGAGTTTCCGAACCCGACGCTCTCGCTTTCGAGCGCGTTTATCAATGTGGACAACCATCCCAACTCGACCCCCGCCGGCAACGGGATCTGGGACCGAAGCTATGATTCCATTTTCGCCATCAACCAGCTATTGGAGATTGGGGGCAAACGACGGCGTCGGCAGGAGTCGGCGCAGGCGGGCTTTGAGAGCGCCAGAGCGCAGTTTCTAGACGCCAAGCGGACGCTGGATCTCGGGGTCGCCAAGGCTTACATCGCGGCTGCCCAAGCCGAGGAAAACGTGCGAGTCCTGATGCAATCGGCCGGCACGCTCCGGCAGGAGGCGGCGCTGGCCGAGGTGCGTTTCAAGGCGGGCGAGATCTCGAGTTCGGACAAGAGCCAGATCGAAATCAGCGCCGAGCGGTTCGATTTGGACGCGCGCGCCGCCGAAGCCGCCGCGGCGCAGGCGCGGGTTGCCCTCGAGGTGCTGCTGGGCGTGCGCCGGCCCAGGGCAGATTGCGTTCTGGCCGACCGTCTCGAAACCCTGGCGGGCTCGACGGAACTGGGAAACACCAACTCGCCCGGCACCTGGCGTCCGGATGTGATTGCCGCCCAGGCCGCCTGGCGAAAGACTGAAGCGGACCTGCGCCTCCAGAGGGCCTACCGCATCCCGGACCCGACGGTGCTCGCCCAATACGAGCATAATCCGCCCGACTTCCCGAACACCACCGGCTTCGGCCTCAGCTTTCCCGTTCCGCTCTGGAACCGGAACCGGGGCAACATCCTCTTGGCCCAGGCGGCGCGCGAGCAAGCCCGCCTGGCCTTTGAAAAGGCCCAGGCCGATGCGGTTGCGGACATTGCGACGGCCATTCTGGCTTACGACGACGCGTTCAGGCGGTGGACACAGTACCGCCAGAGCATCCGGCCCAAGTCCGAGCAGGTGCGCAAGACCAAGGCCTACGCCTATCAAAGAGGCGGCACTTCGCTGCTCGATATGCTGGTGGCCGAGCGGGACGACAACGATGTGCGCCTGGCGGCTAACCAGTCCGCCGGCGACACCGCCCTGGCCATCGCCACACTCAGGGCCGCCACGATGGAGATTCAACCCTCACAGGTCACGAAATGAAAGGCGATTTCACGGGATTGCGCCGGACTTGGGCCCTGCCGGCTCTTTTTGCCCTGGCGACCGGGGTGGGCGGGTGCAAATCCAATCATAATGCAGAGGAAGCGCCGCCGGTCAAGGTGGCTGCCGATACCGTTGTCATGGCGACGAATTGTCCGCAATTAGCTCAGTTGACGGTTGAGCCAGTGGGGGCCAAACAAGCGGTCTTCGTGCCCCTGACCGGCCGGTTGGTGTGGGATGAGAACGTCACGGTGCGGGTGTTTACTCCTTTTGCCGGCATTGTGCGCAAGCTGCTGGTGGATGTAGGGGAGGGCGCAACCAAAGGGTCGCCACTGGCGCAGATTCAATCGGCCGATTTCGGCCAGGCGCAAGCCGATGCCCGGAAGGCGGCGAGCGATTTCCGGCTGGCGGAGAGAAACCTCACGCGATTGCGCGACCTCTTCGAGCATGGCGCCGCGCCCAAGAAGGATCTGGATGCCGCCGAGGCCGATTATGCTCGCGCCCAGGTAGAGAAGGACCGGGCCTCGAGCCGGCTGGCCATTTACAACGCCAAAGCAGACAGCCCCGACCAGGCGTTTCTGCTCCCCAGCCCGCTGGATGGGATACTGGTTGAAAAGAATGTCACCGCCGGGCAGGAAGTCCGCCCGGACCAAATGCTGGCCAACCTGCCGCAGTTCACCGCGCCGCTCTTTGTGGTGAGCGACCCCACGAAGCTGTGGGTGTGGCTGGATGTGACCGAGATGCAGTTGCCGCTGGTCCACCAGGGCCAGGACTTGACGATCCGCTCGAAGGCCTTCCCCAAACGGACGTTCAAGGGAGAGTTGGATTTGATTGGCGATTCCCTCGATCCGACCACGCGCACCATCCGGGCGCGCGGGACAGTTCAAAACCCCGGGAAACTCCTCAAGGCGGAGCTCTACGTCACGGTGGAAATCCCCGACGCGGTCCCGGTCAGTCTCCAGGTGCCCTCCAAGGCGGTTTTTCTGCGCGCCAATCAATACTGCGTGTTTCTCGAACAGGGCAGCGGACGTTTTCAACGTCAGCCGGTGAAGCTGGGCTCAGAACGCGAAGGCAAGGTTGCCATTCTGGATGGCTTGCAGGAGGGCCAGCGCCTGGTCACCGAAGGGTGCCTCCTGCTGCAATCGCTGATGGACAATGCCCCGGGTTCGTGAGCGCCACCCCATGATCGGCCGAATCAGCTCCTACACCCTGCGCCACCGGGCGATTGTGGTCGCGGTGCTGGCGCTCTTTATTCTTGCCGGGATCAACGCCTTCCAGCGGCTGCCAGTCGAGGCCTTCCCGGATGTCTCGAACATGGCGGTCCAGGTCATCACCCTGTTCCCGGGCCACGCGGCCGAGGAGGTCGAGCGCTTGGTCACGATACCGATCGAGAACCAGATGAACAGCGTGCCCAAACTGGTTTCTCTCCGCTCGATCAGCCTCTTTGGCCTGTCCCAGGTGACGCTGGTCTTCGAGGACGGCGCCCAACCGGACTACGTGCGCAACCAGGTTTTCCAGTTTCTCTCCAACGTCACGCTGCCGGCGGGAGCCCAGGCCAGCCTTTCGCCCAACGCCACGCCGATCGGGGAGATCTATCGTTATACTTTGAAGGCGCCTCGGGATTACCCGGCGGTGGAATTGAAGGCGCTGGAGGACTGGGTGGTGGAGCGCAAGTTGCGCACGGTGCCCGGGGTAGTGGACGTCGTCGGTTTTGGCGGACCGACCAAGCAGTATCAGGTGCAGGTCGATCCGGTGAAGCTCAAGGCCTATAATCTGTCCCTCAAACAGGTGTTCGACGCCCTGTCCAACGGGAACCGCAACGCGGGCGGCTCCTATATCGAGCACGGCTCCGAGATGTACGTCGTGCGCGGCCTGGGTTTTGTCCGCAGCCCGTCGGACATCGGGGCCATCGCGGTGGAGAGCCGCAACGGGACGCCCATTCACATCCGGGACATCGGCAGCGTTAGTATCGGCAACGCGGTCCGCCTGGGCCGCGTGGGGATGCTCTTCAAGACCCCGCTGGGCCGGAGCGAGGACGATGACGCGGTGCAGGGCATCGTGATCATGAGGCGGGGGGAGAACCCGCGCACGGTGCTCGATGGCATCCACGCGAAGATCGCCGAGATCAACGCCCATTATCTGCCCGACGGCATCAAACTGGTTCCGCACTACGACCGGACCGAGTTGATCCACCGCACCCTGCACACGGTGCGCAAGAACATGATCGAAGGGATCGGGCTGGTGGTGCTGGTGCTGATGGTCTTTCTGGGTTTGGGCAATTACCGCACCGCGCTGGTGGTGGCGCTGGCCGTCCCGGTCTCGCTCCTGGGGGCCTACCTGCTGCTGGATTTGCAGGGCATCCCGGCCAACCTGATTTCCATGGGCGCCATCGATTTCGGCATTATTGTGGATTCGGCGGTGGTGATTGCGGAGAACCTCATCCGGCTTCTTCACGAGCGCAAAGACAAGGCGCAGCCGTTGCGCAGCCTGATTGTCCAGGCGGTCCACGAGATGGGTCGGCCGGTCCTCTTTTCAAAGGCCATCCTGCTGACCGCCTTCATCCCGGTCTATACTCTCGAGCGGGTCGAAGGGCGCATCTTCCGTCCGATGGCCCTGACGCTGACGTATGCATTGATTACGGGGACGCTCTTCGCCGTATTCGTTGTGCCCGCCATCCTCAGTTTCGCCATGAGACACGGCGCCCAGGAGGGGGAGTCCTGGGCGGTGCGTTATATGATCCGGATCTATCGCCCGCGGCTCGAGGGGGCCTTGGGGCATCGGAAGCTCTTTTTTGGGCTTGCCGGGTTGCTCCTGGCGGGGGGGATAGTGGCCTATTACTCGATAGGCTCGGAATTTCTACCCAAGCTCGACGAGGGCGCGCTGTGGGTGAGGGTTTTCATGCCGAAATCCATTTCGCCCTCCGAAGCGGCCAAGATTGTGAGCAATGTCCGCCGTCGGCTGGCCTCTTTTCCAGAGGCTGAAAACGTGCTCAGCCAACTTGGCCGGCCCGATGACGGCACCGACATCAACGGGTTCGATGTCTGCGAGTTCAACGTTAATCTCAAGCCGCGCTCGGAGTGGAGGACGGCCTTGAACCGGGAGGGACTGGTTGAGGCGATGTCCAGGAACCTCGGGGAGATTCCGGGCATTGATTCGCAATTCAGCCAGTATATCGAAGACAACGTCAACGAGGCCGTTTCGGGCATCAAGAGCGAATTGGCCATCAAGCTCTATGGGGAAGACCCCGAGAAACTGCAAGAACTGGCTGACAAGATAGCCGAAGCGATCGGCGGGGTGCCCGGGGCCAAGGATGTGGGCACCGACCGGTTCACGGGGCAGCCGCAGATTCAAATCGCCGTCGATCGCGCGGCCCTGGCCCGCTATGGCATCAGCGTATCGGATATCCAATCGGTCATCGAGACCGCCCTGGGCGGCTCGGCGGCCACACAGGTGCTGGAGGGAGAACGCTCTTTTGACCTGGTGGTGAAGCTGGCGCCCAAGGCGGTATCCGATTTGGAGTCTATCCGGAGCATCCCGGTTTTCGGGGCCAACGGTGAGCGCCTGACGCTGGGGGCCTTGACGCGGGTGGAAGTCCGCTCGGGTCTGGCCAAGATCATGCGCGAAGGCAATGAACGGCGGATAGCCATCAAGCTGTCGGTGCGTGGCCGCGACCTCGGCTCGTTGGTCCACGAGGCGGAGGCGAGGGCCAACGCGGCTGTCAAGCTGCCGCCGGGGTACCGGATGGCGTGGACGGGGGCGTTTGAGAACGAGCAACGGGCGGCGCGCCGGTTGGCCCTGGTGGTCCCGATTACGATAGTCGCCATTTTCTTCCTGCTCTTTACGGCGTTTGACTCCGGCAGGTGTGCCACGCTGATCCTGCTCAACGTGCCGTTTGCCGCCGTGGGCGGCCTGCTGGCGCTGCTGGTCGCCCGGCTGGAGCTGTCTGTCTCGGCCATGGTGGGATTCATTGCGCTCTTCGGCGTGTCCATCCAGAGCGGCGTGCTGCTGGTGGAACGGGTGCGGGATTTGCGGCGTTTGGGCAAACCGTTGCGCGAGGCGCTCATCGAAGGCTCGGTCTCGCGGGTGCGGCCGGTGATCATGACCTCGTTGATGGCGGCGCTGGGCCTGCTGCCGGCCGCCCTCTCGGCCGGCGTAGGGGCCGAGACGGCAAGGCCCTTTGCCGTAGTCATCATCGGCGGTCTGGTGACCGCCACGGTCCTCACCCTGTTCCTGGTGCCCCTGCTCTATCCCACCTTCGAATCGGAAAATGCGGGACAACTCCGTTAGGCCGGAAATCCGAAGTCCGAAATCCTCACCTGGCGTAGCCAGAACTAACGCGGGAAGAGAGCAACCGCGGAATACGCGGAATACGCGGAAAAGGATTGCTTATCGTCTTGGGTTTCCGCGTATTCCGCGTATTCCGCGGTTCAAGATCGCAGCCATCTTGGATTCAATT
>Ga0187873_1001419_pt1 | contig 19878 bp, 20 predicted proteins | sample June2016WEW_16_1_2_FD_133012 | JGI IMG/M metagenome (GOLD analysis project Ga0187873, IMG submission 133012) | Peatland microbial communities from SPRUCE experiment site at the Marcell Experimental Forest, Minnesota, USA - June2016WEW_16_100 | ecosystem: Environmental > Terrestrial > Soil >... | reverse complement strand
TTATCGCTTCTTGTTGCCGTTTCCCTTCAGGTACTTCCATGAGCTTGTTTTGCATATATTGTCTCCAGTAGCTGTTATCTTACTGGCTTTTTTTAAGGTTGACAATGATTTTTTCACAAGCTCAATGGGGGCGTTTCCATTTGCTCGGTTATAATCTTATTATGTTCCGCCGTTTTTCTCTGACCATTTGTCTATGCTTTTTTTTGACGGCCTGTGTTTCTGTAACATCGACCCAGTTGCCAACCTTGGCGCGTATACCAGATACGCCCGTCCCTGCTGTGCTACCAACTTTCACATCTACCACTATTCTGCCAACTTTAGAATTGGCCTCGCCGACACTAGCAGAGGCGAGTTCGACGCCTGAATCGATATCCGAGTCGATCCCTACAGAGACTTTGCTTCCCATCCCCACTCTGAATTTGCCGCCAACCCTGGCTGCAACTGCCATCCCGAAGCCATCCGCTGATTCCGGCGTGATCCAGTTCCTTGGACCAGGCCCGCTATCAAAAATTGTATCCCCTTTCAAAGTCTACGGTTACGCCGTTCCTGGCCATAATAATCTGGGGACCCTGGATCTTTATGGTGAGGACGGCCATCTACTGGCCTCAAAGCTTTTACAGTTATACACTCCGTACAAATGGGCCGGTTTCTCGTTGGAAATGTCATTCGCTATCAATTCCATTGGGGAAATGGGGCGGCTGACTCTGAGCACCCAGGATGATTATGGCAGAATTAATGCAGTAAATTCGGTTCATCTGCTTTTACTTTCGGAAGGTACGTCAATCATTAATCAACCAGGCGACCTGAGGGAACGCAGTGTTATTATCCAGCCCGTTGCGGGACAACATCTCTCTGGTGGGGTTTTGACAGTTTCCGGGAAGATGCGCCCGTTTAATAACCTGCCTCTTACGTTGGAACTGGTTGGCCGGGATGGCAGCATAATCGGGACACAATTGGTTGCGATTTCGAATACTCCCACTGATGACGGTGCTCCCTTTCGTGTAGATATTCGCTATACTATTTCCAAACCAATGTGGGCTTTATTAAGTGTCCGCCAGAATGATGACCAGATTGGGGGGTTAATGTATCTTTACAGCCAGGAGATTTTTCTCAATCCTTGACGCCTCCCAATGGGTGGGGTACAATACCCGCTCGCTTGAAGTGCCGAATGGCCCTTCTGACGCGGGGTAGAGCAGTGGCAGCTCGTCAGGCTCATAACCTGGAGGTCGCTGGTTCGAGTCCAGCCCCCGCAACTTTTCACTAACCATAGCTCGCAAAGCTATGGTTTTTGTTTAACCCGAAGACCTGTGATTGGCTTTTTTCCAATACAAGGAGGTTTTTGTATGAACCACAGATCTTCAGGCTCGTTACTTGTACGCAAGACCATTGTCGGTTTTACAAACTACAAAAGTGCCGCAGGTTTGACTGATCGTTCGATCGATTCCTACAGGCGAGCACTTGAGCAATGGGTTACTTATGCGGGAGATATAGAAGTTGCGCAGGTTACCAAACAGGATATTGAGGATTATCTGTATTATTTGAGGACCGAGTATGTTCCGCACCGGTTCGGCGGTGACACGCGTACACTCTCCCCAAAGACTCTCCGCAATGTGTATGTAACGTTGGCATCCTTCTTCAGTTGGGCCAGCCGGGAGTTTAAATTAGAGAATCCGATAAAAGAAATTCCAGCTCCAAGATTCAAGAACCCTCCGGTTAAGCCTTTTACGCAAGACGAGGTTCAGCGGATGTTGAAAGCTTGTACTTATTCGCGTGAAGCTAACTCAGTCAATCGTCGCCGCTTTGTGATGCGTCGACCGACCGCCAACCGTGATCAAGCCATTATCCTTACCCTGGTAGATACCGGCCTACGGGCGCTGGAAATATGTTCCCTCAAGATCGAAGACTTCGATCCCAAGCGTGGGAAACTTGAGGTCAAGCATGGTGTCGAAGGGGGTGCGAAGGGTGGCAAAGGCAGATCTGTCTTTCTTGGCAAGACGGCCCGGGCCTCTGTCTGGCGCTATCTAGCTGGACGAGAGGATGAGAACGAACAGGATGCGCCGTTATTTGCTGTATCACGCGGTCGTCCCTTTAACCCGGCAAGTTTACGGCATCTGATCAAACGGATTGCCGAACGCGCCGGTGTTAAAGATGCCTACCCGCATAAGTTCAGGCATACCTTTGCTATTACCTATTTGCGTGCAGGTGGGGATGTTTTCACTTTGCAGATGTTACTGGGCCACGGCAGCCTGGACATGGTCCGGCATTATTCCCAGTTAGCTCAGGTAGATGTTGAACAGGCTCACCGTAAAGCCAGTCCGGTGGATAATTGGAGGTTGTGAATGAATCAAATTTCCGCAATAACGGATGTTACCGGCAGTGATGGCAGAATAATTTCTCATTGATGGCTCCCGTATAGAACATAATTGAAGGCAATGTTCATCCGAGGATAAACACCATGCCAAGCAGTGCGATGGATGCCAGGAAAGCCTGGAAAAGTTCGGAAGGCGAATGGATCTGGAAGGCCAATGTATGGGTCATCAGATCTGAAGAGGAAGCTACCATTTCAAGCCAATGAAAAAAATGTTCCAATCTAAAGCATAACCACTGGCCTTAGTTGATCAGGATTTTTATACCTGAATGTTACCTCGAATGTTACTTTTCCCCCCGGCCAGCTCAGTTGACTAGTTCAAAACCTTGCTGCCGGAAATGATCATCGAAAGCAAACACCTTTTCGATCCCAAGGCGGCGCATGCTTTCAAAGCTGCTACAATCCGCCAGACTGAGATCGCGCAGATTAACAGACAGTAGGGCTGTGGTTGCGAAGTGATGATATTCCGATGTCATCCATTCCACTTGAAGCAACGGCATAATCTTTTGCAAATCAAGTACGGCGCTCATCCCAAACCGGCGTTGCAATAAAGCGTTTGTTTCTACTAGTACATAATTATTACATGCTAGCGTTTCCTGAGACTGAATGAGCGCAACCCAGATTTTCTTGGCCTGCTTATGATTGGCATCATCTTCATCGAAAATCGCGTAAAAGGCGGACGTGTCAATATAGATCATGGTTGGTAACTTTCAGCTAGATATTTATCGTGGCGAGTCGACACATCTTTCGCTCCAGACTGGTATTTGCCTACAACTGAAAGAGCATGCCGGCGAGCCTCAACCAAATAGGGTTCACCGGCCTCTTTCAACACTTTTTCTACTCCCTCACGAACCAAAGTTGCCAGGGAGAGTTCGCGCCTTCTTGCCAGCTGTTTCAATTGCTTGTACTGTTCTTCCGTTAATTGGATTTGTGTTCTTATCATAGGACGCCTCTGCTACCATTATAGCATTTTATGTAATCATTACATCATAGACTATCGCCATTCTCACCATTGGAATTTTGAAACCGACAGCCGCTTTTACTTTTAACGTGACAGTAGAAAGCTGGGTTTATCGTATACTTTTGCCATCAAGATGATGTAGGGATAGCTTGCATGAAGCGTGAGAGATAAGGGTTCTTCGATCGCCTGCCTCCTATGAAGACCCCTTTCGGATCCTAAATCGGGTTTGTCATCCGGTTCTACCGTTTTTAACGGGCAAGGTTGAATAAATACGCTTCCATCAAGAAGGAAAGGAACCGTGCGGTAAAATCCGCAGACCTTGAATACCCCACAACGAGAGTGCGGGGGTGTGCTCCGCCAGGGGCAATGTGCTCTTCTGTGCCATTTTCAAAGATTTGGTTCAACTGATATAATTTCATTATGAAACGTACAAATAGTAGATTGATGGTTATTATTCTTGCTCTTCTGGTCCTGACTGCATGCGGGGTTTCCAATCAGAGCGCGCGTTCCAATCAGATTAAAACAGGCGAACAAGCCTTGAGTTTATTGAGCGGCCGCATCCGGCAGGACAACCTTTATCAGGGCCGCTTTGCCTTCAAATGCATTTCTTTCTCCCTTGAAAATCAGTCGGGTAGCGGATATGATATCAGCGTTCGGGAAAACCACAGTGGGGCTTGTCCAGGCGATCCAAACACTGCGCCGCTCATCGACCTTTTCCGCGTCACGCTAGATGGAAATATTCTATGGCAGCGACCAGATGGCAGCGACACTTATTTGCCGTATGACCAGGCCAAAGCCATCATTCAAAAGCATTAATACTCATAAGGCTGTCTTCATCCATCATGAATAAGTAGGAACCTTTGATTCCCTGCATTGCCGATAGCACCCAGGCGTCAAATTGCAGAGGTTCGGCTTGTCGCCGATCTGGGAATTTCCTTGCCACACGGTTCAACTCATTTCCGATCCCCAACCGAATCAAGTAATAGCGTGAGAACTACGGGCGGGTCATTCCCTGACGCTGCTCTTCATCCTTATTCCCAAGACCAGGTCAGGTATTTATAAGCGATCCGTTCAGGCGAGTAATGATTATAGGGTTCGTACTGGGTCAGCGGACTGCTGGCGGGCGATGACGACCGGTGTATCCATCCTCCCGCCAGCCCTGATGCACCCAACAGCCAAGAATCTCGTACTCACGGGCGTGTTGCAGGTAATAGCGGGATGTCAACAATTGCACCGGGCGAATTCGCGATATGGGAGGCTGCTAGTTATTCTTGGGGGTGCGAGACTTCCGATTAGTTTGTTTTTTCTTAGACATCTCAGCATCCCTTCCTGGTCTGTTTTTTCGCCCCTCTTGTGACCGTCTTTCTGGCAGGCAGTGGTGCGACCGATTGTTGTTCCTTCAACCATTGGATCGCCCCGGGTGTGATGCGCCAGTAGTTCAGGTGGTTAGCTGCATAATCGACGGCCTCCGATTCACCCCCCACTCGAGCATCTCCGGCAGCCGGTTGGGAATCCTTTTTTTCCGGTCAGATAATCCGGAACGTGCGGATTCTCTTCCAGCGTGTCTTTCAATTTCCGGTTCGCCTTCGCCGAGGGGCCAACGCTGCGGTAGGTCAGCAGTGCCCGCGTGTACTACCAGACCGTTGACCATTCGTCGTTGTAGCTGGCAAGCAGCTTTTTCACTTAATCAACTCGTTTCAGGCCCAAGAAAAGGTCCACGAGAATATATCGAATCCCCTGGTTATCCCCTGGATTAAGACGTAGCAGCTCCTGGTAAATCTCGATTGCCTCATCCACCCGCTTCAGCCGCCACAAACAGTTGGCTTTTCCCGCCAGAGCGCGCATGTAGGGACGGGTTTCCATCAGGCCCCAAAAATGACCGGCGTTCTCCCTGAAGTATCTTTTCCCCAGGGCGCGTTCACCAGCGGCAACATCCTCCTGGTAGTACTGGAAGGCCTGTTCGAGGGTGTCTGCCTCCTCCTCTGCCAAAAGGACATAGGCGTCCGCGCAATCTTCCGATTCTTTCAAAGCCTGGTGGGCCAGGTGAAGACGCCGGGCTGCGTTTGGCTCATCCCAGGCCTTGTACATCGTCTCTTGGGCTTTCTGCACTTCTGGAGCGAGGCTGCTCTTTTTGAGCGCAGCGAATGTGTTTGCGATCTGCCCTTCCATCATGCGGTGGTCGAAGGGGATGTCCATATCTTCAGCTTCGCGAAAATCCCAATCGTCCGTCTCAAGAGCGGGCATCACTTCCAGAGGTAATGCCCCAGCCGGATATTTGAATTCCACCGTCCGAGATCCACCCGATGTCATGACAGTTACCCTGGTTTCAAATGGCTGGATCTTTTCTTCTTGATCTTTCTGCAAATGGTTCTTCACCAATTCAGGAATGGATCGCAGCAACGCTTCATAGCAAAGGATTTCTTCGAGGTCGGGTCGTGCGACCTGTTCGGAGGGCAGGAAGATGCATGGAAAGGGATAGGCCTGAAGTCCGGCCACTTCCCAACCATACCATTCGATGGCATCCAGGTCGTCGAAGGAGATCATGTGGGCTGGGTTAAAGAGAAGCGAGTGCATGCCGCCTTCCGGGACGATCTCCATCGTATGGTCGTGCGCCCGGTACAGACGCTCGATATCCTCCCAGCGTCTGTACAATGATAGACCGTATTCAACCCCTGCCTGGCCAAGCACACACGTGAACAACTGCTCAATCCTGGGAGAGGTGCGCACGGCCAAGAAATCGTCGTTACCCAGCTGGACCCAGAGAGCCTGTCGGTAAAACTCGGCAGCAGCCTGAAAAAGTGCCGCAGAGGCTGTCCGAGTGACCCCCTTCCCGGAGAACAATCCCGGGATTTCCGGCAGACCATCGTTCATATATGTCTCCAATTCCTTCACCAGCTCATCCACAGCCTGACTTTTGGGATAATAAATTGCCCGGATCTGGATTTCCTGAAGAACGGGTGTGAGGGTTTTGAACAACTCCTGATCTTCGAAAATGATCTTGGTAGGTCGCCCTGGCTGTAGCCCCAATTTTTTGTCAGGCTGGGTCATGACTTTGATCAGGAATTTTTGAATGTCGCGCGGGGCAGCTTTCTTTACTATGTTCGTTGCCTGGATCATGCCCTCCCTTCGATTCATCAGAAGCATCTCAAAGGCCCTTACCGGTTCTTCAGACTCATTCGCGATCCAGGAATGAAGTTTGCGGAGGGCAAAGGCCCACGAATCTTCACTTTGGGGGAGTTCGGATGGATCAATTCTGGCGGCTCAAGGCATTTGATCTCCTGCCTTTCACGGATGAGAATTTTCATAATTCGCTTAGTACTCTGGATTCAATAATCGCTGGACCTGTACCAATTACTTATAGATTGATCAATATCGGCGGCTTAGCTGCCATATTTCGTTTCCAGATGTTTCTTGTAGTCCTGGACCGATACTTTGGGCGTCATTGTGCCACTTAACCTGCGGACAATAGGAGCGTTCTCCAGAGACTGCCCGGCAGGAATGCGGCCAAGATAGGCTTCAATAAGACCGGTAAGGGTAGTATTATGTTCTGCTGCATAGCGTTTGACATTTTCCAGTAATTCGCGCGGGACCCGCACAGTCATTTTGGTTGTTTGCATGGTAGCTATCCTGCCGCCGATAAACCGCCGATATTCCGCCGAAAAAGGGAAGGCAGTGAACCTTCCCTAAAAAAACTCCCATGAAGTCAGCTGAAAGTTTGTCGAGTGCAGGGCATCAAACTCAGCAGGAGATGTGCCCGATTTGTTTCAATAGACCCGGCACATCCCGCGTTGCGGTTTCCCAAATTTCATCCCAATCCACCAGGTCATAGGCATGTACAAGATGGTCGCGCATTCCTGCCATTGATGCTCAGGGAACTTGTGTCTGTGCAAGGCGGAATTCCGGGGAAAGTCGTTTGACGGCTTCGCCGATCACCGTCAGTTGGTATAAAACAGCCGAACGGGTCTTCGAATCGTCGACGAAGTCATCTTTCCCGAGGCCATCAACAAACGCGGCGATGAGCTGCGCCGCGTTGATGATATCTTTCATGACGATGTCATCCCGATGCTTAGACATTGGCGTGTTCTTGTTCCGAATATAATATTTTTGCGGAGCCCAGGATTTCTGAGCGCAGCAAAGTGTTGCGGCTTTGCTCCAGCGCCCGGCGAGTGATCAGATCCACATCTCGCCCAAAGATTTCCTGAAGTTCCTGCTTCATCTGAACATGGTCAAAGAGACTCCAATTGCTGTGCGGAGCGAAGGAAACCAAGGCATCGATGTCGCTTTGGGCGGAGAAATCCTCCCGTACCGCCGACCCGAACAACGCGAATTCCACCACCTTCCAGCGTTTGCAGAAAGCAGCAATTTTTTTGCGGGGGACAAGCGTATGGGGTGCGACCATGCTTAAATTATACTCTTCTTTTGTCAGGCCATTCGGCTGACCAATCTGTTGCCCTCGATGCACGTTGATGAGTGGGTGGACCGCACTCGCGCCCGATGCGTTGGTGATCGAAGACGGCTGCCCCCTCGGAGATGCCGATGCTCCACAGTTTCGCTGGTTGGAGCGGGAGCGTTTCCTGGATCCACTTTGCGCAACTAAGATAGGCTTGTTTTACTATGATAAAGACTTCATTTCGCCGTCAGAATGGACCGCCATGCTGGGTCAAGCCAGCAAGTATCCGGATGGGTTGTCGTTCTATGAAGCGACAGAACATTCTGCCTCCCACCGGCCGGTATATTTATCAGGTTAGCTAAAGCCGGCCTTCCAGAAGAGTAGGGGGAGAGGCGGCAGGGGCGGTCAGCTCCTCTTGACAAATCAGAACAATTGTTCTAATATTATGGGGTACTTGTTTAGTGTCCAAATCAAAAAATTGAATAGGGTCAAACCTCAGAAAAACGGAGGTCAAATGACTCTAACCGAAGAGGTCTGAAAGCAGTAAACTTGGCAGGATGAGCCACAAGCGGAATAAGCCTTCCCAACCCAGTACGAAAGAGCAACGGATCGGGGAGTTGGAGGAACAACTGACTCGGGCCCTGGCGGCGATTGAGAAATTGAAGAGGCAGAACGAGCTTTTGCATGCGGAGAACGAGGAATTGAAACGAGCGGGAAAACGTCAGGCGGCGCCGTTCGCTCGTCGGAAACTGGTGGAGCATCCGAAGAGACCTGGGCGGAAAGCCGGGCAGGGGAAGTTTTCCCGGCGGGAGCAGCCTACGCACAGGCAAGTTGATCAAACGAAAAAGGCCAAGTTGCATGGCTGTCCGGATTGTGGAGGCAGGTTGAAAGATATTCATAAACACGAGCAGTATGTGACGGATATTCCGGAAACCATCCGGCTGGTCACCACCCGCTATGTGACCTACAGTGGCTACTGTGTGGATTGTCATAAGCGGGTGCGCTCGCGGCACCCGGAGCAGACCTCGCAGGCCACCGGAGCAGCGGGGGTACTGGTGGGACCGCGTGCCAAGGCCCTGGCGGCGGATCTGAAGCATCGTCTGCCTGCGCCAGTACCGCAGGTACAGGTGGGCGGGTCGTATGCCAAAGTGAGTGAAACACTCAATGATGCCTTTGGAATGCAAGTGAGCCGGAGCGGCTGGTGTCAGGCCGACCAGCGGCTGGCCAAGACAGGCCGTCCGGTTTATCAAGAGCTGATCGAGGCGATGCAGTGCAGCAGTGTCGTGCATGCCGATGAAACCGGTTGGCGGATTGGAACGTTGTCGGCCTGGTTGTGGGCCTTCACCAACCAGGAAGCCCCGGTCTATGCCATTCGGGATAATCGCAGCAGTGATGTGGTGGTCGAGATCCTGGGCGGAAAGTTCCATGGTATCCAGGCTTCGGACTGCTTTCTGGCCTACGATGATAAAAGGCTGAAGGATTGGCTCAAACAAAAATGCCTCTTGCACCTGCTGAAGGACCTGAAAGAGATGGAAGAGAGCAAAACTGGTCGTGCGGTACAGTTTGCCCAGCAATTGACCGAGGTGCTGCAAGCCGCTCTCCAGTTGAAAGCAGAAAAAACAGGCCTGGATCCGGGTATCTTCGCTCAGCGTGCCCAGATCCTGGAAACACAACTGGATGCCTTGATCTCCAGACAGCGCAACCTGAAAGACCGGGAAAATGTCCGCTTTGCCCGCCGGTTGCGGAAACATCGCCCCCATTTGCTACGCTGCCTGTATATGGATGGTCTGGATGCCACCAATAACCTGGCTGAGCGCCAGTTGCGCCCGGGCGTGATCATCCGAAAAACCAATGGCTGTAATCGATCCAAAGTGGGAGCTCAGACCCACTCGGTTTTGACCAGTGTATTGGTAACCTGTCGTCAACACTCTATTCTTGACTACATGGTCAGCTTGCAGCAATTCGGCAAAACTCCGCCATCTTTGATCCGCTCACCTTAACTCGCTTTGGACGGTAAACAAGATCATTATGGGGTATCAACTCACCCCCCCTAGCGGGAGCGGGAGGGGAGGGCGACCGAACAAGGATTGGATGGCGGCGAAAGCGTGGATGCCATTCAGTTCGGCAGTATCGATGACCGTGGCCAGGGCTGCTAGGCGTGTGCTCCCCATTTGGAGCGGAAACAGCCGATGACCTTGCGATGAATAACCGAAGGACGCAGAGCCCGTTCGCTGATATTGTTGGTCGGAGAGACATCGCAGCGGTAAAGGAAGACGAACAGACTTTGGCGATGTTTCTGGTAGCGGCGCTGCAGTCGGCTGGCATCCGGATCGGTCAGGGACTGCTGGAACAGCAACAAGGCAGTCATGCGCCAGCTCAAACATAACAACTGGGGGTTGGTCAAACTCGATGAGATTTGTCATACAACTTGACTAGACAACTCTCCTTTAGTACAATCCCACCCATGCCCGTATATCGCTTCGTGATGCGCTTCAACCAGCCCGACCCACGCTCCACTGCCCTGCTTGCCGATGCCCATGCGTTAGGGTTCGAGAAACTCAAACTGATAACTTGCCAGGATACCTACTTTATCGAGGGTCAACTGTCGCCGGAGGAATGCAGGCAGTTGGCTCGCAAACTATTAACCGACCCTGTCACGCAGACGGTGGACTGGTACGAACTTCCCGGGGTGGTGCCGGACCCTTCAACTGTGGTTAAGACAAGCCTCGAGCCTGCACCCCAGTTTGTCGAAGTTACCCTCCGCCCGGGCGTCACCGACCCGGTCGCTGCCCAGCTTGCCCGCGCCGCGCACGAACTGGGCTTTAACGGGGTCCATCGCGCCGCCACGGGTGCGCGTTTCCTTCTCGAAGGGCTGGATAGGGAACAAGCGGGCGAACTGGCACGCCGACTGCTTGCCAACCCGACCATTCAACATTGGACGATGGATGCGATCGCCCCTTCCTTCCCGCAGGAGGCCGCCTCGAGCGGGGAGGTGGAGACCATCCATCTGCGTGGTCTGAGCGACTCGGAGCTGCTGACAGTTTCCGGGTCACGCCGCGCCGCGCTGGATCTGGACGAGATGAAAGCGATTCAGGCCTACTTCCAATCCAAAGGCCGCGACCCGACCGACGTCGAATTCGAAGCCATCGCCCAGACCTGGTCCGAGCACTGCGGGCATAAAACGTTCAAAGCAAAGATCACAATTGCCTCTCCTCTCCCCTCGGGAAAAGGGAGGGAGGATGAGGGGGAAATTGACTCTCTCCTCAAGACCTACCTGAAATCCGCCACCGATAAAATCGCCGCTCCCTGGGTGCGCTCGGCATTTGTGGACAACGCCGGCATCATTGACTTCGACGACGAGTTCGAAGTGTCGTTCAAGGTGGAAACGCACAACCATCCCTCTGCGATTGAGCCGTTCGGCGGGGCGAACACTGGCGTGGGCGGCGTGATCCGGGACGTGTTGGGCGTATCTGCCAAACCGATTGCCAATACGGACGTGCTGTGCTTTGGGCCGCAATTGGCGAGCTTCAGCGGCTTGCCGGAGGGTGTGCTGCACCCTCGCCGAATTTTGTCGGGCGTGGTGGCAGGTGTGCAGGACTACGGCAACAAGATGGGCATCCCTACCGTGAACGGCGCGCTGTGGTTCGACCCCGGCTACACTGCCAACCCGCTCGTCTTTTGCGGGACAGTGGGCCTCGCCCCGAAGGGCCTCCACGTCCGCACCCCGCGGCTCGGCGACCGGGTGATCGTGCTCGGTGGCCGGACAGGGCGCGACGGCCTGCGCGGGGCGACCTTCTCCTCAATGACAATGGACGCCCAGACCGGAGAGGTCTCCGGCGCGTCGGTGCAGATTGGCGACCCGATCACCGAGAAGGGACTGGTGGATGTCCTGCTCCCGGCGCGTGACCGCGGCCTTTACACGGCCATCACCGACTGCGGCGCGGGCGGACTCTCGTCCGCAGTTGGGGAGATGGCATCATCCATCGGCGCGGACGTGGACCTGGCACACGTCCACCTGAAATATCCCGGCCTGACCCCGTGGGAAATCTGGCTCTCTGAGGCCCAGGAGCGCATGGTCGTGGCTGTCCCGCCGGCGAACCTCCTTGCTTTGCAGGAATTATGCGATATCTACAACACCGAACTGACCGATATTGGTGAATTCACCGGTTCCGGCCGGCTGGTGGTGCGATATGTCAACAAGGTGGTGCTGGATTTGGCGAATGAATTCTTGCATGAAGGGATACCGCAACGACAGCTCATAGCGATTTTTTCAACCCCCTCCCTTGCCCTCCCCAGTCCCGATGGGAAAGGGTTGGGTGGGGGTTCTCTTGCTGAAACACTTCTCAAACTCCTTTCCCACCCGAACATTGCCTCCAAAGCCCCCATCATCCACCTCTACGACTATGAAGTCCAGGGCGGGACGGTGGTCAAACCGCTGGCAGGTCTGGAAGCGGACGCGCCTTCCGACGCGGCTGTCGTCAAGCCGATTGGCACAACCGGTAAAACCGGCATAGTGCTCTCCAACGGAATCAATCCCGAATATAGCAAGCGCGATGCCTACCGTATGGCCCTCGCCGTTCTGGACGAAGCCATCCGCAACGCGGTCGCGGTCGGTGCGGACCCGGCCCGCATTGCCTTACTTGATAACTTCTGCTGGGGTGACCCCCTGCGCCCTGAAACGCTCGGTTCGCTGGTGGAGGCGGCCCGCGGTTGTCACGACGGCGCACTCCTCTTCAACACACCGTTCATCTCTGGAAAGGACTCGCTCAATAACGAGTACCTCGGGACGGACGGCCAGCGGCATGCCATCCCGCCCACGCTTCTGATTTCCGCCATCGGCCTCATCCCCGATATTGCCAAAGCCATTACGATGGACCTAAAACAAGCGGGCAATTGGTTTTACCTGGTTGGCGATTTCGCCCCGACGTTCGGCGGCAGTCACTTCGACCTTCTTTCATCCAACTTTTCACATGATCCAGTCCCGGCCCTTGCACCCATTACCCCGAAAGTTTACCGTGCCTTGCACACGTGCACCAAACAGGGGCTTATCCGCTCCTGCCACGACCTGTCCGAAGGCGGATTGGCTGTCGCCGCGGCGGAGATGTGCATCGGCGGACGCCTAGGGCTGGACCTCGATCTTGGTCCGCGCGACCCGGTCCAGGGTCTCTTCGGCGAGACGACAGGCTGCCTGCTGGTGGAAGTCGAGCTGGAGAAGTCCGAGGCCTTTGAAGCCCTGTTTACGGGTCTGCCTGTCGTCCACCTCGGAACTGTGATAGACGCGCCCACCCTGTCCATCAGGACGAATACCGAATTACAAATTACCATTCCCATCCCTGCACTTGTCAGCGCATGGAATACCCCTCTCCAATGACCACAAAACCAACCGCACTCACCCTCCAGGCTTACGGCACCAACCGCGACTACGATGTGGCTGAGGCCCTGACCCTCGCAGGGGCGGACCCGGTCCTCGTTCCGCTTAACCATCTCCGCCTCGGCAAGCGGCAATTCTTGGACTTCCAACTGCTTGTCCTTCCCGGCGGTTTCTCCTACGCCGACGCGCTGGGCGCCGGGAAACTGCTGGCCCTCGACTTGAAAGCCTACTTTGCAGAAGAAATCCGCTCCTTTGTGGAAAGCGGCAAGCCGGTCATCGGCATCTGCAACGGTTTCCAGGCACTGGTAAAAGCAGGGATATTACCAGGCAATAGAGAACAGGGAATGGAGAGCAGTGACACGACCGCGACATTGACTTTCAATGCAAAGGGACATTTTGAATGTCGTTGGGTTTCTTTGCGCCCGGTCTCTCAGAATTGCATTTGGACAAAAGGCTTATCAGAAACAATCGAATGCCCCATTGCCCATGGTGAAGGCAATTTCCAGACCTCAGACCAATCTATACTCTCTGCTCTCTCCTCTCTAAACCAAATTGCCCTCATCTACGCCCACCCCGACGGTTCTCCCGCAAACGGCGAGTATCCTGCCAACCCCAATGGCTCACTTCTCGACATTGCCGGACTCTGCAACCCGGCGGGCAACGTCCTTGGCCTGATGCCGCACCCAGAGAACCACATCCATCCGCACCAGCACCCGCGCTGGACGCGCGGCTCCACAATGGGTAGCGGCCTGCCCTTATTCAGAAAGGGCGTGAAATATGCAGAGGCATTATGATTGCCAAAGATGAATTGCTCAAACTCCTTCCTCAGGCCCTCGAAGGCACTGACTTGCCCCTCGACGGGCGCGCAGTCGGCAAAGTCCGCGAATGGTACAACTTGCCGGACGGGAAACGGCTCATCGTCACCACCGACCGGCTTTCGGCATTTGACCGCGTCCTGGCCGCCATCCCGTATAAGGGTCAGGTGCTGAACCAACTTGCCGCCTGGTGGTTCGAGCAGACCCGAGACCTGATCCCTAATCACCTGATTGCCTTGCCTGACCCGAATGCTGCCATCGTCACCGAGGTGCAGCCTTTCCCCGTCGAGGTCATTGTGCGCGGCTATATCACCGGCGTCACGTCCACGGCACTTTGGTACCGCTACTCTCTCGGTGAGCGCGATATTTATGGCTACCACTTCCCGGAAGGCTTGCGAAAAAACCAAGCCCTGCCGGAACCGATCATCACGCCCACTACCAAAGGTGGCGCGAGCGGTCACGACGAGCGATTGACCTGTGTCGAGGTGGTGAAAAAGGGGTATCTCGACGCTGCGACTTGGGAACAGATCCAATCTGCCGCGCTGGCAATCTTCAAGCGTGGGCAGCAGGTGGCAGCCCAATCCGGTCTCATCCTGGTGGACACCAAATATGAATTCGGTCGCGCCCCCAATGGGACCGTGATGCTGATTGACGAAGTCCACACCCCCGACTCCTCCCGCTTTTGGAAAGCGGATACCTACTCCGCCCGTTTTGGGGCGGGGCAGGAGCCTGATAACTTCGACAAGGAATTCGTCCGCATTGCCTTTTCCCAAAAAGGCTATCGCGGCGACGGCGAAATCCCGGACATGCCCTCTGACCTGTGGGCCACTGCCAGCCAGCGATATATTGCCATCTACGAGATGCTGACCGGGAAAGCGTTCGTGCCAGGTGCGTACCCTGTCGAATCCAGGATAATAGGTAATTTGCGCGCAGCTGGTACATTTAAAGAGTAAAGAGCTCACACCATGAAAAAACCACACGTCATCATCCTGATGGGCTCCAAAGCTGACCTGGAACACGGCCAGAAAATCGCTGAAGCCTGTAAAACATACGGGCTAGAAACCAGCCTGCGGGTGGCCTCGGCGCATAAGACGCCTGAGCACGTGCTCGCAATCTTGCGTAAATATGAAGCAGACCTGCGCCCGAAAGTGTATATCACCGTTGCGGGGCGGAGCAATGCCCTCTCGGGTTTCACCGACGGGGCCGTCAGTGCGCCGGTCATCGCCTGCCCGCCGTCGCCCGAGGCGTTCGGGGGGGCTGACGTGTACTCGTCCCTGCGGATGCCGTCAGGGATTGCGCCAGCCCTCGTGCTGGAACCGGCCAACGCCGCACTGTTGGCGGCGAAAATTCTCGGCCTGGTGAATGCCGCTGTACGCGGTGCAGTGACCGGGTCCCAGAAACGGGCCGCTGAAAAAATCATGGAGGATGATCAGTCACTCCAGTGAACCCTGCCGTTGATGACCATCCCCACGATGAATGCGGCGTGATCGGTATCTTCGCTCCTCACGAGGATGCAGCGCGCATGGCGTTCTTTGGGCTGTACGCCCTCCAACACCGGGGGCAGGAAGCGGCCGGTATTGCCGTGTCGGATGGGCAGAGCATGTCCATGCATAAAAATGTTGGACTGGTGACGCAAGTCTTCAGCCCGAACAAGCTCGACGAACTCAAGGGGCATTTAGCGGTTGGCCATACGCGCTACTCCACTACCGGCTCGTCATCGGCACGCAATGCCCAGCCTTTCATGATCGAGACCATTCACGGCCCGCTGGCGCTTGCGCACAACGGCAACCTGATCAACTCGGCGGTGCTGCGGGAGGAACTGCTGGCACAGGGGGTGGGCATGTCCTCGTCTTCGGACAGTGAGGTGATGACGATGATGCTGGCCCACAACGGCTACAGCAGCTGGGTGGAACGCATCCGGCACGCCATGGAACGCTGGCAGGGGGCGTACTCGCTAATGGTGCTGACGCGCGACAGAGTTTATGCCGTCCGGGACCCATGGGGCGTGCGCCCGTTGAGTGTGGGCCTGCTGCCCAGCGGTGGGACTGCAGCTGCATCCGAGACCGGCGCTCTCCGCACCCTGGGCTGTCGCGCGGTTCGGGAAATAAAGCCCGGAGAGATCGTGAGCCTGTCTGATAATGCCCTGGTGGTGACACAGGCGATCCAGCCTAAGGAGCCGCTAGCGCGCTGCGTTTTCGAGATGATCTACTTTTCGCGCCCGGACGCGGTCTGGGACGGAAAGAGCGTCCATCAGGTTCGACAGAATTTGGGGCGCGAACTGGCGCGCGAATTCCCCACCACAGCAGACGTTGTCATATCAGTGCCGGACTCGTCCACTCCAGCCGCCATCGGCTTCGCAGCCGAGTCCGGCATCCCCTATAACGACGGCTTCATCCAGAACCGCTATGTCGGGCGGACGTTCATTGAGCCAACCGATTCGCTGCGCAAGCGCGGGGTGGCGGTAAAGTTTAACGTGATCAATGAAAATGTGCTGGGGAAGCGGGTGATCATGATCGATGACTCCATTGTACGCGGTAATACCACCGGTCCACTCATCAAACTCCTGAAAGATGCCGGTGCGGACGAAGTCCATGTACGGATTACCTGTCCGCCCATCACGAACCCGTGCTTCTTGGGCGTGGACATGGGGGCATGCGAACACCTGATCGCCTACAAGCGGACGGTGGATGAGATTGCGAAATACATCAAAGCCGACAGCCTGTACTACCTGTCGCTGACTGGAATGATGAAAGCGGTCGGGAGTCAGGATGGTTACTGTCAAGCCTGTTTTACCGGCGAGCATCCGCTTCCGGTGGATTTGGAAACTGTCAAAACCGGTTTTGAAAAGAACACCAGATGATCCTATGAATATCCTCCTTATCGGCTCTGGCGGACGGGAACATGCCATCGCCTGGAAAATATCCCAATCCCCAAGGTTGCGCAAACTTTATATCCTGGCCGGTAATCCAGGCACAGGCTCACTCGGGGAAAACGTAACCGATATTTCCCTGGACGATCATACGGCTGTGGCGGCGTTGTGCCGCAAAAAACGGATTGACCTGGTGATGGTCGGGCCGGAAGCGCCGCTGGCGGCAGGGATTGTAGATTCGCTTTCCGCAGCAGGAGTCCGTTGTTTCGGCCCGCGCATGGCTGCCGCGCGGATTGAGTCATCCAAGTCATTTGCCAAACAATTCATGTCCCGCCAGGGCATCCCGACGGCGCGCTTCGCGTTCTTCAAAAATTACGCCGAAGCGGTGCATTATCTCGACCAGGTGGATTACCCGGTGGTCATCAAGGCATCCGGCTTGGCGGCAGGCAAAGGCGTGATCCTGCCGGAGACGAAAGCCGAAGCGCTGGCCGCGCTGGAGATGGTCATGGTCAGGCGCGCTTTTGGCGCGGCGGGGGATGAAGTGGTCATCGAGGAGCGCCTGAGCGGAGCGGAAGTCTCGCTAATGACCTTCACCGACGGCCGGACGGTCGCCCCGATGCTCCCGGCGCAGGACCATAAACGCCTGCTGGACGGCGACAACGGTCCCAACACGGGCGGCATGGGCGCTTACGCTCCGGCGCAGGTCTGCCCGTCGGAGATGGTGGGTGAAATCGTTGAAACAGTCCTGCAACCAGCCGTGGAGGGGCTGCGGACGGAAGGTTGCCCGTTTGTCGGTGTTTTGTATGCCGGAATGATGCTGACGGCAGATGGGCCAAAAGTGCTGGAATTCAACTGCCGCTTCGGCGATCCTGAGACTGAGGCTGTCCTGCCGTTACTCGAAACAGACCTGGTTGAAATCGCAGAAGCCTGTGTGGATGGTCAACTTGCTGATGTGGGCATCCACTGGAAAAGCGGGGCGGCAGTCTGCGTGGTGCTAGCCTCTGAAGGATATCCCGGCCAACAGGTCTACGGCAAACTGGTGCGCGGCTCGCATGACAAGTTCGAGCATGGGGTATGTTTCCATGCCGGTACGCGCCAGGAAGGTGACCAGGTCGTCACTGCCGGCGGGCGAGTGCTGGGAGTGACCGCCTGGGATAATTCGCTCGAGGCCGCAGTAAAACGCGTCTATTCGGTCATCGAAAAAATCTCGTTCGAAGGTATGCAGTTCCGGCGTGACATTGCCCAGCGCGCCCTCAAGAAATCGGCTTACGCAGCCTCCGGTGTCTCCATTGATGCTGGCAACCGTGCCGTCGAGATGATGAAATCCGCCGTGGAGGCCACTTACAACCCGGCCGTGCTGGCAGGTATCGGATCATTTGGCGGCCTCTTCGACTCCGCGGCTCTGAGGGGTATGAAAGACCCGGTGCTTGTCGCTTCCACCGACGGTGTTGGGACGAAGGTCGAGCTGGCAGCCGCGACCGGGCGTTACCGCCCGATTGGGCACGACATCGTCAACCACTGCATCAACGACATCCTCGTGCAGGGCGCCTGTCCGCTTTTTTTCCTCGACTATTTTGCCACATCGAAGTTGAACCCCGAAATCACCGCCGAAGTGGTGGCCGGTATCGCAGAGGCCTGCACGGAAGCCGGGATGCCCCTGCTGGGCGGTGAGACGGCAGAAATGCCGGGGGTATATACCGAGGGGCAGTTTGATCTGGCCGGGACGATCATCGGCGTGGTTGAACGCGAACGCATCCGCCCAGACCCGAACCTGGGTCCCGGGGATGTGGTCATCGGCCTCGCCTCGAGCGGACCACACACCAATGGCTACTCGCTCATCCGCGCCGTATTCGCCGGTATTCCGCTCGACACGGTTTTCCCGGAACTGGGCATTCCCCTGGCGGACGCCCTGCTCGCCCCCCACCGCTCTTATCTAGATGTTTTGTATCCGCACCTGGAACTGGTTAAAGCCCTGGCGCACCTGACCGGCGGCGGGTTCATCGAAAACATTCCACGCGTCCTGCCCGCAAATGTGGATGCTGTCATCCACATGGACAGCTGGCAGGTTCCAGCGCTGTTCAGGCTCATCCAGCAGCGCGGCAGCATTTCCGTTGGGGAGATGTTCCGCGTTTTCAACATGGGCATCGGCATGGTTGCCATTGTGAACAAAAAATGTGTGTCGGCATTTCGGAAATCCATCCCCGAAGAGACCTGGGGCATCGGGGAACTGGTTGCTGGAAGTCAAAAAATCATTTTGAAGTGAGGAGTTGTTTATGGCGAAAGAAATCGCTCTGCGTTACGGCTGCAACCCGCACCAGGCCCCCGCGCGGATATTTGTGGAGGCTGGCGACCTGCCGATGCAGGTGCTCAACGGCGCCCCCGGTTACATCAACCTGCTGGACGCGCTCAATTCCTGGCAGTTGGTGCGGGAACTCAAGGCTGTACTCGGCTTCCCGGCCGCGGCCTCATTCAAGCACGTCAGCCCGTCTGGGGCGGCGGTGGCGGCTGTCCCGCTGACGGATACGTTGAAAGAGATTTATGCCGTAACCGGGCGGGAACTCTCGCCCCTGGCCGAGGCATACGCTCGGGCGCGCGGCGTGGACCGGATGTCGTCCTTTGGTGATTGGATGGCGCTCTCGGACACGGTCGATATTTCTACGGCGAATATACTTGCGCACGAAGTCTCGGATGGAGTTATTGCGCCGAACTACGAGGCGGGAGCACTGGAGATTTTACGAAAGAAAAAAGAGGGCAAGTACACGATCTTGCAGATGGACCCAGCCTACGAACCCGGCGCGCTGGAGAGGCGCGAAGTTTTCGGCATCACCTTCGAGCAGCGCCGTAATGACCGTCCGGTGACCCGCGACGATTTCAAAAATATTGTTACGCAGGACAAGGAACTGCCCGAGCCTGTCATCCGAGACATGCTGGTGACGTGGATTACGCTCAAGTACACCCAGTCGAACTCGGTCTGTTTTGCGCTGGATGGACAGGTCATCGGCGTGGGGGCCGGACAGCAGTCCCGTATCCACTGTACCCGTCTCGCCGGTATGAAAGCAGACCTCTGGCGCTTGCGCCAGCATCCGCGCGTTCTCTCGCTCCCG
>Ga0187873_1001408_pt1 | contig 19994 bp, 15 predicted proteins | sample June2016WEW_16_1_2_FD_133012 | JGI IMG/M metagenome (GOLD analysis project Ga0187873, IMG submission 133012) | Peatland microbial communities from SPRUCE experiment site at the Marcell Experimental Forest, Minnesota, USA - June2016WEW_16_100 | ecosystem: Environmental > Terrestrial > Soil >... | reverse complement strand
ACCGTCACCCTCGCCGAGGTGCACCAGAAGCTCGACGATATTCGCCGCAACAATCCCATCCCCAAGCAGGTCGAAGCCCTCTATGCGCGCCAGATCCTCGATCAGCTCGTCTTCCAAAAGGAAGTGGAATACGAAGCCAGGCGCATGGGCATCACCGTCAGTGAAAAGGAACGCGCCGACCGCATCCGCATGTACGTGCCTTCCGCTTTCAACGGCGACACCTTCGTCGGCATGGATGCCTACGCCCGCGAGGTCCAGCAGCGCTTCCAGATGTCCGTGCCGGTTTTCGAGGATCTCGTGCGCACCGGTCTCGTCGAGGAAAAGTTCCGCAAACTCATTACCGATGGCATCAGCGTCGGCCTCCCGGAAATCCAGGATGAGTTCCGGTACCAGAACGATAAGGTGAAGCTCGATTACGTCTTGATCAAGCCCGATGACCTGCTCGGCAAAGTCAATGCCGATGACGCTGAAATCAAGGCCTACTACGACAAGAACAAAGCCAATTTCCAGATCCCCGAGAAGCGCTCCGCTCGCTACGCCCTCCTCGATCTCGCTCAGCTTCGCCAGACCATCCCCGTCTCCGACGACGAGCTCAAAGCCCTCTACCAGCAGAACATCCAGCAATACGAGGTGCCCAACCGCGTCCACCCCGAGCACATTCTTTTTCTCACAGTGGGCGGCAAAACCGACGCGGAAATCGAAGAGATCAAAAAGAAGGCCGAGGATGTTCTCGCGCAGGCCCGCAAGAAAGTCGCCAACTTCGAGGAACTCGCCAAGAAGTACTCCGAAGATCCCGGCAGCAAGACCAAGGGTGGCGACCTGGGCTGGATTCTGCAGGGCCAAACCGTCCCCGAATTTGAGAAGGCTGCCTTCAGTCTCAACAAGGGCGAGATGTCAGGCCTTATTCGCACCCAATACGGCTTCCACATCATCAAGGTCCTCGACAAGGAAACCGCGCACACCACGCCCTTCGACGCCGTTAAGGACGCCATTCGTGCCCCGTTGCTCCTGCAGAAGGTGGACGCGGAAGCCGGCAACATCGCCGACAAGATGTCCGCGCAGATTCGCCAGTCCAACAAGACCACTCTCGACGGGCTCGCACAGAAGTATCACCTCAGCCTGGCGGAAACTCGCCCGGTCGCGGCCAACGAACCTCTCCTCGAGCTGGGCAACTCGCAGGACGTCAAGGACCAGCTCTTCCGCCTCCGTCAGGGCGACCTGAGCCTGCCCATCCGCACCGACCGCGGCTATGTGGTGATCTCCGTCCAGCAGATCCTTCCCACTCACCAGGGCACGCTCGAGGAAGTCCGCGAGAAAGTCCTCACCGAGTTGAAGCAGCAGAAGGCCGCGCAACTGGCGCAGTCCAAGGCCACGGATCTGGAACGCCGCGTTAAGGCCGGCGAAAAGTTCGACCCGGCTGCCAAAGCCCTGGGCCTCGACCCCAAGACCTCCGAGGCGTTTGCCCGCAGTGGTTCGGTTCCGGGTCTGGGCAGTGGCAAGCAGCTTTCTGCCGCTTTCTCCCTGAAGTCCGGCGAAGTCGGAGCCCCCATCGCTCTCGGCTCCAACTGGGCGGTCTATCAGGTGGTGGAAAAGACCGAAGCCAATCCCGCCGATCTCGAGAAGCAGAAGAAAACCATCGCCGATACTCTCGTACAGTCCAAGCGCACCCTGGCTTTTGATGCGTTCCGTGCCGCTCTGGAAGAGCGCATGAAGAAGGAAGGCACGCTGAAGCTGATGCCCGACAAGATGCGCGGCTTTGGCGACCTGGGATAGTCTAACCAATAGAAAATACATAAGTTAAATAATTTAGAGGGGCCCCCTTGCTCTCTCGGGCGCCGCCCGCTACCCTATTTGCGTCTGGTTCAGGCGTACTCGGAAGACGTACCTTGGCGTTATGTCGCGGTTTCGTCTGGCCCCTAGCCGGCTAGCCCATCTGCCAAGGGAGGGATTCCGACTGCCTGCCGCTTTTTTGACTTTGTTGAGGAACTCATCGCCTTCGTTATGAAAAAATCCATGCCACCTCGCTCGTCCAGCATCCGCAACGACTACCGTTGCAGCATCGAGAAAAATCAGACCGGCAAATACTGTGTGCGCATCCGCGTCCTGTACCCCCGGCACGCCTGGACTCTGCCCGTCTTCTTCCTGGCTTCCTCCTTCGACCGTGCCATGAAGAAGCTCGAGGAGTCCCTCCATTTCCTTCAGCGCAATGAAGAGAAACTCTGGTTCTGGGGCGTGGACCGCGCCGAAGACTTGGGCTTCTCCGCCGAATTCCTCAAGGAAGCGAGTCTCCACCTGGACCGCCGCAACGAATTTCCTCGCAAAGCCGCCAACCTTTCCGTCGAGCCCGAACGCGATGTCCCGGCCTTCGTCCTTGGGCCGATTCGCCGCGGGCTTGCAGAAGCCGTCGAATTCGCCCGCGTCCAGCCAGTCGGCGACTGACTCTGTACCTCATTACCCCACCTGTTTGGGCACCTTGCCTGGTTCTCATAACTCCTTGACTTTCCTAATGCTCTATTACATCATGCGTCAATTCCACTGCGGAATACCCGCGATGCGTCCGTTCCAGGCCCCTGCTCTGCGCCCTCAGCGCGCCACGGCCGTGTGCCGAACGGGGGTCTGACCCGCTCCGGGCGAAAGGACTTCCAGAAATGAATCGTACACGCAACATCCTGTATCTCTCTTTGCTGTCGGCCTTGTTCCTGTTTGCTGGGACGTTCACCCTGCGCGCTGCGGCCGCTCAACAGTCCGGCAATCAGACCGATTCCAGCTCCACCAAGAAACCTTCCGAGTCCAAACAGACGCCTTCCCCTGCTCCTGCTGCGCCCACTGGCGCTGCTGCGACTACGGCGCCGGCCACAGCCGCCAAGCCTGCTGCGTCGAGCGCGCCTGCGGTCAACCCTGCCCCGGTGGCCAGCGCGCCCGCCGCTAAGCCCGCAGCCGCGCAGCAAACTCGTCCCGCGAACAGCTCTGGCATGGTGTGGGTCAATACGGATTCCGGCATCTATCACAAGCCCGGCACGCGCTACTACGGCAAGACCAAGCAGGGCAAATACATGTCGGAAGCCGACGCCATCAAGGCCGGGTATCGCGCTGCCGGGAAGAAGTAGCTCCCGTTTTCAGCACTCCGTTTTTCACTGGGAAAACTTCTCATTCATCGCTCGAATTTGTCATTCCGCCTGCCCTGAGCGGAGCCGAAGGGACCGGAGGGACGGCGTTTTCTTGCCCTGAGCCCCGAAGGGGGCCGGCCCGGAGCGGAGATACGCTTCTCCATCGCACGTTTCTTGTGCGATGAATCTCTCCGCAACTTCCAGTTTGAGTTTATTTATCCCGCAGGATCACTTCGCCGCGGCCCACCATCTGTTCGTTCAGCCACAGCTTGTATTTGTAGCTTCCCGCCTTGGTTCCCGCCACCGGCGGGCCGCTCAGCAGGCGCATGCCCATGGGCGCCTGAAAAATGTTCGATGAAAACGGGCAGCGGTTGGTGTCAAATTCCACGCGCAGATTGCCCGCGTCGGATATCCAGCTCACCTGGTCGCCGGGATCCAGCACCACCACCTGAGGAATCAATCCGACCAACACCGGGCGTTCCGCCATGCCTTCTCCTTCGCGTTCTTTCTCTTTCCCTGCGACGATAGCACATCCCTCCGCCCTGTTCCTATCTCCCCGGTTTCTCTCGCTGCACTTCCATGCCGCGCCGCAGCTTGACCCGTCCTACACCGCCCCGTAAACTTGTTGAGTAGAGCGTGGCGCTGAGCATCCGTCCACTCTTGCGCGCATGATTCTCGTCAGCGTGGTTTCTCCGCGCAGGAGCTGTTTGCATGGCCTCAGTCGCAAGAACCTTATCTCTTCCCCTGCCTAACGGCGCGCGCCTTCAGATTCTCACTTGCATACCTTTTGTGCTCGCGCATCTCTCCGTGCTGACCATTTTCTTCGTGCCCTTCCATTGGTATTACGTGCTCGCCTGCTTCCTGCTGTACGAAGTGCGCATGTTTTTCGTCACCGCCGGGTATCACCGTTATTTCTCGCACCGCTCGTTCAAGACCAGCCGTTGGTTTCAGTTTCTCCTGGCTTTCATGGCCATGTCCTCTTCGCAGAAGGGCATTCTGTGGTGGGCGGCGCATCATCGCCACCATCACCGCTACTCCGATCAGGAGCTGGACCTGCACTCGCCCACGCTCTTCGGTTTCTGGTGGTCGCATGTCGGCTGGATCCTCTCGGACAGGTACGAGGGCACGCGCTTCGATTACATCGGCGACTTCGCCAAATTCCCGGAATTGCGCTGGCTCAACAAGTACTATCTCGTGCCGCCCATCGCTCTTGGCGCGGCCATCTGGCTCGTCGGCGGATTCGGCTTTTTCGTGTGGGGCTTCTGCCTCAGCACGATGTTCCTGTGGCACGGCACGTTTACCATCAATTCGCTGTCGCACCTGTTCGGCAAGCGCCGCTTTCCCACCACAGACACCAGCAAGAACAACTGGATGCTCGCGCTCGTCACCCTCGGCGAAGGCTGGCACAACAATCATCACCACTACATGGCCAGCGCGCGCCAGGGCTTTTACTGGTGGGAAGTGGACATCACCTTCTACGCGCTGAAAGTGCTTTCCTGGTTCCACATCGTCCGCGATCTCCGCAAAGTCCCCGAGCACGTCCTCGCCGAAGGCCAAGCCCTCGCCGCCGCCGCTTAGCCCGGGAACGCCAATCTCCCGATTGGCGGTTCGAAAGACGTCAATGACGCCAATGACCTCAATAACGCCAAAGACGCCATTCAGGCGAATGGCGTTCCCAGGCAACTTCATGAAATCACGCCCCACTCTTCTCCTGCCTCCTGATCGCTGGTCGCTGACAACTTTCTCGCCAGAGTTACCCCCTCCCCCCGCCATCGAACCGCCGCTCCCAACCCTCGTATTTTTCCACCGCAAATAGTATCTTTTGTGAGAGCTATCCCGAACTCTATCAGGCAATCGCAAATGCCATCCTTCGCCCGGCCTCCTGCCATCGGAAAGGTTTTGAGCCATGTTTGAGCAAGCCTTCAAGAACATTGACGACGTTCTCCGCAAGGAGGCCGGCTGCACCACCGAACTCGACTACACCGAGCAAACCTCCTGGCTTCTCTTCCTGAAATATCTCGATGGCCTGGAGCAGGACCGCGCCGACGAAGCCGCCCTCCAGGGCAAAAAGTACGCCTATCTCCTCGACAAGCCTTACCGCTGGGAAGAATGGGCCGCGCCCAAGTCCAAAGACGGCCAGATCAATCACAACAAGGCCCTCACCGGCGACGACCTCCGCGATTTCGTCAATCTAAAGCTGTTTCCCAATCTCCAAGGCTTCAAGCAAAAAGCCAGCGGCCCCAACACCATCGAATACAAAATCGGCGAAATCTTCGGCGAAATCAAAAACAAGATCCAGAGCGGCTACAACCTCCGCGAAATCATTGACCACATTGACGAGCTGCGCTTCCGCTCGCAAACCGAAAAGCACGAACTCTCCCACCTCTACGAAGCCAAGATCAAGAACATGGGCAATGCCGGGCGCAACGGCGGCGAGTATTACACCCCGCGTCCCCTCATCCGCGCCATCGTCCAGGTCGTCAAGCCGCAAATCGGCGAGCGCATCTACGACGGCGCCTGCGGCTCCGCAGGCTTCCTCTGCGAATCCTTCGTGTACATGACCCCCGGGAACGCCAATCTCCCGATTGGCGCTTCGAAGAGCCCCAAAGCCCCCCAAAACGCCATTCAGGAGAATGGCGTTCCCAGGCTAACCACCAAAGACCACGACACCCTTCAAAAACGCACCTTCTTCGGCAAGGAAAAGAAGTCCCTAGCCTACGTAATCGCCATCATGAACATGATCCTGCATGGGATTGATGCGCCGAACATCATCCACACCAACACGCTCACCGAAAATCTAGCCGACATTCAGGAAAAAGACCGCTTCGATGTGGTGCTGGCAAATCCGCCCTTCGGCGGCAAGGAACGCAAGGAAGTGCAGCAGAATTTCCCCATCCGCACCGGAGAAACGGCCTTTCTGTTTTTGCAGCACTTCATCAAGATTCTTAAGGCAGGCGGGCGCGGCGGCATCGTCATCAAGAATACGTTCTTATCGAATACGGATAACGCTTCGGTGAGCTTGCGCAAACAATTGCTCGAAAGCTGCAATCTCCATTCGGTGCTCGATTGCCCCGGCGGCACGTTTCAGGGTGCGGGCGTGAAGACCGTCGTGCTCTTTTTTGACAAGGGCACAAAAACGCGCAAGATTTGGTTCTATCAGCTCGATCCCGGCCGCAACCTCGGCAAGACCAATCCGCTGAACGATGACGATCTTGCGGAGTTTGTGAAGCTACAGAAAACCTTCGCCGATTCGCCAAAATCCTGGACCGTGGACGCCAAGACCATTAACCAAGACACATTCGACCTCAGCGTCAAGAATCCCAGCGGCGGCGGGGCCGTGGCACACCGCAGCCCGCAGGACATCATCGACGAAATCGCCGCCCTGGACGCCGAAAGCGCGGAGGTGCTGGGCAACATCAAGGCACTTCTATGAAGAACGGATGGCAAACAAAGACGCTGGGCGACCTGTGTTCGTTCGAGAATGGAGACAGAGGAGAGAACTATCCATCGAAGTCGGTTCAAACGACTTCCGGTGTTCCATTCATCAATGCGGGCCATCTGGCCGATTTCGGGATTGATTTCTCTGACATGACCTACATTCCGCGCGAGAGATTTGATCTCTTGGGGAATGGCAAGATACGGAAAGATGACATCCTCTTTTGTCTCCGTGGTTCTCTCGGAAAATTTGCCAGTGTTGGCGACCTCAGCGAAGGCGCTATCGCTTCTTCTTTGGTCATCATTCGGCCAAGCGACGCAATATTGCAGGAATTCGTGCTTGCCTACCTTCAAAGCGACTTGTGCGCTGAGATGATTCGAGAGTTCAGGAATGGGGCAGCGCAACCCAACCTCGGGGCCGCAAGTCTGAAGAAGTTCGTCATTCCCGTCCCTCCGCTGCCCGAACAGAAGCGTATCGTCGGCATCCTCGACGAAGCGTTTGAGGGCGTCGCCACCGCCAAAGCCAACGCCGTAAAAAACCTCCAAAACGCCCGTGCCCTCTTTGAAAGCCACCTCGAATCCGTCTTCTCCCACCGCGCCGACGGCTGGGTGGAGAAGCGACTCAGCGAAGTTTGCGCCATTACCTCGACTCTCGTTGACCCGCGAGAGAAGGAGTTTCTCGACTTAGTACATGTGGGAGCCGCGAACATCAAGTCCGACAACGGTGCATTGGTTGAACTGAAAACCGCCCGGGAAGAAGGACTAATTTCGGGAAAGTTTCTTTTTGAGGATTCAATGGTCCTCTACAGTAAGATTCGGCCTTATCTCAGAAAAGTCGCGCGCCCTGACTTCACTGGTCTCTGCAGTGCGGATATCTATCCTTTGTCCCCGCTGCCTAATCAGATTACCCGTGACTACCTATTCCATCTACTCTTGAGCAAGCATTTCACGGAGTACGCAATCCGGGGTTCTGCGCGAGCGGGAATGCCAAAGGTGAATAGGGAGCATCTTTTCGAGTTCACATTGTGGCTGCCCAGCATCACTAAGCAGGACCAACTCTCACAAGAGCTTGACGCACTTTCTGTCGAGAGCCAACGCCTCGAATCGATCTACCATAAAAAACTCGCCGCGCTAGAAGAACTGAAAAAATCGCTGCTGCACGAGGCATTCAGTGGCCGACTCTAAGCACAACCCTGGGAACGCCAATCTCCTGATTGGCGTTGTGAGGGACGGCGAAAACCCCAAGAGCGCCATTCAGGAGAATGGCGTCCCCGGGTGGCACAGCCGGGGATATCTGCCGCACTTTGAAAGCTCCGAGGCGACCCAGCATGTGACCTTTCATCTGGCGGACAGTCTCCCGAAAACCGTGCTGCAGCAATTGGAATCCGAACTGAAATTTCTCCCCACCGAGAAACAGGATGCCGAACGCCGCAAGCGGATAGACGCGTGGATTGACGCGGGGCACGGCTCATGCGTTCTGCGCAAGCCGGGCATCGCGGACATGGTGCAGGGATCGTTGCTGAACTTTGATTCGCAGCGTTACCGGCTGCTGGCGTGGGTGGTCATGCCGAATCACGTGCATGTCCTTTTCCAACCAATCCATGGATGGACGGTCGCGAAAATCGTGGCTTCGTGGAAGAAGTTCACGGCCCGCAAGATCTGCGATGACAGGCAGGATAACGGCGAGGACGCAGGCGATTCTGTCTGGCACCGCGAGTATTGGGACCGCTTTATCCGCGACCAGAGTCACCTCGTGCAAGTGATCGAGTATATTCATTTCAATCCGGTGAAAGCGGGGCTGGTTGATAGGGCTGAGAGTTGGCGTTGGAGTAGTGTGTATCCCGGGAACGCCAATCTCCCGATTGGCGTTGTGAAAGAACCCGAGAACCCCAAGAATGCCATTCAGGAGAATGGCGTTCCCGGCGGGAAACCATGAACGAAGCGGAAACCAGAGCCGAGCACATTGATCCCGCGCTGGCAGTGGCGGGCTGGGGTGTGGCCGAGGGCAGCCGCATTCTCCGCGAATATCCCATCACGCTCGGCCGCATCGAAGGGCTTGGGCGGCGCGGCAAGCCCCTGACCGCCGATTACGTCCTCGTCTATCGCAACCGCAAACTCGCCGTCATCGAAGCCAAAGCCTGGGATGAATCGCTGACCGAAGGCGTCGCTCAGGCGAAGAATTACGCCGATAAACTCGCTATTCGTTACACCTATTCGACCAACGGTCGAGAGCTTTACGGCATTGACATGCAGGAGGGCAAGGAAGGCGTCGTGGAAAAATATCCGACGCCGGAAGAACTCTGGGATCTCACCTTCGCCGAAGCCAACGCCTGGCGCGACCGCTTTTCAGCCGTCCCCTTTGAAGATAAGGGCGGCTACTTCCAAGGCCGCTACTATCAGGACCTCGCCATTGAACGCGTGATGGAAGCCATCGCCGCCGATAAATCACGCATCCTCCTAACCCTCGCCACCGGCACCGGCAAAACCTTCATCGCCTTTCAGATTGCCTGGAAACTCTTTCATAGCCGCTGGAACCTCAGCCGCGAACCCTCGCGCCGTCCCCGCATCCTCTTCCTTGCCGACCGCAATATCCTTGCGGACCAGGCGTTCATCGCCTTTTCCGCTTTTCCCGACGACGCGATGGCGCGCATAAAGCCCGAGGAGATTCACAAGAAGGGCAAGGTTCCGAAAAACGCCAGCCTGTTTTTCACGATTTTCCAGACATTTTTGAGCGGCCCGCCCAAGGATGGAAAACCCTCGCCGTATTTCGGGGAATATCCCCCGAACTTCTTCGACTTCATCGTCATTGACGAATGCCATCGCGGCGGCGCCAACGATGAAAGCACTTGGCGCGGCATCCTGGACTATTTCGCGCCCGCCGTGCAGCTTGGCCTCACGGCCACGCCCAAGCGCAAGGACAACGTGGACACTTACGCCTATTTCGGTGACCCCGTCTATATCTATTCCCTCAAAGACGGCATCAACGACGGCTTCCTCACGCCGTTCAAGGTGAAGCAAATTTCGACGACGCTGGATGATTATGTGTACACACCGGACGACAAGTTGATCGAAGGCGAGATCGAAACCGGGAAACTCTACATCGAGCCCGATTTCAACAAGATCATCGAAATCAAGGAACGCGAAGCCCACCGCGTGAAAATCTTCATGGAGCAGATCAACCAGAACGAAAAGACCCTCGTCTTCTGCGCCACGCAGGACCACGCCCTGGCCGTCCGCGACCTCATCAACCAGATGAAAACCAGCAAGGACCCCAACTACTGCCAGCGCGTCACCGCCAACGACGGCGCGCTGGGCGACCAGCATCTCCGCGACTTTCAGGACAACGAGCGCAGCATCCCCACCATCCTCACCACCTCGCAAAAACTCTCCACCGGTGTGGACGCCCGCAATATCCGCAATATCGTCCTCATGCGCGCGATCAACTCCATGATCGAGTTCAAACAGATTATCGGCCGCGGCACGCGCCTCTATGATGGCAAGGACTACTTCACCATCTACGATTTCGTGAAAGCCCATCACCACTTCAACGATCCGGAATGGGACGGTGAACCGTTGGAACCTGAACCCAAAGCCGAACCAAAACCCCCAGGTCCGCCACGCGAGCCGAAAGCGACACCCGATCCTGTCCCGCGCCCGCAGAAAATCAAGGTAAAGCTCGCCGACGGCAAGGCTCGCGCCATCCAGCACATGATGGTCACCAGCTTCTGGCATCCCGATGGCACGCCCATGTCCGCGCAACAATTTATGGAAATGCTCTTCGGCAGGATCCCAGAATTTTTCAAAAACGAAGCCGAACTGCGCGCCCTCTGGAGCGCGCCCGACACGCGGTCCAAATTGCTGCAAGGACTCGCAGAGAAGGGCTTCGGAGCGGACCAGATGGCCGAAATGCAGCGCATCATCAACGCCGAGAAGAGCGATCTGTTCGACGTGCTGGCCTACGTCGCCTACGCCTTGCCCACCCTGACCCGCGAAGAAAGGGCTACCCGCGCGAAAGTAAGAATCCGCGCCCAGTTCAGCGACAAGCAGCAAACCTTCCTTGACTTCGTCCTGGCCCACTACGTCAAGGAAGGCGTGCAGGAACTGGACCGTGAGAAGCTGACTCCTCTGCTCCTCCTGAAATACCATGACTCCCTCGCGGACGCGCTGACGGATCTGGGCAGGCCCGAAGAAATTGGCCACATCTTCGCCGGCTTCCAAAAGTATCTGTACCAACCCCAGCCCGAAGCCCCGATTATGTAGGTGCCGGGCTTTACCCCGGCAAGCGTGCCGACCGAGTACCAGTTTCGAAAATAGTAACCACTAAATAATAGTAGACAAACGGTAAATAATGTGCTATGCTTCGCCTGTTATGCTGAGGGGACGCTGCTCTGGGAGAGTTATCAGCGACCAGCGACCAGCGATCAGGAGGCAAGAGAGAGAGTTTTGAGGGGGTTTTATTTTTGGGGAGCCGGTTGTCGGAGCTGAAGCTCCGACCCCCTAAGGAGGAAGACGGACTCCGGCACGAAGGCGGGCACGATGTATCATGCCCCTACAGGGGGAAAGACCTGTCGGGAAGCCGGGGAAAAGATAGTGCCGGGCGGCAGGGGCTGCTATGGAAAATTGTCAGATGCTTTTCGGCGTCGCGCCTGCGCCTGGCGCCGCCGCGCCCGCGCCTGCTGCGGCCGCGGCTGCACGGGCGGGGACGTTCTTGTCGGTTTCCTTGGGCGCGCTGCGGTCAATTTCGATGGTGCCTTTGAAGTCCGCGCCGTCTTCAATCATGATCTGCGCCGTGGTCAAATTCCCGATCACGTAGCCGTCCTTCTTGATCTCGACGCGGCCCTTGGCGCGCACGTTTCCCTTCACGTAGCCGTACACGACGACGTCGCGGGCGTTGATGTCAGCCGTCAACTTGGCCGTCTTTCCGACGGTCAACTTGCGCTCATCAAGGTGGATCGATCCTTCAACCAAGCCGTCGATCAGCAAATCCTCGGTGCCGGAGATTTCGCCTTTCACACGCAGGCTCGACCCCAGCCACCCCGTGGTGCGTTCCGCTGGCGCCTCCATGGGACGCGGCGCGTCCGTGCTCTTCGTTTCAGGTTTCTTCTCATTCCACATGTGATCCTCCTTGGGACACCACAGCCCATACGGTTTTCCCGAAGGAGTGCAGCAATCCCGGTTCCTTGCTCCTGCCTGCAGAGACTCCACGCAAGATTGAGGGGTGCCCTGAATCCTACTCCTGCGGGGCGGGCGCGGCAAGGCGCGAAGTGCCGGGTGAGAAATCATGCCCTCCCAGGACAGAGAGAGCCCTCGACTACGCGACCCGACGCGCCAAACTGCGGCGCGAGGGACAAAATCGGGTCGCTCCGCTCGAGATGACAGAAGGAAGAAGGGGCGGGCGCGGCAACCCAAGAAGCGACCTGAAGGTCGGCCACTACACAGGCGGGAGAAAGGCATCGGAGAAACTCAAGAGCGGCACGGCCTCCAGAAAACGGCGGGCGCAAAAGGCGCGCAGCTTTGCAAAGCGCAAAGGCGCGGCGCCCGGCGACCACGGCTATCAGACAGTTGTCCCTTTTTGTACAGTCCACTTGCGGATAGACTTGTTACGCTTAGACGTTTCACGAAGACAACCACCCGAAACAACAGGTACGCCCCATGCGCCGAGCGAGGGGCGCAGGAAATCACGGTAACGGAGGCAACACTCATGAAAGCAGTTGGACTTATCACCAAGGGAGTTCTACTCCTTCTTGTCGGAGCCATTGCTCCGGCCTACGCACAGAGCAAGCAACAGGAGAAGGAGCAGGGCAAACCGCAACAAGAGCAGCAACATCAGCAGGCGAAACCCGCGCAGCAACAGCATCAGCAGCCGCAAAAGGAGCAGGCGAAACCCGCACAGCAACAACATCAGCAGGCGAAACCCGCCCAGCAGCAGCATAAGCAGACGGCCAATAAACCTGCGCCACGACCGCAACAAGCCTACGGCGGCGCCTATCATGGCGGCGTCCAGGCCAACGGCCCCACGAATGGCGGAGTCCACCACAGCGGCGTGCCACAACACGCAGGGCAGGTACGCAGCGGTTTCGCGCAGTCTCGCGCCGGTTCATGGAACAACGACCACCGCACCTGGCAGCAACGCGGCGGCTATAACGGCTACCGAATTCCTGAAGACCGCTTCCGGCTCTACTTCGGGAGTGGTCATTTCTTCCGCATCGGCGGCCTTCCGATGGTTTTCGTAGGCGGCTATCCGCGTTTCCAGTACGACGGTTATTGGGTTACGTTCATGGACCCGTGGCCGGAAACGTGGGATCCCGCGTGGTACGAAAACGACGACGTATATCTTGATTACACCGGCGATGGGTACTACTTATACGACCGCATGCATCCGGGCATCGGGATCGCGGTCACTGTCGCGTTTTAACTAGCGGGCAGGGAACTACAAAGAGCCGCTCGACACGATTTTCTCGTGTGTTCGCGGGCGGCGCAGGTTTGAAAAGCGCAAGGGCACGGCGCGCCAAGTAGTTCCAAAAGTTCTACTTGTCGGTGACACGGCTAGTACCGGAGATTGAACCTTGACTGGGCATGGGGGAAGAGTAGCCTGAACGCCAAGTCCCACTTTGCGACGGAGCTTCCCCATGGCCCTCTCTCTCCGTGTCTATGCGACGATTCTGCTTGGAACTCTGAGCATGCCTGGCGTTTGCCGGGCGCAGAACAAAAACAAGCCGCCGGATGTCCAACCACCACCGATAGCTGGCGAAGTGCACGGAACGCCGGTAAAAAAGACTCCCGCCCTCACCGATGACGATATCGCGTTACTGGCGCCGCGCCCGGCCGCCAACGCAGCGGAAACTCCGAAGACAGGCGCAGCGACGGAGCCTGCAGCGAGGGAATCTGCCGCGGGTCCACAAGATCCGGAGAAGAGGAAAGCGGAGATCGCGGCGCTGGAACAGCAGATCAAAGAGAAGCAGTTGAAGATTCAACTTCTGATGCGCATGTTCGTTCTCGACGAACAAGCGTTCCTGAAAGACCCGAGCGGGCAGTCCGAGGAGGAAGAGGCGCGGGCGAAACGCCGATTCGAGCAGGAGGAATTGCTGCAGGAAGGGAAGGAGATCGCGCGGCTGCGGGCAAGACTTGAGCAGATCATGCCGGCTGGGGGCGAGAAAGCAACTCCGGCCGAGGGCGTGGCGGCGAATTAGGACGCGGCCCTCAGCGGCTAAAGCCGGATTGAATGGGCGACAGTCACGGCATGGCTGCCCCTCACGTTGTTCGGGGTAAAAAGCCATGCCCTCCCTAGGCAGGAAGAGAGATCCCTCGACTACACGACCCGACGCGCCAAATTGCGGCGCGAGGGAGAAAATCGGGTCGCTCCGCTCTGGATGACAGAGAGCGAGCGGCGCCGGCGGGATGGTGGCGAGGAGGACCCGCTGCCGGGCCATCCAAATTGACCGTTGCGCTGGCCCGCCGCCTGCGGGACACTGGAGTTCCCGCCGTACTCCAGCGATTCCCCGAAGTACGTACTCGCGGGCCATCCTTGTGGATTCATAAGGATCCGTAAAGGAGCATTCTCATGAGCAATCCGATTGGCGAACTCAGGCCTCCCGCACGTTTGATGATGACCCCCGGGCCGTCTTCGATGGACCCGCGCGTGTACCGGGCTCTGGCCACGCCGCTGGTGGGGCATCTGGACCCGTGGTTCCGCGGCTGCATGGATGAAACCCAGGTGTTGTTGCGGCAGGTTTTCCAGACGGAAAACCGCATCACGTTTCCTTTGTCTGCTTCCGGGTCGGGCGGCATTGAAGCCTCGGTCCTGAATTCGCTGGAACCCGGTGATGAAGCGATCTGCTGCGTGAACGGTATGTTCTCCCAGCGCATGTACGTGATTGCGCAGCACACGCCGGCGACGCTGCACCTCGTCGAAGCGCCCTATGGCAAGCCGGTTGATCCGGAAGACGTGCGCAAGGTTGCCAAGGGCCGCAAGATCAAGATGATTGGCCTGGCGCAGGGGGAAACTTCTTCGGGCGTGGTGACCAACATCGATCCCTTCCGGCAGGTAGCCGATGAATGCGGCGCGCTGCTGGTGGTGGACGCGGTCGCTACCCTAGCTGGGGTGCCCCTGAACATTGATAAGCAGCGCGTGGACATTTGCTTCAGCGGATCGCAGAAAGCGTTGAGCGCGCCTCCGGGAATGTCGCCGATTACCGTGAGCCCGCGCGCCGAAGAGGTATTCCGCACGCGCAAGACGAAGGTGCAGAGCTGGTACTTCGATCTTTCCACGGCTATGAATTACTGGGGCAAGGATCGCCTGTACCACCACACACCGCCGATTTCGCTGATTTACGCGCTGCGCGAAGCCATGCGCATCGTGATCGAGGAAGGCCTGGAGCCGCGCTGGGAACGCCATCACCAGAACCAGCACGCGCTGATCGCCGGCGTGGAAGCGCTGGGCCTGAAGCTGCTGGTGGAAAAGCCGGCCGACCGGCTGCCGACGGTCACCGCGGTCATGGTTCCCGCGGGCATTGACGAATTGAAGGTGCGCAACCAGTTGCTCGAGGAGTTCAACATCGAAATCGCCGGCGGCATAGGTGCGTTGAAGGGACAAATCTGGCGGCTGGGACTGATGGGCTACTGCAGCCAGAAGCAATTCGTGCTGGAATTGCTGGGCGCGCTCGACAAGGTCCTGGTGGATCAGGGACACCGGCACGAGCCGGGCGCCGGAGTTGGCGCCGCCGTACGCTACTACACACAGGCCGAAGTGCCGGCACTTACAGCGCGCTAAACGCCGCGCCGATTCGCCGGGACGGAGGAGCGAGCGTTTCGGCATCGCTGAACAGGCTGCAGGAGAAGACTAAAACCATTTCCTCAGGGGCTGAAGCCCGATGGGAGCCAAGCACTTAATGTCGGAGCTGAAGCTCCGACCCCCTAAAATGCGGGGCCTTCCTGTGAGGTGTGAAGGTATGCCCTGACGCAAGAAGTGCGCAGCCATGCAGACTCTTCAGCTTGCTGCGGATTTCGTCGCGCGCGCCGCTTCCAGATAGCGTTTGCGATAGAAGACCAGTACCCCTAACATCGCCCCGGCTAAAACAAATCCAAAACCCATCATGTACTTGAGATAGGTGTCCGAGAAGGGAAACAGATTCGTGGGAAGCGCGGGATTCACAGGCATCATTCTCGCGATCGCTTCCCTCATCATGGGCGTGAAGTGCGGATTCATGATCGAGACTATCCCGCTGAGTGTGAATACGGCTTTGCACCAGATCAGGGGATCCAGCGCCCAAGGCTCCAGCTTGATGATGCCGATACCACAGACCGCGTAGACGACTCCGAGCAGGACAAAGAACAGCAGCAGGGTGACCCCTCCATGAAATGCGTGGCCAAACAGGAAGACCGGCATCGCGGAGATAATCGAATAGGGGATGAATAGAAATGTCAGCATGGATGCGCCGGAGAAGATGTCCAAGCCGGCGATGATGAGCAGCGGCAAGGGGCAAGCCGGCCCGCCGGGAACATAGGAAGGCGGCGGTGGCGGCTCCTGTGGGAAGCCAGAGGCGTCCAGCGTTTTTCCGGGATGGAGGCGCGCAAGGAGCGGATTGAAGTCGTCCACCACTGCCCCGCGGGTGAAGAGGATGAGCCACCAGATGCCCACGCCAAGAGGGATTGCATTGAATAAAACCATGACCCACCTCACTGCCGCCATGACCAGCGAGGCTTCGGCGGCGTGGGGCAGCGTGGGAGGCAAATTATTCATGACCAACAGCGTGACCACCATGGTTATGGCGGAGAAGAAAGCCATGAGCCCGCCCCAAATGAGGATGGAAATGCGGGCCCAATTGCGGCGGCGAAGAATGCCTGCGCCGACAAAGATGGCGAAAACGTTTAGCGCCAGCAGGAACAGCCAGAAGATGCTGGTCATGGCGCGGGCGGCCTCGGGGAAAGGAACGCCCTTGCTTTCAGAAGCGATGCGCGACACGGCGAGCATGGAGACTTCTACGAGAATGGCCATGAGCACGCCAAGCGCACCGAACAGGATGGCCACCACGCCGGCCGCGGTGACCGCGGGACGGGACTTCGGATTGGGTTGCATGAGGAAATCTATATCACCTTTGGAAAATGAATGGGCAGGAAAAGAGGGCCAACGAGAAAGGAGGCACACTGAATTGCGGCTGACCAACGCAATTTAGCGCGACGCCATGTGGCATCGAGCATAGATCAAGGCGGACATTGACTTGCCTAAATTGCGGACCTAGGATTCCACTAAGACGGCGGGCCATTGGGGAGGAGTTCTTCCCATGCCAGACCAGGTGCAAACGCAGGATCTATTCCTCGGACTGCAGTTCAGTCATTACCGCATCATCGAGAAAATCGGTAGCGGGGGAATGGGTGTGGTCTATCGCGCGCGCGACGAGCATCTCGACCGCGAAGTCGCAATTAAAATCCTCCACTCCGGAACGATCACCGATGAAGCAGCGCGGCGCCGATTCCAGAATGAGGCGCGAGCCTTATCCAAGCTGAATCATCCCAACATCGCCACGATTCACGATTTCGATACGCAGCGCGGCACCGACTTCCTGGTGATGGAGTATCTTCCCGGCGAGACGCTCAGCCACAAACTGGCGGGCGGGCCACTGCCGGAAAAGGAGATCGTGCGGCTGGGAATCCAGCTTGCCGAGGGCCTGGCAGCAGCTCACGAACACGGAGTTGTGCACCGTGACTTGAAGCCAGGGAATCTTCAGTGCAGCGAGGGACGCCTGAAGATTCTGGATTTCGGATTGGCCAAGCTGCGGCGGCCGGTGACCGAAACGTCGGCGACCGAAAGCTTGGAGCAAACCCACTCCATCTCCGGAACCTTGCCGTATATGGCGCCGGAACAGTTGCTAGGCGAAGAGGCAGATGCGCGTACCGACCTCTACGCTGCGGGACTCGTCTTGTACGAAATGGCGACGGGCCAGCGGCCGTTTGCCGATCTGCCCAGCGGGCAGCTGATTGCGGCGATCCTGAAGCGTTCACCGATTCCAGCGAAGGCTCTCAACCCCAAACTTTCTGTGGAGTTGGATCACATCATCACGAAATGCGTGGAGAAGGATCCCGAGAATCGCTACCAGTCCGCCAAGGAAATGGGCGTGGATTTGCGCTGGATCGAAAGGGAGATGCGCTCCGATCACTCTACAGAACAAGTACCAGCCAAGGCCAGGGAACCGCTCCCCAGCGCGAAGAAGTGGGTGACGGTAGGAGTAGTTGCGGCCGTGGTACTAGTCGTTGCGGGCTTGCTGGGTTTTCCGAGCGCGAAACGCTGGGTAGCCGGCCGATGGAGCGGTGCTGGCCAGATCCAGTCGCTGGCCGTGCTGCCCTTGGCGAATCTTTCCGGCGATCCTGAGCGTGAGTATCTAGCGGATGGGATGACGGAAGAACTGATCACGCAACTGGGGAAAGCGATGCCTCTGCGGGTGATATCGCGGCAATCCGTAATGCAATTCAAGGGCACCACTCTGTCACTGGGAGAGATTGGGCGGAGATTGAGCGTTGACGGAATTGTGGAAGGGTCCGTGGTGCAGTCGGGTGGGCGAGTGCGCGTGACAGCGCGGTTGGTGGACGCGGCTACCGAGAAACCGCTGTGGAGCGAAGAGTACGATCGCGACTTGCGCGATGTGTTGTCGTTACAGGGCGAAGTCACACGCGCGATTGCTCAGGAAATCCGGGTGAAATTGACGCCGCAGGAGCAGGCAAACCTGACGAAAGCGCGTCCCGTAAATCCCGAAGCGTACGAGGCATGCCTCAAGGGGCGCTTCGAGTGGTACAAGCTCTCGAAAGAAGGATTGGATAACGCCGAACAGTACTACCAACTGGCGCTGGAAAAAGACCCCAATTACGCGCTGGCCTATACGGGCCTGGCTGACGTATGGCTGGAACGAAGTGATACGGGATTATGGACGCCGCGCGATGTGATGAAAAAGGCCAAGGCTGCCACGGAAAAGGCGTTGGAATTGGACGATACGCTGTCGGAAGCCCATGTGAGCCTTGCGAACATCGAGACCGCCTTTGAGTGGAACTGGCCGGCGGCAGAAAAGGATTTCCTTCGGGCGATTCAGCTAAATCCCAGCAATGCGGACGCACACTTCATGTACGCCGATTTCCTGATTTCGCTGAAGCGCAACCAGGAATGGCAGAGGGAGATGCAACGAACTCTGGAACTCGACCCCATGAGCTCCTTTCACAGGTCCTTTTACGGGTGGCACTTGATTTATCTTGGGCGCAACGATGAGGCCATTGCGCTTCTCCAGAAAATTCTCGCGGCGCAACCGGAACTCTCGTATGCGCACATGGGACTCTGGGGCGCGTACTTCAAGAAGGGGATGGACAAAGAGGCGCTGGAAGAAGCAGAGAAGTTTTTTGGAGTGTTGGGGGACCAGGAAGTCGTAGCAAGCTTGAAACGGGGCTCCGGCGAAGGCAATTACCGGCTGGGGATGAAACGCGCAGCGGATGTCCTGGCGGCCCGCAGCGCGCACACCCATGTGCCGGGAGTGCGGATTGCGCGGCTTTACGCGCATGCCGGAGAGAACGCGGAGTGCCTGACCTGGCTGGAAAAAGCCTTTGCAGCAAGGGAATCGCCTCTGGTTCACCTTAATGTGGCATGGGACTGGGAGAACCTGCGGAACGAGCCGCGTTTTCTGGCGCTGTTGCGTGGAATCAGTTTTCCCCGGTAGACCGAAGGAAGCAGCAGAATCCCGCGGAGAGCGGCGTTCATGGCTATTCGGGGCGGGATTGACAGTTGGGGAGGGGTGATGAACACTAGTTGTTCGCGCGAAAGAAGCGGAAAGAGGAGCGAACGTGCCTAGCGTACCGGTGCTTGCCAACAGCGGCGCCATGAACCAGTTCATCGGCGCATTTGAAGTGACCTCGACCTTAAACGGCCACGTGTATCACTGCAGCTTTTCGCACATCTGGAACGCCATTGCCACGCGCCATAGCGACACCATTGACGCGAAATTTGTCGTGGATGGCGAAGGGCGGATCGTGGGACTGGCGCACACCGCGTTTGTGGAATTCCGCGCGAAAGCCGGGCGCGACCTGAGCGACCGCGAGGCGAGTTTTGTGGCCGCGGAATTTCTCCGCGAGCGGTTGGAAGAGGAAGATGAGAGGCCGCTGTATGATGTTCCCCACGACGAAGTGAAGCGGCTGATCGAGCTGGTTGGGATCAAGTAGGACCCCCCCCTCGGGAAAATCAGAGAATTGGCCCGGATTTCTGACGGGGACGCGGCAAGGAAAGGCTGCGGCGCTCCCGCCAGAAAGCGGCGGGCTGGTGAAGTGCGCGGGCTCGCCCTGCGCTACAGGGAGTGCTAACCCGAATTTCTCATACTAAATTGAAAAAGGCTGTTGCTTCATGGCATAACTCTTTTGTCTAGAAAGACTCTGCCAAGAAGGAGCAACAGCCTTATGAGCACAGAGTGTAACCAGTTTGCGTTT